>Ga0209611_10015092_pt1 | contig 10155 bp, 4 predicted proteins | sample S1TSphgellanicum_3_FD_187693 | JGI IMG/M metagenome (GOLD analysis project Ga0209611, IMG submission 187693) | Host-associated microbial communities from peat moss isolated from Minnesota, USA - S1T2_Fc - Sphagnum magellanicum MG (SPAdes) (version 2) | ecosystem: Host-associated > Plants > Peat... | reverse complement strand
TCAACTTAGAAGGTAATACCGTCAGGATTGATATCACCGAATATCCATTACCACCAGTTGAGTCAATTTTAGGATTTCTGATGTGGATGTTATCATTAAATTAATATTTACTGGAGTTTGGACTAAAAACTCAGGCAGAGAAAAAGCACTTAGATTATTTATGTAAACCTATTTTCTAAACCTAGTGAAGCGCGACTCAATTTTTTACAAAATCTTCCAACAATCTCCTAGTTTATTGTTTGAACTAGTCGAACAAGCGAGATCACTAGTCCTGCGGCTCTTAAATCGCCGCTTCAGTAAAATTTCCAAGCCACTTTTATCCAAGATTGAGACGTTGTCTTTAGAACAAACAGAGGCTTTGAGTGAGGCTGTGCTAGATTTTACTACTATTGCTGATTTGAAAACATGGTTACAGAACAACACCTGATTCATTAGCCCGGATTTCTCACCAAGATTTTAACAATAAGCCCAAAATGCCTATGCTATCTGGACTTGAGGTAAAATACCCCTCAAAATCCTGTGATGATTTGTACGCTCGTCTAAAACGCGCCAAATCTATGCAGGACAAAGGTTTTGTAATAGCGATGCAGAAACTGTGGCTACGCTAACGCTTCGGCTTGTGAGAAATCCAGGATTAGCTAGTGATTACTCAAACAGAAGAGGATCTGATGTAATCAGCATTACGAATTGAAACTAAAGTTTTACCAGGCAACAAGATTGAAATCAACCTGCCTGCTGATACTGCCCTAACCTCAGTGGGACAAACCGTTGAAGTGATACTCTTACTGCCAGAACGTCCACAATTAATACGGCAAAACATTGTGGAGTGGATTGAGCAGGCACGTAGTAGAAGTACATTCAGAAGCGGGGAAGAAATTAACCTTGACCTGCAAGCGGAAAGAGACTCGTGGGACAGCTAAACCTGCAGGACTTAGCCAAAATTTACACTGACACTGCTATTGTAATTTATACTATTGAGGTCAATCCCAACTACTGGCAACTGCTGCAACCGCTATGGCAGAAATTCCAAACAGTGGCAAATTGAGTTGATCACTAGCGAACTCACTCTCATGGAATCTCTAGTACTCCCGTTTAGAGAATCTAATATCAATTAAATTGATACCTATGAACAGCTACTTCTATCTTCAGTGTTGCAACTCATTCCAATTGGTCAAACTACCCTGAGAGAAGCGGCAAGATTACGTGCAAGCACACCTTCACTGAGGACACCTGATGCGATTCATGCTGCAACTGCAATTACTTCAGACTGTACTCAATTTCTGACGAATGATCGACAACTAAGGGTGGTAACAGGTTTACATATTGTGATTCTAGATGAGGTGCTGACATTATGAGATCCGGCTCCAAATTAGTCCAAACTCCAGTATTTAGGCTCATACGGTACTTATTGTGCTAAATTAGTTGTTTATAATAGGGGGGAGAAATGCGTTTTTGCTAAAATATAGCATTATCACCCAACTCATCTATAGGAATCCAGTTTGATTCCTGAAATTGTTTCCGTACCAGGCAAAAAGCAAAAGGCAAGCTCCAACGGGATCACAGAGAATTCTGTATACTGAGTTCATTTCAAAAATCAAGTAGGATTCCTATACTAACAAAATCGTGTTAAGTAAATTTAATTCACTAGAAGCAAGAAAATAGCGATCGCTAAAAATAGTTTCCAATTGGCTAAAAACCCTTCGTCCTGCTACGGCGGACCAAGGAAAGGTTTCATATTTTGGAACTACAGGCATCAGCAAGCCTTGGGGTGTTAGACTTCTCCCTAAACTTTTCTGCCATGTTTCCGGGTCTTCTAGCAACTGTTTTCGACCATCATCTTCCAACTGCTCACACCAAAAATGGGGGTAGTCCAGTGGGATGCTGATAACAATATTATTTGTCTTCAGCGTTTGTAGGGTGGAATATTCCCAAATAGATTCTTCCTTCTCTCTAATTAAAAGCTGGTATAGTTCCCTCGCTGGACGTTTGAGTTTAGGTGGAAATATGCCTTTATCATCTTGATAGATTTTTATGAGTAACCCTAAAAGTTGCTGACTATATTGTTGGACATCCCTACGCCAACCTTCAAAACTAAATTTTTCCTCCGTGCGACGATTACTCCAGTCTTCTATCCAGAAAGGACCTATACAAGTTAAAGAATCAGGAATTACCAAATTGGCATTTTCTAAACCTGGTAATAAGCGACTGGAACTCCTCGATACAGCTTTGATAAACGCTTCTAAAGTAGCATGATTTACATATGACCGAGACTGTATATCGGATGTATTACCCCTGACGGTAAAATCAGCAAATATTTTACGTGTCAACTTTTCTGCTTCGCTCACAATTCCTTTATAATCTGGCCATTGGTGATCGTAGATAAAAACTCGCGCTTCCTGCAAGAACTTTGATACATCATCAGACATTAGATTCAACAATTCTTCGTCCCCAACTGAACCCACTGGCACAAAAGCGAGACGCTGCTTTCTAAGTCCTGCATCACCTTTGATCCGCGTGTGAATTGTCGAACGTAACATCATTAACAAAGTTAATAAATCACTAGCTTGACGTAACCATCGCCTAGCGTCTTCCGTATCCTCTGTCACCATTAAACCATCATTAATCAGCATGACTAATCGTCTAGCTTTATTATCTCCGGAAATTTGCTTTTTGGTCTCTGGATCTGTATACATACCTCGACCTCGATAAATGAGTTGAGCGACTTCCATTAACGCAGCTTCTATATTAAATCTAGGAATTGCCGCAATAATCCAGTCTGTTTTTGGAAAAGAAATACCCCTAGCTCCTGAGGAAGTCATTAAAAAAATTCGGATTTTATCCCTCTGTTCTTCTTTGATCAGTTCTGATCGTTTTTGAGGAGGTACACTTTGGTCTAAAATTTCTACTTCGTCGCTCAGAGCATTTTTACTATCGATCAACTTCTGACTCAATTGACGTAAAAAAGCTTTATCTTGAGCAAAGAAAATCAGTTGTTCTGCTCCTTGGTTCAACCCTTTTTTAATTTCTAAATACGCATTATTTAATAATTGCTCATCTAATTGTTCTCGTATTGCTTGACGAATTCCCTGTTGTCCACCATCTGTTGTCAGTTTTGGGGTGATAGGTGATAAACGAATACTATAGTCAATATTGAGTTGAGAAGCCGGATAACTATTAGTCATAATATGTAGTACTGGATATTTTTTCCGCCCGATTTTAATATTAGTACCAGTGACTTGAAATGGCTCTTCTCCCTGTGTTGGACTAATGAGTACTTTGTCAGGGGCAGCATTTCCAGAATTAAGATAGCTATTGAGAACTATTTCATTACTTAGGGAGGCATCAGCAATTATCAGGACCACTTTAAACGGAGATTGAGTCCCCTCAAAGGGTTCGATAAACTGTTGTTCCAACCATTCTGTTAATTTATGAACAAATAAAGCTCCGGCACTGTCCCCTGCCAATTCATCCACCATGGCAATAATAGTAGGGATTCTGGCACCAAAATTGCGGCGTTCTTGTTGTCCTGGTTTGGTATTAGCTTTTTTGGCAAATAAGTTTCCTAAAGCATCAATTGTAGTTGTTTGCTTAAGCTGGCGATATCCTTGAATAGCCGCAGTCATGACTAACCGATTTACTTGGGGATTATGTTCTAGCAACTTACGGGCAGAACTAGTAAGAGTGCGTAATACACCAGGACGATATATTGATTCCACCGTGTCTTCTCGTTCGTTACGAGAACGTTTAGAGCGTGTAGAAGTGACTGTATTGCAATCAATTTCATGTTCTTGTTGCGGTGTTAGGAAAATGGTACTACAATCAGGAAAAGTGAGTTCTGTAACCCCATCTACGACTACTGCACTATCTACTCGGTATTGTTTTCTATTTTTTGTTTTTACCGTCTCTTCATACCATTTAGGTGCTGAAGCAATTAAACTAGCATTAGTAGTAATAGTCAGGATACCGCTAGGATATCCGTCTTTATTGGCAAGTTTGGCGGTAACATCCCGGTTAATTACTACCCTGGGACTGAGATAAAAAAATAGGAAACCGTCTGACTGTGTTTCCAAAAAATTAACTACGGCAGTTGTTTTACCGATTCCGGGATTTCCTTCTAAAGCAATTATGTTTAACCTGCCAAATTGGCTAGATTTTAAACCAGTTGTGACTGCGGCTGCGTGTATTTTTCTGAGGGGAGTTTGTTCTGGTAAATCTTTGAATACTGATTGAAAGTGAATTTGGGGACTACCGCCAAAGAAATTGGACAGCGATTCCGTATTTTTGATGTTAGCTAACGCTTCCTGAGGTGAAAATTCTTGCATCGGATTGTAGAATCCTGTCACCTGTTCTGTAAATTGGTAGTGCAGTGACGCTGCTAAATTCGGTTCTTCCCTGAGTTGCGTGGCTTGTCGCGCAAAATCAGATGGAAGTGATCGCCTTAATTTATTAAACGCCGTACAAATTTCTTTTGAGAGTGCATCGGGTTGATCATCTAATTTACGGTTGTTGCGATATGCCTCACCTAAAGATGCCATCAACTTAGCTCTGGGATTTGATTCTGATTCTGCAAAAAAATGGGCGGCAATACTTTCACATCCATTGGCAGTGACGGCGATCGCTCTGGCACTACAACCACCGTCCAACTGTCCTTGTTTTCCTAACAAATTTATCAGACGTTCAGTATAAGATGATGCTTGACATAACTTAAACAAAGGCTTATCTCGACCACTAAAGGCCGATAAATGATTTTTGAGACTGGATGAAAATAGGAATTCTCCACCTTCCACCTCTGCACAAACCCGAGAAAATACTCCCCGTGAATCAATGTAACGAACATAATGCATGATTTCCTGCCGATGGGCAGTTTCTGTACTAAAGTCTGCTAATTTTATAGGGGCATTATAGGAAAACTCTAAACAGAGAAGGAAATGCCGAATTTTTTTTCTGGTACTCTCCCCACTTGATAACCAAAGCAGAAAATCCGCCCTTGCTGGCTGTCCGGTTTTGACTAATCCTAAATCTATTTGCCCCGTAAGGTTAAAAGCCTCTTTAAATTCTTGCGCTGTTTTTTCCTGTTCTACATCCCGCTGCATTTGCTGTCCTGGAAGTACTAGGGGACACCAAATCGCTGCTAACTGTGGCTGACGGATGGGTATACCCTTAAGACATTCTCTTGCTACTGTCCAACCCAACCCATAGCCTAGTCCTAGCAGATGACGCACCATTGAGCTAACCCATTCTTTAGCATTTGGATCTGTCAACTTCAGCGTTTTTACCAATTGGCTATGGATGTCTGAATTTTTTACCTCCTGCCAAGGTTTCAGGGACAGACATTGGTCAGTCAGTAGCCTCTGATGCATCAGATTTTGCAAAACTCCCCGTTTAACAGCGATTTCAAACATCTGTCCCCACGCAGATGCCTGTTCTAAAAAGGATAATTCCATTACTTCCTGCTCCCTATTCAAAATTTACTTTCGGCGATGCAGAACTTGGGAAATATGAGTCAGTACAGCAGGATAACTGAGATATACTCTACCCCTACGTCGAGTGTGCAAGACTTCAACCTCCCCTGCAGCCTCCACGGTATTGGGTGATATCCAAGGAAAGGGATCTAAAACTGGAATCAGTTGTTTATTCTTCACCCCACGTTCTGCCTCGAGAAAGTGTAGTCCCCGTAGGACGGAAATTAAGCAAGGATTAATCAGAGAATCACCTTCTGCATTAATCAGATGTTGACGAGCACGTTCTGTCCAGTTAATATTACTTACACGTTTGTCTGATATTAGGAAATAGACGCAAAATCCAGACTGTGGGCGTTTATCTTCTTGTACTGCAAAGAGTGTGGCAAAGGTATACACCGGAATTAATTCTCGTATTTGAACCGTTTCTAAGAAGGAATGTAAAAAATTGCTATGTTCTGCTGCTCGTAAAATTTCAAACCCCGCTTCATCTGTACTCCGCTGTTTAAGTCTTGTTGCCGGAAATACATCTCGCTGCATGGGGTAGATATTTAAATCAGGGAAAGTCTGAAGAACATCTTCTATAAAATCCCTTGGTGTCAAAATGGAGTTGTAATCTGCTATGCGGTTAAACCTACGACCACCATAGGCGTGGGAAAGTAGTATAATGTGTTCGCAACCTTGGTCTTTGAGGTAACGAATTTCTTCTTGTACTAGGCGTTGCTTTTTCAACTGTTCTGGAGAACTAATAATATCAGACTGTTTTCGTTCCCCTTTGAGTTCATAGCCAGTAAAAGGGTTGCTCACAGCGGTGGCAATGTAACTTTGGGTCAGAAAAAGGTAATCTTTCTCCTGTGCAGAGGAGGTAGTTTCATTACAAGGACGAGTTGCATAGGATATTAAACCTATTTTGGCAATCCTTGGTGATGAAGGTGTACTGATAAATAGGGGAAATGCACTGGTTAAAGCATCGAAAACACCTATTTTTACATATTTACTATTTGGTTTAGTCAAGTTTTCGATATTAATTCCCTGCATTCTGATCTTCGTATCTTCCGCCAAAATCGCCTCTATGGTTTGGGCTGCTGCATAAATATAATTATCACCACCATTTTGGTCACTGTCTTTGCCCCGTTCTTGAAGTCGAAGCATTAAGGTGGTAAAATCGTTTTTGCTACCTTGGTTTAATTTATTTATAATGCACCATAGACAGCAGTAGATCAAGACCGCAAAAGCAGTAACAGCTGCTGCATGATATTGCTTACTTTCTTCACCACTTTTTTCTTGAGAACGGCGTGTTAAAAGCGTAACATCATAGTCAATTATCACGGCTGCTGGTAAAATCCATCCCTTGGCATATTCACGAGCATTCTCAGATACTTCATACTTCCAACCTTTTTCATCTTTGGAGAAGGGTCGATCAACCCAAAGGATTTGCAGCAGCCCTGGTGTTAAGGACCTTTGTGCTTGAATTGAATAGGTCTCTCCTTTGGTAACTAGGTTATGCTCGGAAATCTCTGTATTTACTTGCACAGAGAATAAAAGCCCTGGTGTTTCTGGAGTATTGCAAATTTCGATGTGTTTAAACCATTCCACATTTTCCCGTCCAGCTTGAGGGGAGGTTTTGAGTAAGTCTCTTACTCCTGGTTCTGCTCCTTCCAAACGAGACCACTCAATAATATCACGCTTTACACAAATGAATTGTTTTGCTGACTGCTGTTGAACTTGGGAGATGATATTTTGACTTTTGGTTTGGAGTACATTAATTAAAGCATCTGCAATTTTCTGCATAGAGGACTCACGATCTCGTAAGTCCTCTATGATCAGCCTGATATCTTCTTTTTTCTGAATATTTTTGAGCAGTTGCTCTACAAAATTAGGTAAAGCATCTGCACTTATATTTTCCTCTATTTGGCGAGGAATAACAATGAATAAAAAGATGAGTTCAGCTAGGTTTTGACGTAGTGTATAAGGTTGTTGAGGAACTGTTTCATCATCGGGGAGTAATTCTGCTTCAATTTTATCAATTCGTGCTAAAAAAGCCGATTTATTCTGTTCAGGGTTCTTGCCATTAATCCGAAAGCGATAACTAACTTCACGCACTACACCATAACTATGTCCTTGCTGATTTATGGCTTTTCCCTCGAAGAGTTGGGTTTTCCATTCTGCCCAAACTGACAGACATCTATATAAATTTGCTTGGTTTAGGTATTCTGATAAATCAAATTCAATATCTGAACCAAAATGAGCGGTTAAGTCAACTGTATACCCAACTTTGGTAGCAGATGTTAATAAATTGGTGACACGATTAACATATTCTATTAACAGTTGGTGTTTGGGGTGATTACTGGTAGAACTATATTGAGCGATCGCCTGCATAATCCGTAGAGTAATTGTCAGTCTTACCCTGGCTAATGCTTCATCATCCAAGAAGTTAAAAAACCTAGTTAATTGGCCATCTGCTTGATCTCGATTTTCAATTAAACTATTAATCGCTGATTCCGTATCATCATCGTCCCAGCTTAGCTGATTTTGTCCATAATCCTTGACTGCACTGCACATCCGCTCAAAGTATTCATCAGCATCAATATCAATTTGTTCACGAGCAGAAATTACCTTGGCTATGGGCTTGTTTTGCGTCTGCGGTTTAGCCTCAGTAGTAGGGAATGCGATCGGTACGAGGTTAGCTGTATGTAATTGATTTAGGAACTTAGTACCTGCTGTTTTTGCTAATTGCTGTAGGTGTTCGGTTGGTTCATTGAGCAATAGCACTGATAATGGGGTTGTTTGGGGTATTGCGGCATTAATCTCTTTATCAATGACTGCAACTAGCTTATCTACCGCAGTAGATAGTCTGACTCTACTCCCTTGTGTTAAATTGCCACCTAAAAGGGACTTAGTTCCAAATCTTGGTGGTTGCAAATCTTGAATGAATCCGCTACCTTTACTGGGATCGAAATCCGTCTTAAACCGCTCTAATCCGTACAGTCTACGTAATACCGCTGGACTACTAAGCCTTAGTCGATTACTTTTAGTGTCGAATTCAAAAATTGGCTTGTAGTTTGGATTAGGTTCTGTACTAGTTCTATTTTCCTTAGTGGGAATGGATTCAGCTAGTAATTCTACCAGCGTGGCTAGATCTAGAGCTGGCTTAAGTGAGCCAGCTTGAATTTTGGCACTGCCAATGTTTTGTGAAGACATACTTACTTGCTCCTCTACACCAGTCTTGTGACCGCTTCACTTGCTTCAACCATGAAGTTGTAACAAATGGGACCTTCTTATTATTAACTATCAGTATAAGTGATTTGTCAAGCTAGTTACAGCAAATTTAGCGGTGGTCCGACACAGGGAAGGGGTAGTCCTGCTTTGAGAGTTTTCGGAGATGTCTAATCGGTTAGCGCGGCGTCAACCGGAACTATGTACTGGGGAGGATGATGGGTTGTTTGCGGTTTTAGGGAGAGAATTTGAAGCCAGAAGTGAGGAACTACCCCAATTATTCAACCCCTGAGCAGCGGCAGTTGTTCTCAGACCTTCCATATCTGCGTTGAAACGCTGCATTACTCTACTCGAAGACTCTCGCTGTCCAGAGGTTTCCACCTGGGAATCTTGGTTAGCGTCCCAACCCCTTTATGATCCCATTTCCACCGTTCACGGTAAACGCAACACACCCCAAACCATTGCTGAATTTATCACCCAAGAAAGTGCCTAAATCCCCGACTTAAATGATGGGGTCAGAGTCAATATTGCCCCCTTACAAAAAGCTTGGCTGTTAGCGGATGAAGTACTAGCTAAAAAAGACCTAGATCAAGCCATCGATGATCGGGTGGAGCGGCGTGTAGATGAATGCCGTTGGTGTCGTGAAGGTAAATTACCCCAACCTGGTTGCCTCCTGCCTCAAAACCTGCACGATGAAAAGATAACGGGAAAAGTCAGATTCCTTTCCCCTCAAGGCGTTACTCCCTTCCTGCCCAGCAATTCTCATTTTGAAACGATTTTGCGCCGTTTCAGCGATCTCCAGATTTATTACGAATTGTCAACTCCTCTTACTGCAAGGGTTTCAATGTCATGAAACCTTAACATGAGAATTGCTGCTTCCTGCCATAAGAACGTAACTCTTAAGAGGGGACAGGGGTAGAATAGGAAGTTTTTCACCCTTGATGGGAGTAATTCCTTTCCAACCCTCAAAATGAGCGAACGTAAAGTCATCAATCTTATCTAAATTCCACTTACTATCAATAATTAATTAAATCTTAAACTCATTATTTTGTTATTTACAATACAGTTTTTCGGAAAGGTTGACTTTTAAATACAGAGACTACTTTTTTATGAGTAGTGCGTAAATGATGTTATCTCAAGGAAGTAACTATGGGGATCACTAAAAACAATAATCTACGTTATCTTTCCAAAGTAGGATAGTAATTTACTACTAAAGGTCAGTATAATAGGAAGAAATATCAAATATTTTTCAACTCTAGAATTCGCTTGAACTTGAAAAGGATTAGCTAATCTTATGGATTGCTGCTAACTTACTTCAAACGGGAAAATTTGCTAGTTGAAATTAGACTTTTCCAAAAAAATGATTACAACCAGGGACTTAAAAATGCAGGAAATACAAAAAGTTTGTTGCCCAAATTGTGGCAGAGCAGCAGAACGCCATTACATTGCTGACAGTAATTTAACCCGGACACAATGCCCA
>Ga0209611_10015089_pt1 | contig 10157 bp, 6 predicted proteins | sample S1TSphgellanicum_3_FD_187693 | JGI IMG/M metagenome (GOLD analysis project Ga0209611, IMG submission 187693) | Host-associated microbial communities from peat moss isolated from Minnesota, USA - S1T2_Fc - Sphagnum magellanicum MG (SPAdes) (version 2) | ecosystem: Host-associated > Plants > Peat... | reverse complement strand
TCGGGACAAATTTCAATACAAATATGTATTTTGTAACTATGGATCTTTGACATACAGTGTTGTCAAATGCCACAATTGGCAAAGGAATGTATCTTCTCTAGCAACAAGTTTCTATTCATTGATAATTGTGGATCTTTGACATACAGTCCTGTCAAATGAGCCAATTGACAAAGGAATGTCTATTAACTAGCAATCAATTCTGATTATGCCTTCATGAGTATATGTTCTATTTTCCCAAAATAGATCGACATTGCAATATCGCTAAAACAAGAAGGTAAACTACCTATTGGGAGGAAAAATCATACTATGCCATCAATGGCTATGTGTGTGTGCTAGTCAATTTTCCCAAGTGTGAAATTTCTTTTGCAATTGAAAGATATTTGGGTTCTGTTGTGTATGCCATTTTTCTTGGGTTTGAAGTCAACATGCTACACAGAATATACAATTTCATAACTTCAAGGCTAAACCAGTCGTTCATGAAGTCCAGTTCAGACATTACCTAAAGTGTATCATAATCTCAAGGTTGAAATACTTGTCCACAATAATATACATTGTTAGATAATCTTGAGTCAAGTTGTGTAATCCACAAATACTCCAATTTGATCAAGACATATGCCTGATTTTCCCCATAAACCCATTATCTTTCCAATCCCACTTCTGAAATGTGTCTCCCCTCCGTGGCTGAGTCCATAAGAGCCATAGGTTTTGATGTTGGACTTGAATGAGATGGAAGTAATAATCTTTGGAAATATATTCCGTACAGTGACAGCGGATGTTTGACCATAATATCCCTCAATTTGTTGATGGTACTCATCAGGGTAGTCAAAATTTATCTACACAAAAGGCAATTGCCATAAGATTTAGAAACCTACATCCAATTCAAAGATTCATGATTGATCAAAACCATCCTTATTTAAGTACAATCAGCATTGCAACTACAAGTTCCCAACTTTCTAAAATCATAGGTCTAAGATCTGTCCGGCACTTAAATAGTAGGTGTAAGAACCATCCTGCCTTACAGTTCATGCATGTTTAGGTTCATGGTATCCTTCACCTCTTGTGTAGGTGAAGCTGTGGGTTGGGCACCAAAATGCAAGGCCAGAATCATCATAGGCCCATTATCTTGGGAATACCCCCCCAACTTGGGGCTTTACTCCACACTATCGATAGCTGATTTAAATCATGAATAATGGCAAAAGTAATAACCGATAATGTCAAGCCATTGAAATGCTGCATGGGATGCTCACCGTATCTTCAACTGCATGATCAAGTTGACCATGAACCTGAGAGTGCAACAATTGGCCTGATATATCATAGTCAACACGAAGAGACCAAATAACGGCTCTTTTGGCTGAGGAGCTGATCTTCAACCCTTTGATACCTGTTACTGGGCCATCACGAAAAGAAATTCCACCATCTCCTCCCCAAGGGCCTTCAACCTATACATGGTAAGCAAGGGCACATCAGCTTGTTAATTATGAGAGGCCAATATGCTCTATAATGTTGCAGATTTGACCTGAAACAATTCATGTTGTAGCTACTATTGACCATAGTAATTATGCATAAGTAAACAAGACAAAACAGCTAGACTTCAATATAAAATTGATTAAGAACCAACAGGAGTGTTTCAGTGTCAAATGTGAACTGACAAGCAGCTCAATGTGTAATGACTCTGGCCTTCATAGCAACTATAAACTAAAAACTCTCCTTATCGGATCTACAACTTCTCATGCAGTTATATGGAACACACCCATCTATCATATGCACACATAGTACTCCAAATGTCACTCACACATTGGGTCAAGTTACAGTTTTATGCCCAAATCCTACACCAATGCATAGTCTCTTCCCTGTGGGCAGAGCCAACAAAACATGCCTCATTGGTGGAATTTGTGACCTTGCATAATTTACCGTAATTTGCCTCGTTACAAATGCCTGAATGCCCATTGTTACAATAGGATGAATGCCCTTTTTCAGTACTTGCATTTCATCACCTGTGAGACCAAATTCAGTTAAATCAGATATCCCTCCACTGATGATTGTAGTAAGTAATTACTAGTTACGGATCCATAAATCATCCATTGATTTGACTGTAAGGGTCAGGGTAGAGTTCGTGGAGAGAGAAATGCCAGCTTAGTACCTGCGAGGAGAAGACCTTTGATGTATCTGAGTTGTCTGCAGATTTCGGGGAAATCCGGCCTCTTTCGAGGATTGTGCTCCCAACACCTTTGTATCAAGGAGGCCAACCTTGTTGGGCATCTTTCAGGAAGCTCTGGCCGCAAACGATCAACTTTTATCCGTTGGCGAAGACCATCCATTTTCTCACCTTCAAAAGGCTGTTTCCGAGTCAGGATCTCATAGCACACAAGAGCGAAACTGTACACGTCTGCTTTGAAAGGTATGCAGGTGGTTGCAGTCCAGGCACGACAGCGCCACTGTCGATAGAGAACACCTCGGGAGCCATCCATAAAGTAATACCAACATTTGATGTCTGCTTGGAGAATCTGGTGCTCGAGATTTTTGTCTTGGACGTCCCAAAATCGGCTATTTTTGCACTTAGGTATCCCTCTTTGTATTCAAGTTCAGGGACGCCTGTCAGAGCTTTTACTAAAATGTTCAAGGACTTGACATCGCACTATGCTTTTACAGTGCAAGTATTTCAATCCTCTCGCAACTTGAAGCATAAGATCCACTGCTGCAGTCATCGACAGTAGTGGAACCACTGCAGCTTCAGGGGTTAACGATGGAACCGCTGCTGCAGCCATTGACGGTGAAACACCATCATCCTCGGGGTCATTGGAACGAGTCCAATTATCATCGGGGGAGTCAATGAAACCCGCATCCAAGTGATTGGATCCAGTGTCGGCTGGACGGAGATTCAAAAAATGGTAGAGAACCTCTTGCATGAGAATCATAACGAGAGAATAATCCTGCTTCTGCTCTTTGGCCCAACAAACTATCCTCACCACATGAGGATGACAGAGGTCGGCCAGAATCTCAACTCTGTCTTGAAACTCTCTAAACTAGCCTCACGGAAGAAATTTTTGGCGTATTGCTCTCCTAACCAATTGGTTTCATAAACTTCCCCAAAGGCGCCTCTTCCTATAAAACTCATTTCGGGCAGATCTTGAGGATGCACCCTCCACAACAAGGAAGGTATTTTCTTCGTCGGAGGATCAGCTACTAGTGCAGTCTGCCTATGAACCAGCGTCCTTAAGAATCGTGCAGCAAGGCATTTTTCATCTAGGGGCTGCGCACAACTAGCGTTACAAACATGGCCTTCCCTTAGGAGGTCCAAGTTCGACCTAAGATCCTCTCGGTCCTGCTTTGCGGCCGTCTCCAGTTTGAAGACGTCAAGAGCACCCAACCGACCATCACAGTCTTGTGGCGCTAAAATGACATCCTGGCTGCTTGCAGCAGTCTGTAAAGAAATACAGAGTAAGGAAGTGACCCAGTGCAAGTCATAACAAATTTCGGCAAAGTCCTCCGAGCTCTTGTCACTACGTTGTCTAATGGCTGCTCTCAGCCACTGCTGGGCACAACATTCCTTGAGAAGCGACAGAGCATCTGTCACAACTCGATACAATTCTTGCTTCAACGCTGCGTCACATCGTTCTAAGACATCAGTTGAAGAACCAGCCTCGACAGACTCCACGGATTGCAAAACCTCTCGAGTCTGTGAGAGCTTGCGCGCAACACATTTACATTGAAGTTTGTTGAGCTTCAGGAGTTGCTCCGTTTCGCCAGACGTAAGATCCAAAGCCTCCACTATCGCCTCCTTCGCCACGTCCAGGAAATTTGGGGCCATGATCAGCACTGCTCCCAACCTCTCTACAAACACCAGAACCTTCTTTTCCAAGCGGAGGTAGGAAATCTCGTAGTGCATCAAAGGGACGACCAAGGATTCACCGGTACTTGGACTTCCCCTCCTTCTGTGACTATAATTTTATAGATTAATTAATTTTTATTTTTTTAATTTCAAATTTAAACGAGATTTAACTTAGTTTTATTTTATTTATATTTAATTAAAAGTAGTTGCTTTATTTTATTATTCCAGTTGACTCATATCATTTTATCATAATTAGATAAATAGATGGTTTAATTTGGGGCTAGTTTAGTTTGGTCATATATATGCATTAATCGATTCATCACAAATACAAATTGAATTATGAAATTTGAATAATTCAAGATCAACATGGACATTTAGTTAATTATTATGAATTTTTAAAAATAGTTTTGATGAAAGTAGCAAATTTCAAATTAGCACTTCATGTTTTCATTACTTTTTTTTCAAAATTTTCCTTACGTAAATTATTTATTTATTTGAATAATTATGAATAATAATTGAAATCATGATAACTATATCTTTTGCCATTTTTTCCATATGAATTTAAAAAAATCAAAACATGGTTTTTTTTTCATTTTATTAATACCACATCATTAAAAACAACATTATAATGATGTGTCTAATATTTTATGACTAATTCTAGTCATGTTAGTTGTAGGAATGAACATAGACAAATCCACATGACCACCAACATTTACCATGTGTGTAACATATTATCTAATTTGACAATAATGTTAGACTTTTTATCATAACGGACATTGCTACTTTTGATTTTAGTCATGATGGACACATTTAGCTACTTGATACTATTAATGTATTCTAGATATTAACTATATAAATAGTTTAGACTTGATGTTAATAGCATAAAAACCATGTTTTTGTAGTAGTGAAAGGCATTGCTTTCCTTTTAAGTTTTGGCATGGCTATGCAATGCCCCTTTAAGTTTCAATACATATGTTATGGAGACTAAATACCCCTCCGATAGCTTGGACCAAAGTAATTGTGCCATGGTGTTTACAAAATACCTTCATGAGGGAATTGCTTTGCTTTTAGGTTTGAACTATTAACTTTTTGGAGTAAAGAAAGGTTTTTTGTTTGAATGCAAAATTAGAATAATATTTTTTGATAATTTCATCAAGTATACATATAAAAATATGTGAAAATATATTTTAAACCACTAACACAAGATGGTGCTAAAAGAAAGAAAAATACTTTAAATAACAAAATATGGGTGACATCTGGTACAAAAATGTTACAAGAATGACCAAGTCCAAAAGAAACCCACCCTAAAATGGGCAACATGTTATAATGGCAAATACATGTGGTTGCTTCAAAAATAAATTGTTGCCTTAACATCTTAAAGTCCAAAACAACACATTAACCAAAATGGGGAAGAATTATGAACTATATTTGTCATTACTTGAAGGGGGATCCCGGCCCTCCTATACCACATTAATGTAATGTCTGCATCTTAGGTGTGCCAATGCATAAATACCTCACAATTGGCCAATGTTGTCTCCACATCATTGATCACAAACACTTCCTTAATGGTTCCTCAAACCTTAAAACAAAACAACACAATATAATAAGTATTGCATATGGAACCTAAAACCTAAAATTTAAATAAAATTGAGTCTAGCATTGTTAGAACTTATCAACCATGAATCGTTTTTTATTCATGGTATTACAAAAGGAAGAAATCTCCTTATGTCACATTATCTTATATTTAGATGTAGACTTCTAGTTGTGTTCCATCCTTGAGTGCCTTTGAGTGTTTTTGCATACCCATTTCAAGTCACTTGAATCACAACTATAATATCTTCATTTCATTCCACCTTGGCCTACATATTGAAAGTGATGTACCTCACACCCCATGCCATCATGCCAAGATGCTCAAAAATGGCGCTCCTAAAACACTTCACAAGTGCTAGCTTCGAAACCTCAGGTGTATCCTGCAAAGCAACCTAGAGCCTATCCCATTCCAAGTTTGCTCCTTCTTAACCCTAGCAATGGAACCAAGCTAGAGGGTTGCTTAAAACCTACACATTCATGGCCACATGATTTTGATGCTTTGGGCCTTCCTTTTGAATAGATGGGCGACCTTAAACCTTGGCTCCATAACCACATTGTGGCGCACTCACAAATGCTATACCAAGTTGTATTTGGCGATGTAAGATACATTGCACCCATTAACCTTACAAGCAATCTTGGGCCCATCCCTTGCCCAATGAACACCCTTTACAACAATTGAGGGAAGGACAGCCATGTTTAAATTTTTAAAAAAAAAACTTAATGTGAGAATTAACATTTTAGATGAAGGTTAGCCCATATATGATGAAGGTATTACATAAATAGATAAAACACCAAAAAAAAAAGTTGAGGGTATTACATAAAAATATGAAGGATCAAATAATGAGATGTGGGTATTACACAGAGAGATAAATTAAAGATCATAAAGACAAGATGAGGGTATTGTTAGAACCTAATGTTCAAAATTACAAGAAATGAAATTAATCTTAGAAAAAACAATCACCTACAAAGCATGAGCTATTGCTTAGAAACTTTGACCAAAAACAATACCCCACCCACCCTTCACATGGAAAAGGAAAGTGGAGCAAAGGTTTAGGGACTAGAATTAATGAGGGTATACAACAAAACAATTGGCAAAAAACAACCCCACCTATCATCTATACTTGAAAGAATGGGTGAAACAATTAATTATAATAAATAAGGTTCAATATGTCATTTCCATCAATTTTAGCATGAACTTTGACATCCTCATTTGCATTTCTTGCCTAGGAGCTATAATTTCTTCTTCCCCTATCATGTCAATAGTATTCTACAAAGTTGAATTCTATTAACATCTGCTCTAAAGCAAGCTATTGCATGAATCTAAAACTTGAACCTAGAACCTACAATTGGATCTTGGGATGGTAAAATGTTTATTCCCCAATACACATGCAAGTATAACCAAGAATTTAACCATGAAATGAATGTTATATAAGTAAACCTATAAGCAAACATGAGGATGAATGATTTTTTTCATTTATTTAATGTATGGATGAAAAAAAATTTGAATTTATATGTTTTAATGTATATAACTTCTATCAAAATTATGAATGAATGTTTTATTTTATAATTAAGTTCTTATCAATGAAAGTTGTTTTTTCCTTAGTTTTAATTAATTAGAGCTTCATGAAACATAATTTAATTTTATATGATATAATATTTGTTAAATAATATAATATAAATTTCATTATAAATATATTTGATGACTATGATTTTAAATGTCATTGTTTTCAATATGTTTTAACTATATTACTATTATCATGCTAACATCCACCCATGGTCATTAGACTGTTCCTAACCCTGTTTCAGTCAACAAGCTTTGTTGTGAAATATTTGGCATTTAGAGTATCCCCATAGGTGCTCAGTATGTAACCTTGCAAAAATATTTCACACGTCCAAGTTTAGCTATTTATTTTTTGATACCCCCCATGTAAAACTAAAATTGTGACTGCAAATGGATGGGAGACTACTAATAGCAAACCACCTGGACCAATCATTATCTTTGGCCAATCAGAAAATAAGGACCACCAGTCAAATCATATTTATTACATTCTTTACTGGCAGGTGCACAGCGGTGATTGCCTTTTTCGAGCCTCCGCAAACTGTGCAAATATGCTTGCTCAAAACCATTTTCCGCAGCCAAAGCGCCATGTTTTGACTTTTCTTCATCCAATTTTTCTCTGTAGGGTCCCATACTGAGGACCGCTGGGGATGCTCTTTTATCGCTTACATGACGTGTCCTGACCCTGTTTCACTCAGAAAGCTTTTATGGGCAGGCCGTAGCGAGATTCTTCTTTCATCCTAATTTGAGCATACAAAGCCTCATGGGTAACACGCTAGAATCCATCCTGTTAAGCAGTCATAGACTTTGTTGTGTGATGTTTGGCATCTTGCATGACATTTCCTGACCTTTTTTCACTCAGAAAGCTTTTATGGGCAGGTTGTAGCAAGAGTCTTCTTTCATCCTAGTTGGGCAAAACTTTCACTTAGTTCTTGTTGACAGAGTCTACAACATTGCAGTGATGCCCACTGCCAAGTATTAAACACTCTTTAGAACTAGTCGACCGCTAGCGGTAAACTGGCCTGTATAGTGTACTTTGGATACAGTACAGACCTCTTTCAGTATAAAAATGGATTTGGATTATTCAGCATCGACATTAACACTGAGTACATAGCAGTCTATTGTTTTTCAATTTTGTGATGCAGCCACAGTGGCAAGCATTGGAAAGCAGACTTGGCATTACCTGTGACATGTCTGTAGAGAACACTTCAAAAATTGTAACTAGTAGCCATAAATGTCATGACAACTCATACGAAGATCCAATCTGGCCTCTCTATGTGCTGCAGTGTTCTTTCAATAAAGGGAATTTTGCAACAAAGTGCTCTCCTTTTTCTTTTAGTGTGACCTTTTGACTATTTTTCAGCAGGACCTAGTAAAAGAAAATGACTGCTTCTTATTGGCCCAACTCATAGTATTGGAATTGTCTCTCAGCTTGCACAGTTTGGGTTTAATTTCGCATGTGTTTAGAGGTTGGGTTGGGGAAATAATTAACATGGTGTGTTGGATGTGATAAACACTGGCCTAAATAGGGTGTGGGTCAGTGAATTTTTTTTGAGATATAAAATATGGGATTTTCTAAAATTCGCCCTTTTGTTTTTTGAGGAGCATCTTGTCAAAATATAAGACATGTAAGTGAGTCCTGGCGCTTGCAGTCTCGTAGGTAGCAGTGTGGTGGCTGCCTTGCATAATGAGTGTGTGAAATAAGAGGAGGGTCGCGGTGGGGTTGGGGCGGGGGGTACCTAGTAGCACTTTTCTGGGGTGGTGGAATATTAAATGAGGAACTGACTTTTTGGCCTCCCCTCTCCATTATTAATATTATTACTATTATTTATTTATTACCACCACTTGTTTGCAGCAACAAACAAACCCACTAGGCCTAGCCCTTTCTTATTTTCCCCCTTTTTCCCCATCCCATTAGGTCAAGATGTCAAAGGCTTTCACCATCTCGGTGGCCAGAGTGAACCGGCACCCACCAGTGCACCAACGTGAATGGATGATGCACTGATAGGATTCTCTTTTCTGTCCCTGTGCCATCCGAGGTTGACTTTTTTGTTTGCCCTTTCTCAGCCTTGATCAGCCCTGATCTCACGTTTTTTTTTCCCCTGACCTCTGTTGGTTTTTTTTTGGGAACTTTATTTTCTCCCAGCCCCCCACCCGCCCTTTTTTTTTTCTTGCTTTTGAAACTTTTCCCATCCACCCACCTATTATCTCACTGTCCCCCACCGACCTACTCACCTATGTATTTCAATTAAAAGTAGACTCTTCCCCATCTACCTACTCACCTATAAATTTAAAATGTGCTGCTCTCATCCCCACCCACCTACCTACCCCATCTATTTTTCTACCTACCAACATTTTAGGTAGGTACTCACCAAACCCCACCTACATGGCTACACCTACCTACCTGGTCGGCACTCCAATAGACCCCCAACACCCACAACAGTTGAAAACAATGAAGAAAGAATGAAATGAAGGTATTGCATGGAACTTGGTCTTGTTCATTAAAGCCAAATTCATAAGGGCAAGATTAAAATAATTGTCACCCCCATGTGTAAGGGTATTGCAAATAGACATTGGTTGTAAACATGATGTTTTTATGTGTTCCGAGGGTATTGTAGAATGTTTTGAAAATCTAGAGTATGTGAAACCCCCCAATGAGGGTATTGTAGGTTCTACTTTGGGAGTGTTTTCCATGATGGGGAATATCATAGTTATGACATTCTTCATTTTGCACATTAAATTTTTTTAAAATTCTTCATTTAGCACCTTGTCATAACATTCTTTACCCGCGAATGTTTACCAAATTACACTGGTTGATCTATAATTTTTTTTAAAATTCTTTAAAATTCTTGCTTCTTTGGGCTTCCATAACATTCTCGCACCAAGAATGTCATAACTATGATCTGGTCCACTTGATTTACACATTGTTGTGAAAGTAACAACTACTATAGAATCCATTGTGACCAAATTTGTCTTGGCACTTTTTGCACAAATATGGTTTCCATATGCATACGTAGCTCGATATGATGTTACTTTCAATGCAAGAGGTAGCAATAGTTGAATGGCTTTAGGATCAATATTTTCACCATTATCCTTTGTTGAAGATAAAGCTTATGGAAGCCAATTTTCATAAGAAGGCAACAAGTCTAATTCAAGTGGATATACCACCTCCCTATCCTA
>Ga0209611_10015086_pt1 | contig 10159 bp, 8 predicted proteins | sample S1TSphgellanicum_3_FD_187693 | JGI IMG/M metagenome (GOLD analysis project Ga0209611, IMG submission 187693) | Host-associated microbial communities from peat moss isolated from Minnesota, USA - S1T2_Fc - Sphagnum magellanicum MG (SPAdes) (version 2) | ecosystem: Host-associated > Plants > Peat... | reverse complement strand
CGAGGACCTCGGCGTTGAGGACGACGCGGACTTCGCGCACGCCCGGGTGGAGCTTCATCACGCGGGTGAGCGCGCGCTGGATCTCGACGCTCATGGTCTCGGGGCTCTTGATGATGCCCTTGCCCTTGCACGAGGGACACTCCATGTAGACGGCGCGGCTGATGCTTTCCTGCACGCGCTGGCGGGTCATTTCCATGAGGCCGAGCTGCGAGATGGGCAGGATGTGCGTGCGGGCCTTGTCGCGCTTGATGTGCTCCTTGAAGGCTTGGAGCACGGCTTTCTGGTCGCGCGGATTGCGCATGTCGATGTAGTCGAGAACGATCAGGCCGCCGATGTTGCGCAGGCGCAACTGGCGCGCGATCTCCTCCGCCGCCTCAAGGTTGGTCTGGAGGATGGTCTTGTCCTGGTCCTTGCCGCCCTTGTTGCGGCCGGTGTTGACGTCGATGGCGACGAGCGCCTCGGTCTCGTCAATGACGAGGTAGCCGCCGCAGGGCAGCCAGACCTGGCGGCGCAGCGCGGCGTCGATCTGCTTGTCGACATTGAAGCGCTCGAAGATCGGAACCGCCTCGGTGTAGTGGCGGATTTTTTTCTGCGAGCGCTTGGAGATGACGCCGACGAGGTCCTTCATGCGGTTGACCGAGTCGATGTCGTCGACCACGATGCGGTCGACTTCGTCGGTGAGGAAGTCGCGCACGGTGCGCTCGATGAGATCGGGCTCGGGCAGCAGGAGCTTGGGCGCGCGGACGGTCTCGAGATCGCCGGAGATTTTCTTCCACTCCTCGAGCAGGACGTGGAAATCGCGGACGAAGAAGCGGGCCTTCTGCCCCTCACCGACCGTGCGGATGATGACGCCCATGCCATCGGGCACGTTGAGTTCCTGCAGGATGCGGCGCAGGCGCTGGCGCTCCTTCGGGTCTTCGATCTTCTTCGAGATACCGCTCTGGTCGTCGAACGGCATGAGCACGAGGTAGCGGCCGGCGAGACTGATGTTGGTCGTGATGCGCGGGCCCTTGGTGCCGATCGGGCCCTTGGTCACCTGCACGATGATGTCGGAGCCGGGCGGGTAAATCCGGGGAATATCGTTGGCCGTGATTTTCTTCGGCTTGTTGCGGCCCTTGCCGCCGCGGTCGATGGTTTCGATGCCGGGATCGAGCGCGGCGGGAATGGCGTCCCAGTAGTGGAGGAAGGCATTTTTATCCAGGCCGATGTCGACGAACATGGCCTTGAGGCCGGGCTCGAGGTTCTTCACCCGGCCCTTGTAGATGCTGCCGGAAATCTGGCGATCGCTTTCGCGCTCGATGGAGAATTCCTCCAGGCGGCCGCCCTCGAGGACGGCGACGCGGCGTTCAAGCCGCTCGCAGGAGATGATGATTTCCTTCTCCTCGCCTTTTTTCTTCAGGCCGAGGAATCCGCGAATTTTGTCTAAAATCATAAGAGGGGGCCGTCGGCGTTTGGGCGCCGGCGGCGGGGTTGTGCGGAGAAAAGAGGAACGTCTTCATCTCCGTTCAAAGTTGATTCGGTGCACCCAAACACTTTGCACCAGTCCCATGGCCGCGAGGCACACGACCAGGAAAGTTCCGCCGTAGCTGACAAACGGCAGCGGAATTCCCGTGATCGGCACAAGTTGGATGGTCATGCCGATGTTCACGAAAATGTGCGTGAACAACATGGTCATGACCCCCACGGCCACCAGGGCGCCAATTTTGTCCCGTGCGCTTGCTGCCACCCAACAACACCATAGCAAAACGATTCCTTCGGCTATGATTAGTGCGGCTGCGCCACGAAACCCAAAATCCTCCCCGACCACGGGGAAGATCAAATCGTTATAACTCGTATTCTTGGGCAGGTAGCCCAACTCCGTTTCCACTCCGCCGCGGTAGCCCTTGCCATCCATGCCGCCGGAGCCGATGGCGATGACGGCCTGGTTGGATTGCCAACCGGCGCCGCGCGGATCGAGGGAGGGATCGAAGAAAATCTGAATGCGCTTGAGCTGAAAATCCTTGAGGAAGGGAACGGGCTTGTTCCACACGTGAATCCAGTAGTAACTCAGCACGACGACACTGGCGACCAGCGCGATCGGGATGATGAGATGGTGCGCCCGCGCGCCGGCGGCCCAGAGCATGGCGAAGCAGATCGGGAAGAAGACCGAGGCAGTGCCGAGCGCGGGTTGCTTGAGGACGAGGACAAACGGGATGGCGGTGAAGGCCCAGGCCATGAGTACCGTCCAGAAACTTTGGATGCTGCTTTCACGAACGCGGAGGAACCATGCCATGGCGAGGATGAAGGCGAGCTTGGCGAACTCCGCCGGCTCGAAATTGATGGGGCCGATCTTGATCCAGCTCTTGGCGCCGTAGGTCTGCTTGCCGATGTGCGGGATATAGCAGGCGATGAGCAGCAGCACGCCGACGGCGTAGAGGGTGGGCGAAATCACAACGAGCCATCGGTACGGCATGAACGCGAGGCCCATGTAGACGATGAACCCGGCGATGATGTAGGCGATCTGGGTGTGGGGCGCGTTATGGAGCTGCTCGTTGCCATAAGTCGCACTGGTGATAGCGAAGATGCTGACGACGCATAACGCCAACAAAGTCAAGATGATCGGAAACGACCAACCTACCTGGAACAATTTACGGAAAAAAATGCGCATGTTGACCGGCCAACCGACCCGAGACTGTAACGTGTTCGCGAAAAAGGAGCAATACTCGTGAATAATTGATCGCGTGGCGGCGGGCCACTTAGCTCAAGGGCGCAGGCCGGAGGCTGCCCCTCCCTTATCTTATGTAGAACGTCTCTGTTTCCCAGCGCTTGCCCTTGAGGGTGACGCGCTGCCAGCCGGACTTGTCGTTGGTGGCGATCCAGCGGCGTTCTTCCTTGCGGTAGTGCCAGTCCTTGTCCACCTGATAGTAAATTTGCCGGCCGCGGATCTCGAGGATGTTGCAGATCTCGTGGTTGTGGTGGTTCTCCTGGTCGTAGTCGGTCAGGATCGGGTTGGCCATGTGTGAGTAGAGCGCATTGAGCTCCCGCAGCAGCGCGCCTTCCCTGGCGCCGAGATCCCTCACGTTGAGGCCGAGCTTGCGGGCCTCGCGGGCGGTGATCGGGTAGGAGTGCGAGGGGTAGCTCGAGTTGAGCTGGCGGCTGATCTGCTCGGCGCGCTTCGGATTGGTCATGTGATAGCTGAGCAACTCCTGGCAGATGCGGATGGAGAGCGAGCTGGAGCGGTCGAGCGCGCCGATGACCAGCGGGTGCAGGTAGCGGTAGACCTCGGGGTACGGGTTGCCCTTCACGCGCTGCTCTTTCCAGAGGCGCAGGATGCGCGAGACCTCGTCCTGGCTGACGGAGACGATCTCGTTGCGGCTGTCGACGGGGGAGAGCTGGTGCTTGAGGCTGGTGTCCACGGCGGTGAGGTACGACGTCGCGCCCATGTGGATTTCGTTCGCGCCGAGGGCAACCATGGTCGCGGCGCTGGCGCACTCGAAAGGCGCGAAGAGCACGACGCGGGAGAAGCGGTTGCGCAGCAAATGGACGAGGCGCAGCGCGGCCTCGGGATTGCCGCCGTCGCTCTTGAGGAAAAGGCCGACGGCCGAGCCGTGCTTGCGCGTGTCGAGCAGTTGCGCCATGGCCATGACGTCGTTCTGGCAGATGGAGCCGCCAGAAGAGGTCCAGTAGGCCAGCAGCGGCAGGCCCACTTCCTTCTCGAAGCGGGCAAAGATGTCCTGAGTTTCCTTCGTATGCACCGGCGCACGCGAGGCCGCCGCGGGACGCGAGGAGACGCCGTTCTTGGGTTGAAGTTTGGCGGTGGGGCGGGACATGGGGAAGGTATCTTGTCACCACTCGTCTGTCGGCGCAAGGAGCGGAATCATGACAGGACGTTGTCCGGAGCGTTGAAAAGAGTTAACCGAGAATCCGTTTGCATGTACCGGAGCAGAAGCTACACAGATAAATGGCCTTTATTCCCGTCCTTCGTCCCCTCGCCGCCAAGGGGCGCCTTTTCGGCGCTGGCGCGGCGCTTCTCGCCGGTCTTTTGCTGCTGACCGGGTGCAAGAAACCCGCCGTCACCGATCCCAACGACCCGGCCTTCATCGTGGCCAGTGTTGGCCAGTGGACGGTCACGCGCGCCGACCTGAACAAGCAGGTGGATGAGGCCATCGCGCAGCAGGGCGGAACGCGCGAGCAGGTGCCGCCGGCCAACATGCCCGGCATCGAGTCGCAGGTGCTGCGCTACATCGTGCTGAAGAAGGTGCTGCTCGACAAGGCCGCGACGATGCAACTGCCCGACATCGACAAGCAGGTCGCCGAAGCGGTCGACTACGCCAAAACCCGCACCGGCCCGAAGACGCTGAGCGACGCGGAGCTGGGCGACATGCTCAAGACCCACGGGATGACGCTCGACCAGTGGAAGCAGAACCTGCACGACATCGCCACCATGCAGGCGGTCCTGGACGCCGGCGCGTCGAAGGACATCCAGCCGACGGACCAGGAAATCGACGCCATTTACAACGCGCACAAGGACGCTTTCAACGTGCCGCCGATGCTCCGCGCCAGCCGCGTGCTCATCCACTCTGACAACAGCGACACGCCCGCGCAGAAGGCCGCGAAGAAGAAGCAGGCCGACGCCGCCCGTGCCCGCGTGATGAAGGGCGAGGACTTTTCCAAGGTGGCGATGGAAGTCTCGGAGGACCGCTCGTCGGCGCCCAGGGGCGGCGACATGGGCAAGTTCCAGCGCGGCGAGAACGAGCCCGGCTTTGATGACCACGTCTTCAGCCAGAAGGTCAACACCGTGGGCCCGGTCTTCTCGACCGTCCTCGGCTACCAGTTCGTCAAGGTGACCGACAGCACGCCGGCCGGCGTCATCCCGCTGGCCGAGGCGCGCGCGCTGATCACCCCGAAACTGGCGCAGGAGAAGAAGCGCGTGGCTGAGAACGCTTATGCGCTGAGCCTGTTGAAGGATCCGAGTGTGCAATTCTATTTGAAGTTAATCGATCCGAGCTCGCAGATGCCCCCGCCGCCGAACGGTGGCGGCGGAGCCCCCCCGCCGGATCAGTCCGCGGGTCCCGGCCCGGAGCCTTCGCCGAGTGAAACCCCGGCACCGCAAGCCGCTGCGCCCGCGGGACAGGCTTCCACCCCGGATGCGAACCTTTCGTCGCCGGGCCTCTCGGCGACCAACGGCGCGCCGCAAGAGCAGCCGCATCTGTAAGGCGTAGGGACGCGAGTCCCTCGCGTCCCTGAATCCGACGGACGGCAAGGGACTGCCGTCCCTACCTCAGTCGTTCGCGGGCGCGGGCGTGTAGTACATCGCCACGCCTTTGTCGAAGTCGAAGCTGATGGAGCGATGGCCCTCGAACTTCTCGAGCAGGAAGCGCGCGTCGGTGTCCTTGAGCGGCTTTTCCAACTGCGTCACCAACTGCTGGGCAAAGACGGTGTCGGCCGTCTCGAACATGGCGGCGATGGGAAATTCCAGCTTCTCGCGCTCGACCTCCGTCCAGACCGCGTCGCCCTGCTGCGAGCCGTCGAGCGCGCAGTCCCGGATGGCGGAGAGCAGTTGCACGCGCGGCTGCTGGTAGAACCACTCGGGCGCATCGATGAGCGAGCCGCACTTGGCCAGCTCGGCCTCGAGCTTGGCGAGTTGCTTGTCCTTGAAGCCCTCGCCGAGGAACCGCATCATCGACTTGCCGTTCTTCACGTCCTCGATCTGCTGCCGGACGTCGACGTACTTCTTGATCGCCTTAAGATCGGTGAGCACGCGCCGGAAGGAGGCCTGCTGCACGCCCTGCTTGACCACGGGCAGTTCGCGCGTGATGCCCAGGCGCTCGGCCAGCCGCTCGGGCGATTCAGCCAGGGCGAGCAATTCCGCGGTGCGCGCGAAGGCGGCGTCCGCATCGAAGGTGGCCGTGATGATGTACATGCCCGGGCTGGTTCGACGTTACATTCCCGCTTCGCTTTTACCACGCGAAAGTGTGACGGCCCAAGCGCCGGGCGATTTCCGCCACCACGCGCGTCTCGTCGGCCTCATCCTTCGCGGCAAAAGTGACGCTGAAGCGCACGTAGGCACCGGCGTCGTCCCACGGCACAGTGGAGATCAGGTTCTCGGTGATCATCCACTGGCTGAAAGCCTCGCCGTTCGGGAATTCGACCGTCTTGCCATCCGCGGACTTTGCGCTCTTCGGCGCGGCGACGTAGAGGAAGAACGAGCCCTTGGGCTTCTTCGCCTTGAACCCGGACTTCTTGAGCACGTCGACGATTGCGTCCATGCGGCGAGAGTACTTCTTCGCGATGCCGGCGGTGATCTCGGGGTGATCGAACGCATAAGCGCTGGCGTGCTGGATGGCGAGGAACTGGCCGGAGTCGGTGTTGTCCTTCACGTCGCCGTAGGCCTTCACGAGCAGCTCGTTGCCCGCGACGAAGCCGCAGCGCCAGCCGGTCATGTTGAAATTCTTGCTGGTGGAATGGAGCTCGATGCCGACGTCGAGCGCGCCCGGCGTGGCGAGGAAGCTGAGCGGCTTGCCCTCGAACACGAGCGCGGCGTAGGCGAAGTCGTGGATGACGACGAGGTTGTTCTTCTTCGCGAACGCGACGACCTCCGCGAAGAACTCCGGCGTGGCGCTAGCGCCCGTGGGGTTGTTCGGATAGTTGAGGACGATGACCTTGGCCTTGGCGAGCACATCGGCCGGGATCGATGTGAGATCGGGCAGGAAGCCGTTTTCCTCGCGCAACGGGAGGTTGTGCACCACGCCGCCGTAGTACCGGGAGTGCGTGCCGAAGACGGGATAGCCGGGGACGGTCATGAGCACGACGTCGCCGGGATTGATCAGCGCGGCGGGCAGGATGGAGAGCGCGGCCTTGCTGCCGATGGAGTGGACGATTTGCGTCTCGGCATCGACGGTGACGCTGCAGACATCCTTCAGGTACTTCGCGGCGGACTTCTTCAGCACCGCGTCGCCGTTGTCGGCGTAGCCGCGGTTGTCGGGCTTCTTCGCTTCCGCGTAGAGCGTCTCGACGATGCCCGCGTCGGCCATCGCGTCGGGCTCGCCCACGCCGAGGTCGAAGAGCTCGGTGTCCGGGTTGGCCTCCTTCGCGGCGCGCTTGGCGCGCTTGATCTTCTCAAACTTGTAGATGGCGGTGTCCTTGCCGTAGCGCTTGCCGCCAATGCGTTCCGCGAACAGATCCTGAATGTAGCTTTCCTGCATAGGTTGATCAGTTTAGCCGCTACGCGCGGTGGGGCAATGCGTTTTGCGGGACGTGCAGCGCAAAAAAATAAGCGTAGGAGGCGTGTGAAGCGTATGGGGCGTATGGGCGTGCTGGCGAAGGCGAGTGCGAACCGAATCAGGCGAATGGAGTGAAATCAGCCGAATCGCGCCCGCTTTGCCGGGGTGGATATGAAAGTGGCAGTGTCATGTGGACCATGATCGCACATCCCAGCGAGGAGCGTTAGCGCTGGAGAGCCTGCGTCACTTGCGCAGCTTAAAAAGATAGGCTGGCGTGGTGATTTAGTTCAGCGGTAGCCGTCGACCTCCGGGCGACGGGCTCGGCGGCTTTGCGGACCCAAGTCGCGGTTGCGAATATTCCACGAGCCCCGCGCCCGGAGGTCGCGGGCTACCGCACACCTGCAAATGTGGTATATTCTTTCTAGAAAGTGATCGCCTCATGAAGCATCCCTTCATCGCCTGGCTGTTGGGCGTGCTCCTTTACAGCTGCCTGGCCTTGGTCCTGGCCGCCTCGCCGGCGGATACGCGCATCCTTGTCACCAGTCCGGACCATCCGCGTACGTTCTGGACGAATGGGAATGATCAGGTGGACCATTACGTGCAATGGAATGCCAACGCGAACGCGCTGGAGGGCCACGTCACCTACGGCACGCCGTGCTACGCGGCCAACTGGTGGAACCCGGTCAATTACGACAGCTTCAAGGTCCGCTTTCCCGCCGTGCGGCTCAATTCGCGCGAAGGCCGGCTCTACCTGCTGGACGCCCACAAGCATCAGGTGACCATCGGCCACCTGCAACCCGGCGTCTTCGGCCCGCGCGTTGAGCTGGAGAAGAATGTCGATATTGATATGCGCCGGCACAACGGGCATCTCGATGCGGCGCTGCTGACGACGCCGGACTGATTATTTCGCACAGAGGACTGAAGAGGGGAAGGCAGAGGGTTCGCACGGAGGGTCGGAGGACACGGAGGATGGAAGGATTCTTGGAGGGACGGGCTCCTGCCCGTCCGTCGCGCGTCGCTTCCAAGTTGCACTTACGAGGAATGATTTTGGGTAGCCGTCGCACGCCGTGCGACGGGCTCGTTGGTTATCGCGAAGCTTGAAATTGATCGCGTCTACGCACCGAGCCCCGCGCACGGAGTGCACGGGCTACCTCAGCATCCTCGCTCCCAAGTTGGACTTGGGAGCGTAACTTGGTTGCGAAGCTGTGCTTCACCGGCGAGCCGAGGCAGCAAAGCTGCGCGGACAAGTGCGTTCCCAAGTTCAAAAACTTGGGAACGAGAAAAACTATCTATTCCTCGTCCAGCAACTTTAATGCTGCCTTGCTAAAGTTGCTGAAACGTCGAGAGAGATCGTCCAACTCGACACGTAGTGGATCGGTCTTTTTTAAATACCCCGACCAAGCTATAGTCGCGAGTTTGATCGCCTTCTCTGCTTCCTTGTTCTTTTCGGCTAGATAAGCGTCTCCGTGGTACAACGGTTTCTTCTTAGGCATATCAAAAGACTTCCATTCGTCTGCCTGAATAAAAGAACAAAAATTTGCCCGTCTAATGCGCTATTGATTCTTCTTTGTGAACGGAAAGACAAAAGGAATCGAAAACTTTATCCGCGATTCGGTTTTTTCACCTTTCTCGGTGCTGGCATTTGCGCCAACTCCCAATGCGGCCACCATTAGCCCAGCTTTTCCACCTGTCTCAGTCGTCTGACTCGCGTAAACGGCGACATCGAAGTCGATCTTCTGGACAATCGCCATGTATCCTTGATCGGCTGGATTTTCAGCGAGAAATCCGTAGGCATTAGGGCCTGGGCTCTCGGGCACAACATGGCGTGGATTCACAATTGCTCCCGAATCTTGGAGTAGTTCGTCAGCTTTCTCTATCCCCCGCGCTATCTGAACGAGAGACTCAGCTACGAAATCTTCGAGATTCATATTAAACCTCTGCCGCTTCCCGCGTCATCGTCCCCTTATAATTCGGCTTTTCGCCTTCGATGCCGAAGTTGGTCTTGGCCAGCTCGGCGACGCGGGCGAGTTCGTCCTTGGTCAGCGCGGGGGAGTCGGGGGCGGTGGCGAATTCCTTGAGCTGCTCGGCGTCGTAGATGTTGGGCAGGCAGGAGGCGACGCGGTGATCGGCGAGGAGCCATTGCAGCGCGGCCTGGCCGAGGGTGCGGTCCGGGCCGACGAGGAACTGGAGCGTCTCGATTTTCTTGAGGCCGTTGATCAGCCACGATTTCGGGCGGTGGCTGCGATGGTCGGTGGGCGGGAACGTGGTGTCGGCGGTGTACTTGCCCTCGAGCATGCCGCTGGAGTGCGTGACGCGGATGAGGTAGCGCGTGCGCGGTGACTTGGGCTCGCCCTCGTCCATGACCTGCCGGCCGGGGTGCGGCTCGAGCATATTATAGATGTGCTGCAGCACGTGCGGATGGCGGCGCTGCACGCAGTCGACGCTCTCGTAGAGCCAGCCGATGGCCGGGCCGACGGCGGCGCCGTAGGAGCGGATTTTGCCCTCCTGCACGAGCTTTTCCAGGAGCGACCAGAGCGCGTCGTCCTCCACCTGCGGCATGCGGATGTTGTGGAGCTGGAGCACGTCGATGCGGTCGGTGTGGAGGCGCTTGAGCGCTTTTTCCACCGCGTCGCGGATGAAAGGGACGGAGAAATCCTGCGGGATTTCGCGCTGGCCCTTGCGCTCCTCGCCGTGCGTGTAGAAGTCGTAGCCGACCTTCGTGGCGATGACGATCTGGTCGCGCTGCGTGGGGAAGGCCTTGGCGATGAGCTCCTCGCTGTAGCCGTTGCCGTAGGTGTCGGCGGCGTCGAAGAGCGTGATGCCGAGGTCGAGCGCCTTGTGCATCAGCGCGATGGCCTCGCCCTCGGTGAAGTTGCCCCACCAGCCGGTGGAAACGGTCCAAAGGCCGAACCCGATCTCGGAAACGCGGATGTCGGTCTCCGGCAGCGTGCGAAATT
>Ga0209611_10015085_pt1 | contig 10159 bp, 11 predicted proteins | sample S1TSphgellanicum_3_FD_187693 | JGI IMG/M metagenome (GOLD analysis project Ga0209611, IMG submission 187693) | Host-associated microbial communities from peat moss isolated from Minnesota, USA - S1T2_Fc - Sphagnum magellanicum MG (SPAdes) (version 2) | ecosystem: Host-associated > Plants > Peat... | reverse complement strand
TAGTTTTTTAAGAATTTCCCCTCCCTTAAATTCAATTTGCTGCAAAGCGCCTGATCCATAAACTAATCGTTTGCAGAGAATCGAATGCAGCTTAATACGAGCCTTAGCTTCCGGCGTTGAAACAAGCTTGTAAGCATGCCTCCGTGTTTTTTCCGTCATAAAGTTACTTTCTTTTTTCAGCGAGGTGCATTGAATCAATTCGCCGATGATTACATTCATTTTGGACAAAAGCGTTCCTTTTACCATCAAGTCAATCAACTCGCGTAATTGTTCCCGCTGTAGATCGCTTAAACGGTTTTCTGTGTTAGGATCTACTTTGTTTTCTTCGCACCACTTCTCGAGTCTATCTCGGCTCAAAAATCGTGCTTTCCATCCGTCTACAATGTCAAAACTTGAATATGCGATGTCATCTGCCAAGTCCATGATCTGACATTCCAAGCTTTTGAATTCATTTACATGATCGCCGCCTAATTTGCCGATCAAATCCTCGGTAAGAAAGCAGAACTCGAGGATTTCTGCCTGATCGTCGTAGATGAAATGATTTGTGTCGGTACCTCGGGCACTGTAGAGGCGCTTGTACTTTAACACCCCGTCCAAAAGGGCTCGGCTGGGGGTCATGCCTCCGCGTCCTCCTTGCGTTCGGCTATAAATGGTTCGGCTTAAAATGCGAAGTGTCTGGGCATTCCCTTCGAAGCCACCGAATGGCTTCATCAATGAGTTAAGAACTCTCTCCCCCGCATGACCAAAAGGTGGATGACCGATGTCATGGGCCAGACAAATGGCTTCCAGCAAGTGTAGATCAACCTGAACATTGGGGTTGGCTTTGCGTAACCAGATGGCAATCGACTCTGCGACGCGGGAAACCTCCAGAGAATGTGTCAGTCGTGTACGGTAGAAATCGTACTCACCAGCTTGAAAAACTTGAGTCTTGGCCTGAAGTCGGCGAAAAGCCGGAGTGAACATAATCCTATCACGGTCTTGGTGAAAGACGGTTCGATAATCAGGAGTACGGTCTAAATTATACTTGTTGACCAGCAACTCTTCATCAAAGTCGCAGTAAAAATCATCCGACATTTTCTCTTTCTAGCCTCTTCTTTTGCGAAGCGCGATTGGTTTCGATTTAAGCTTTTGTTAGGATACGCTCGAAACAAAATACGAAAAAGCTGTTGCTGAAGACTCCAATTAGGTTTAGTTAGCGGGATCAAATAGTAGCTTATGTTAGCCAAGACGCATTGTGAGAAGGCCACGACGAAGAAATTCAAGGCCAAGCTCAAACCGTATCATCATCACTTCAAGCGATGCTCCAAAGCCGTGTGCGTCCACCACGGGCGCGCCCATGACAAAGTGCGGCTGGGCGATCTTGTCACCATCCCCGACAGCGATCTCCATCACGTCATGGATTCCGATGCGATGATGGCCATCAGCCACGCCATCGAGGACATCGCCATCGAAGAAGGCCAGGGCGAGCTGATCGCCACGTTCCAGGATTTCGAAAACTTTTTGCCACATCGCGCCCGCTACATGCGCCTGGCCGAGCAGCTCGACGCCGTGCGCGTTTGGGGCTGCGGCAAAGTCCCGCAAAAGTGCGGCCAGGTCGATTTCATCCAAGCCGATGAGGCCAAGCTGCTCAAATACTGGCTGGTTCTTTTCGACAGCGAGCATGCCCGCGCCGTGTTGCTTTGCAAGCAGGTGAATAAGGCGGTGAAGTTCGAGGACAAAAAGTTCCTCGGCTTCTACAGCTTCAACCCCTATCTGGTCCAATCGATCCGCTGGCGCTTCAACCTGATGAGCTGCGGCTTAAGCCGGGTGATCTCCCATTGGGAGAAGTCGTTCCCCTTCCCGGACCTCAAAATGCGGGATATTGACCGGATGATCCGCCAGCCGGATGCCGTTGAGGTGTAAGGCCTTACGAATTACGATCGTCCGCGCTAAAAAGATTTTCGTTTTTATTTGAACATCGGGCTCATTCACGGGTCTATCCCTTTGTAAGTTTCATTCATTCTCCTCCTTGGTAACAGCCGCTGATCTTGTGATTAGCGGCTGTTTTCCTTTGCAGACTTGTAGCCGCCCGTCGTGAGACGGCGGAGGACTTGCCAAGCGCCTTCTCTTTTCCTCCGTGCTCTCACGAGCACGGCTACAAAAATCGAGCATTGACCGCGTCGCCGCGATTTCCTTTGATGGCGGGCTATGCGTCACACCATTACCGTTCTGGTCGAAAACCGTTTCGGCGTTTTGACGCGCATCGCCGGTCTCTTCAGCGGGCGCGGATTCAACATCGAAACGCTTAACGTCGGCCCCACCCATCGTCCCGACACTTCGCGCATGACGATTGTCGTCGTGGGCGATGACCGCGTTCTGGACCAGGTCACGCGCCAGCTCAACAAGCTCGTCGATGTGATCGAGGTGAAGGATTTCCACGAGGGCGAGTATGTCGATCGCGAGCTGGTGCTGATCAAAGTGAAGGTCGACGCCAAGTCCCGCGCCGAGGTGATGCAAATCTGCGACATCTTCCGTGCGAAGATCGTCGACGTGCAGCCGAAGACGCTCTCGATCGAAGTCACCGGCAACGAATCGAAAGTGACGAAGTTCATCGTGCTGATGGAGACCTTCGGCATCCTCGATCTCACCCGCACCGGCAAGGTGGCTATCGCGAGAAAATAGTTCTGGGTGGCCCGGAGAACTTGTTGTCCGGGTTTGCGAAGATCATTCTGAGCAAACAGGAGGTCACCATTTGATGCAGGCACCCCTGCCGGGGTGCGTTTCTTTGCGCACCGTTCCGGTGGTGGCGACTGCTGCGCAGTCTTACCATCGGCTCATATGCTGGCAAGCCTCCGGCTTGCGCAGACAACCGGCGCGAGGGCCCGCGCCGGCTACCTTTTCGGTCACGGCAAGTGATTTAGCAGTTGGTACGGCTCGATCTCGAAGCGGCGATAGAGCGCCCGCGTGATGAAAATCTTTCCCAGGACCACCGCTTCCTTCGCCGTCAAGCCCTTCGCCAATCCGGCGGTAATGGCCGCGGAATAGGTGCAGCCCGTGCCATGCGGATCGATATCGGGAATGCGTTTGGCGCCGAATTCGTGGATGCGGCCATCGGGAAACGCCAGCACGTCAATGGCGCGATCCGTCTTCAGGTGACCACCCTTGACGAGAAAATGGGGATAACGAAAAGCCTTGGTTAATTCAAGGGCGGCCCGGTTCAACGCCGCCACATTCCTGATCGGCTTGCCCCAAAGCAGTTGCGCCTCGTCCCGGTTCGGCGTAACGAGCGTTGCTCCCTCGATGAATTTCCGCAGCGCCCGGATCGCATCCTTTTTCATCAGCACCTTGCCGCTGCTGGCGACCATGACGGGATCGACGACCAGTGGCACGCCCCTGGCCAGCGCGGGCGCAATGCTTTTCGCCACCGCGGCGATGATCTCCGCCGAGTAGAGCATCCCCGTCTTGATCGCCGCGACGGGGAAGGCCTCCAGCACGAGCCGGATCTGGTCCGCCACGCGCCCGGGCGGGATCGGCGTGATGTTCAGCACGCGCCCCGGATGCTCCGCCACGACGCAGGTCACCGCCGTGGCGCCATAGACGCCGAGCGTGGTAAAGGTCTTCAAATCGGCCTGCAAACCCGCCCCGCCGCTGTTGTCGGAGCCCGCAATGGTCAGCACGACCGGCACGTTTCGCGACGGCTCTTGCGAAGTTTCTCTTTGCCGCGAGGAACGAATCATTTATCTAAGGGGGGTGGCAGGTGAACCTATTCGCGAATTACCCGGTCTTTGGGTGAGTCTTGATCGTGTGGAATATAATCCGCACGAGGAAGGCACCCCCGACCGGCCCTATGGATTTGTCTACCACATTACGATTCACAATGACAGCCCGCGCGTGGTCACGATCAAGGGCCGCAAATGGGTCGTCACCAACGCGGACAACTCGAAGCTGGTCATCGAAGGCGACGGCGTGGTCGGCGAATGCCCGCGCCTGACTCCCGGCACGCAGTTCCATTACCAGAGCTACCACCTCATCGCCTCCGACAGCGTGGCCGAGGGCGCTTACCTCGGCCAGGTTGAGGACGGCGAGCGCGTCTTCACCCGCATCCCGCAGTTTAAAATGGTCGTGCCTCCGCTTTAAAACACGAGGTCCTATCGAAATGTGCTTTAAGCCTCAAGGGGGCACCTTAACCCCAGCCCTGGGAAAACGATCCGGCAAGAGCCAAGCCCTGAGAGAGACCTCTGCAAAAGCCTTACTTTTGCAGAGGTCTCTGAAAGGGCGACCTAATTGCTGTAGACTTTCCTTGGATCGCCCTTACAGGGCTTTTCTTATCGTGAATTTTATTCCAAAGGCGTTGCCCTGGGCTGGCATGGGCCGCCCCTTCGGGGCTGCTGACTGAAGCAGCTATTTATGTCTCCATGTTTAATTCCAAATTTTTTCGCTCTGCCCTTCTTCTTTGAAAGCGCCCGGGGCCTGGAAATCCTCGGTCTCCTTTTCTGGGTCTGGATGATCTACGAATGCGCCACGCGGGAACGGAACTCAACGGAAAAAGTCTTGTGGCTGCTCCTGGTGGTTTTCGCGCCGGTCCTCGGTTCCCTGATTTATTTTCTCGTCCGGGTGGCTAAGATACGGGGGTAGATGATGAGACCGGTTCTTTTCCTCGCGCTTGTTTTCCTGCCCGGCCTAAGCTTCGCCCAGACCAGCGCGCCGACGCCGGATTCCTCCGAGGCCCCGCCGAAACCAGCGGTAAAAATCTCGCGCTCCCAATTAACGGCGGCGGAATTGCAAAAGACAGTCGATCAACTCACGCAATCCAACCGCGATCTGCTCGACCTGCTCAAGAAGCAGCAGGCCGTGCTGGAAGACATGCAGTTCGATCGCCGCCTGCAGAGCCGGCAAATCGAGTCGCTCGAAGAGCGGCTGGAAGACTCGATCTACCAGAACAGCCAGTTGCAAAGCAAGGTCGCCAAGCTCGAAGAGGATGCCGCCCGACCGTCCGCGCCCGTGGTCGCTGTCCCATCCCCACCAGCTCCGGCCGCCCAGGCGTCCGACTCGACCAACGCAGCCCCTCCCGCAACGCCTCCGACCACTCCCGCTGCTGACGACACTGCGGCCCCGCCCTCGACCTACCTGCCGCCGGAGGATAAGCTGTCGGGTCCGCCCGGGACACTCTCGTGGCACCGGCTTTTCACGCTGAAGGGCGACGACACCCAGCAGTCGGAACTCTTTCACATCGACGGCCGGACATGGCGGGTGCTCTGGCACAATCAGGACAAGCCGGGAGCTGCGTACGCGAACACCAGCGCGCTTTTCATCAACGCGTTCCCCAAGGACGATACAATTCCGCAAAAAGTCTGCGCGAAGCTGGGATCGGGCGGCGACTCGACGGAGCTGGTCGGGCCGGGTAATTACTATTTGAAGGTCGAGGCTTCCGGGGGCTCGTGGGAGTTGGCGGTGGAAGATTTCCGTTGAGGGCCAGGGCTGGCACTCGCAAAATTTAAAGCGTTATCGTTATTTTTTGATTGCACGCAAATTAGGGGCGATCATAATCAATTGCGTTTAGGGAACACGCAAATATGGCTCACGGAATCATCAAGTGGTTCGATAACAAAAAGGGCTTCGGTTTCATCGCTCAGGACGAAGGCGGTCAGGACGTTTTTGTTCACTTCTCCGTCATCGGTGGAGAAGGCTTCAAGACGCTCGACGAAGGTGACCGCGTGGAGTTCGAGGTCACCCAGTCCGAAAAGGGACTCAAAGCGCTGAACGTGGTGAAGTTGTAGTCCTGCGGACGGCACGGCTTACTCGTTCCCAAATTTCATTTGGGACCGCCACCTGATTGTTGCGAAATTTCATTTCACGCACATCTGCTTGCCTTAGTCCGGTCAAGATCGGCAATGAAATTGCCTCAACAATTGCGTTCGCAAATGAAATTTGGGAACGAGGGACGCGATCCTGCGCGTCCCTCCAGAACCGATCCGTCGCACGGAACGCGACGGCTACCAATTGCTGCCGTCCGCAGGACTAATACCGATAATTCTCGGCCTTGTAGGGGCCTTCGACCGGCACGCCGAGGTACTCGGCCTGCTTCGGGGTGAGCTTCGTCAGCTTGACGCCGAGCTTGTCGAGGTGCAGCCGCGCCACGCGTTCATCGAGCGCCTTAGGCAGGACGTAAACGTCGTTCTTGTACTTGTTCTTGCCGCGCGATTCCCACAGCTCGATCTGCGCAATCGTTTGGTTGGTGAACGAGGCGCTCATCACGAAGCTCGGATGGCCCGTGGCGCAGCCGAGATTCACCAGGCGCCCTTCGGCGAGCACGGTGATGACCTTGCCGCTCGGCCAGGTGAACTGGTCGACCTGCGGCTTGATCTCGACCTTGGTCAGCGTCTTGTCGTTGTAGAGCGAACCGACCTGCACTTCGGAATCGAAATGGCCGATGTTGCAGACGATGGCCTGGTGCTTCATCGCGTTCATGTGCTCGCGCGTGATGACGTCGATGTTGCCGGTGGTGGTGACGAAGATGTCGCCGATCTTCGCGGCCTCATCCATCGTTGTGACCTGGTAACCTTCCATCGCGGCCTGGAGCGCGTTGATCGGATCGATTTCCGTCACGATGATGCGCGCGCCAAGGCCCTTCGCGGCCTGCACGCAGCCCTTGCCGACATCGCCGTAGCCGGCGACGACGACGATCTTGCCGGCGATCATCACGTCGGTCGCGCGCTTGACCGCGTCGATGAACGATTCGCGACAGCCGTAGAGATTGTCGAACTTGCTCTTGGTGCACGAGTCGTTGACGTTGAACGCGGGCAGCTTCAGCGTGCCTTTCTTGACGCGCTCGTAAAGCCGATGCACGCCGGTCGTGGTTTCCTCGCTCAGGCCGTGGATGCCGGCGAGCAGCTCGGGATATTTGTCGTGGACCATGTTGGTCAGGTCGCCGCCGTCATCGAGGATCATGTTGAGCTGCGAGCCGTCCGGCCACTTCAGCGTCTGCTCGATGCACCAGTCGAATTCCTCGGCGTTCATGCCCTTCCAGGCGAACACCGCGATGCCGGCCTTGGCGATGGCCGCGGCGGCGTGGTCCTGCGTGGAGAAAATGTTGCAGGAGCTCCAGCGCACTTCCGCGCCGAGGTCGACCAGCGTCTCGATCAGCACGGCGGTCTGGATGGTCATGTGCAGGCAGCCCGCGATCTTCGCGCCGGCCAGCGGTTTCTTGCCCTTGTACTCCGCGCGCAGCGCCATGAGGCCGGGCATCTCGTGCTCGGCGATGGTGATTTCCTTGCGGCCGAATTCGGCCTGGGTGATGTCCTTAACTTTGTAGTCGTTGCTCATATTTTTTTTCGGTTGTAGCGGCGGTCGATGAACGCCGGTGTTGGCTGTTTCTTTAAAAATCCTCCGGCGTCTCGGGCCCTTCCGGCCCCTGCATGCGGCTCGTCACCCGGCGCACGCGGCTGAGACCGCCGATGACGAGGCAAATGCCCACGCCGATGATCATGAATGCCCATGCGACCATCCCGATGTGATCGCGCGGCGCCGCACTCAGGAACAGCGCCGCCCGCATGACCGCGAACACGCCAATCAGCGCGAACAGGATCCCGGCGACGAAGTTGATGATGGAGGCGATTTTGCTCATGAAATTTAAAAGGCTGCTCAAGCTTTCGCGGTAGCCGCAGGCGCCGGCGCGCGGCTCGGACGCGGCAATTGGCGCAGGAAATTCCAGACGTGGTAATAGAGACGCGGCCCGAGCTTGTCCTCGAGCGTGGGACGATGCGGGATGGTGTCTTTGTACGGCGTCTTGTCCAGGTAGCGGTAGAAATAGGAATAGCGCGGGAAGACGACGCCCTTCATCCACGGCTTTTTGTCGGCGGTGTAGTGGATGAGGTAGGGATGCAGCCGGAGATTCCGCCACTCCGCTGGCGACAGGCCGGTCTCGGCGCGATTGGAAGCGACGCACAGGCTCGAATGGGTATTCCAGCGCTGGTCCATCTTCTCCCAGTCATTCCAGCACAAGGCATTCAGCGCGCCCTGGTCGGCCTCGTTGATCTTCGGCCCGTTTTGCTCGATGTAATCGGTCAGGCGATTGGTCAGGTCGAGCTCGCGCCAGCGCGGGAGATTGATGATCAACACGCCGCTGTTGAAGTACGGCGCGTCCGGGGGAATGCCGCGCTCCTTGTAATCGAAGACGCCCTGCTGCGAGGAAATCCACGGACAGGTCAGGTCCTGCACCGCGTGCAGCACCTTGGGGCTGGGCGCCGCGGCATCGTACACCTCGGAGATGTCGTGCTGCAGCACGATGTCGCAGTCGAGGTAGAAGACATGCACGATGTCCTGCGGCAGGAGATACGGCGCGTAGTAGCGCGAAAACACGTCCATGGTGTGACGCCGCACCTGCTTGATGGCAAATTTCGGCAGCTCCACCTTGTACCAGTTGACCGTGACGTTGTTCGGCTTGGGCCAGACCGCCTCGATCGACTTGGTGACGTTGTCGCGCAGCTCCGGCGTGGAGTCGCTGTTGAGGATGTGGATGACCAATTCCCGCTGCTTGTTGAAATGGTCCGCCAGCGACGCCAGCATCACGCACAGCGGCATGATGTAGCCGCTGTTGCAGGCGCAAACGACGTGGACGGGAGGTTTCATCGGGAGTTTGGAAAGCGGTTAGATGTCCTTCAGGATTTCCGCGCGCTTCGTGGCGTATTCCTCGGGCGTGACCATATCGCGGCGCTTCAGGCGCTCGAGTTCATCGAGTCGGTCTTCCGCGGATCGAGTAACATGCCTCGGGAGTGCGGGAGGGGTTTCCGCTCGCAGTCCTTTGGAGAGCTTATCAATGATGGGAAACGACACGATGAAGTAGGCGAGCCACAAACCGACGATAATGAAATTGGTGAGAAGATCCGCCCAAACACTACCCGGAGCGAGGTTCCGATCTACCAGAAGGTAGGTCGGCATCGCAAACGACGGCAGTATTAGCCATCGCACCTTTGTTCGGGCGCTCATCGCCATATATTAAGCCCCCGCCGCCTTCTTCAAGTCCGCAGCCTTGTCCGTTTTCTCCCACGTCAGCGCATCGAGATCATCGGTACGGCCGAAGTGTCCGTAATTCGTCGTCTTGCTGTAGATCGGGCGCAGCAGGTTGAGTTGCTTGACGATGTTGGCCGGCTTGAAGCTGAAAACCTGCTTCACCGCGTCGGCGATCTTGTCGTCGTCGACCTTGCCCGTGCCGAACGTGTCGATGTGCACGCTCACCGGCTCGGGATAACCGATCGCGTAGGCGAACTGGATTTCGCAACGGTCCGCGAGGCCCGCCGCGACGATATTCTTCGCCACCCAGCGGCCCATGTACGCCGCGCTGCGGTCCACCTTGCTCGGGTCCTTGCCCGAGAACGCGCCGCCGCCGTGACGGCCCATGCCGCCGTAGGTGTCGACGATGATCTTGCGGCCGGTCAGGCCCGTGTCGCCCTCGGGACCGCCGATGACGAAGCGGCCCGTCGGGTTGACGAGGTAGCGCGTCTTGCCGTCGAGCAGGTGCTTCGGCAGCACGTCCTTGATCACGTTCTCGATCACGAAATTCTCGATTTCCTTGTGCTTCACCGACTCGGTGTGCTGCGTGGAGACGACGACCGCGTCGATGCGCTCGATCTTCGTGCCGTTGTACTGCAGCGAGACCTGCGTCTTGCAGTCCGGGCGCAGCCAGGAAACCTTGCCGGCGTGGCGCAGCTTGGCCAGCCGCTCGCCCAGCGCATGCGCGTAATAAATCGGCGCGGGCATCAGGTGATCCGTCTCGTTGCAGGCGTAGCCGAACATCAGCCCCTGGTCGCCGGCGCCCTGTTCCGCGTGGCCCTTGCCCTCCGCGTCCTTTTCATCGACGCCCTGCGCGATGTCGGGGCTCTGCGCCGTCAGTGCGTTCATGATGTGCACGCCATCGGCGTTGAACGACTCGCTCTTTTCCGTGTAGCCGATGCGGCGGATGGCATCGCGCACGACCTTGTTGTAATCGAAATCGGCCTTGGTCGTGATCTCGCCCGCGACGACCACGAGGTTCGATTTCACCAGCGTCTCGCACGCCACGCGGCTGTGTTTGTCCTGCGCCAAACAGGCGTCGAGCACTGCGTCGGAAATCGTATCGGCGACTTTGTCAGGATGACCCTCAGTCACCGACTCGGAGGAAAAGATGTAGGATTTAGCCATGATC
>Ga0209611_10015084_pt1 | contig 10159 bp, 9 predicted proteins | sample S1TSphgellanicum_3_FD_187693 | JGI IMG/M metagenome (GOLD analysis project Ga0209611, IMG submission 187693) | Host-associated microbial communities from peat moss isolated from Minnesota, USA - S1T2_Fc - Sphagnum magellanicum MG (SPAdes) (version 2) | ecosystem: Host-associated > Plants > Peat... | reverse complement strand
ACCCACTGAGCGGCTCGCGCAGCCACTCGAGCGGGGGTGAGGTGCCTCAGGCTACGGCCCGCTCGGACTCGACCCCGGCGGCGTCCTTGAGCGACGCGGCCAGAATATTCAATCCTTCCGCGAGCACCGCATCCGGAATGGTCAGCGGCGCGAGCAAGCGCACGACATTCGCCGAGGTACCGCAAGACAACAAGATCAACCCGCGCCGCTCCGCATGCGCGAGTACCGAGGCGGTGAGCTCGGCGTCGGGTTCCCGGGTTTTGGGATCCTTCACCAATTCAAATGCGACCATCGCACCCAAACCGCGCACGTCACCGATACACGGCAGTTCCCGCGCGAGTGCCAGCAACCGGGACCGCATTTTCTCCCCGACGGTGGCCGCCCGGGCGCACAGCCCTTCCGACTCGATCACGTCGAGTACCGCATGCGCAGCCGCAATGCTGATCGGATTGCCGCCGTAAGTGCCTCCGAGGCCCCCGGAATGCGCCGCGTCCATGATGGCGGCTCGGCCGGTGACGCCCGAGAGCGGGAAGCCGCCGCCCAAGCCCTTCGCCGTCGTGATGAGATCGGGCACGACGCCGGAATGTTCGATCGAGAACATCTTGCCGGTGCGCGCGATGCCGCCTTGCACCTCGTCGGCGATCAACACGATGCCGTGCTCATCGCACAGGCGCCGCAGTGCGCGCAGGAAATCGGCGGGCGCCACATTGAAGCCGCCCTCGCCTTGTACCGGTTCGATCAATATGGCCGCGACCGACTTCGGGTCCACGTCGCCATGAAACAGCCGGTCGAGGTCGGCCAAGGCCTGCTCGGTGGTGACGCCACGGTAGGGCTGCGGGAATTCGGCATGATAGATTTCGGCCGGAAACGGTCCGAAGCCGCGCTTGTAGGGCATGACCTTGCCCGTGAGCGCCATCGTCATGAGCGTGCGGCCGTGGAAGCCGCCGGAGAAGGCGATCACCGCGGAACGCTTGGTGTAGTAGCGCGCAATCTTGATGGCGTTTTCGATGGCCTCGGCACCCGAGTTCAAAAACAGGGTCTTCTTCGCGAAGTCACCCGGCGCCAGGGCGTTCAGCCGCTCCGCCAAACGCACATAGGACTCGTAGGGCGAGACGTGGAAGCACGTATGCGCGAATTGCTGCGCCTGGGCCGCCACCGCCTCCATGACCAGCGGATGCCGATGGCCCGTGTTGAGCACGGCAATGCCGGCCGCAAAGTCGATGTAGCGCCGGCCGTCGACATCCCACAGCTCGGAATTCTCGGCCTTGGCCACGTAAATACCCCGTGCGCTCACGCCGGCGGCCACGGCCGCCGACTTGCGCGCCTTCAGTTCGGCTGATTTCGACATTTGCGATCCCCTTGGGTGGGCAGCGGACACTGAAGAACGGTACCATCAGCCGGCAATTTCCGCAAAATGTGGCGTCCCCATGAGCATGGCCGTTAAGTTCGCGAACGATATGTCCGCTCGGAGTGGGCCCGGCACGCTCTGCGTCCGCATCGAGCGCCTGACGACCGAAACGCGGGTATCCCAGCAGGATCGAGTGGCGGTCGAGGCGCCGCTCGAATTCCAGTTGCATCATCCGAGCCTTGGGCCGACTCCCGTGTCGTTCGGCACGACCATGCGCACGCCCGGCGACGATGAGTGGTTGGCGGCTGGACTGTTGTACGGCGAGGGGATCGTGAACCACGCAGCCGACATCGAGGCCATCGAATCGAGCACCCGGCGCCCGAATGTGGTCAATGTCCGGCTGCATCCGAGTGTCGTGGTTGAACTCCGCCCGCAGACGCGACGTTTTTCCGCCGGTTCGAGTTGCGGGGTGTGCGGCACCACGGGTCTCGACGCCGCCATCGCGCGAGCCGCCGCGACCCGCCTACCCGAGAGTCGACCGGTGGCGCTGTCCGTGCTGCTGGGCCTGCCCGACAGCATGCGGCTCTCGCAAGTGAAGTTCGACGCCACCGGCGGCATTCACGCCGCGGCGATTTTCGACGTGGCGGGCAACTTATTGACTGTGGCCGAGGATGTGGGACGTCACAACGCGTTCGACAAACTCATCGGCATGAGTCTGCTGTCGGGGCACCTTCCGCTCACGGATCGCATCGTCGTGTTGAGCGGCCGCGCCAGCTTCGAATTGATGCAAAAAGCGCTGCGCGCGGGAGTCGGGGTGCTCGCCGCCATCGGAGCACCCTCCAGCTTAGCCGTCAATCTCGCCGTCGGGTCCGGCCTGACGCTGGTGGGCTTCCTGCGCGACAGCCACTGCAATGTTTATTCGCATCCCGAGCGGCTTACGCACGACCCGGGATAGCTGTCCCCCGCTCCATGCCGCACTGGCGGCCGCAGCTGCCGAGTCATGGATCGCGGCAATGAATTCCCGCCATTGGCGGTGATTGGAAAATTTGCGCGCGGGATCGCCCAAGGGTTTCATGTGGGCTAAGTCAGCCGCGCCGCGCCAGCAAATACCCCGCGGTCAGGCCCACCATGGCGACCACCGCCAGCGCCTGCCAGGGATTGGCGTGCACATAGTCATCCGCATCACGCACCGCATCCCGGGCTTGCTCGAACCACGAATCCGCCGCATCCCGCACATTATCGGTAATGGCCGCGAGCGGACTCGAAACGCTCGCCCCAATCCCGCCAATGTGCAAATCCTTCTTCTGGGCTCCGGCGCCGGGATGCGAGGTCAGCATGGTGGTACTCCTCATGAGCGGATTGACGATGAGACTGTTCGGAAACTATGCCTAGACCGCGCTTCTTTAACCGTCGGCGGTGCCCGCCGCCGGACGTAGGATTGCGCTCACGACGCCATATGAGCCGCCCCGCGGGCGGGCCAGCGTGCTCAGTTGACCTGATAGCCGCGGCCCTGCAAGCACGCGGACATGGCGCGGTCGTAGTTATTGCGTGCCGCATCCACGTTGCCCGAGACGCCGCCGCCGGGCTGAGTCGGATCAAATCCCGTCTGCCCTTTCGCCCAGTTGTTGCACTCGTACTGGTCGGCCGCCTGTTGCTCCTTGGACTGGCCGTTCTTCGGGTAGATCATCAGATCCGTGGGCGGAGTGTCGGCCGCCGGCGGTGGCGGCGAGGGGGCGTCGGCGTTATCCGGCGGGTCGACCACCGCATAGCCGTTCTGGTCCGGCTGCCACGAATAGTAAACGTTATCTGCGTAGTAATAAGGCACGCCGCCGAACCAGACGGTCGAGTAATACGGCGGCAGCACGGAGATCACCAGCCCCGGCGGCGGAGCAACCACGACGAAGCCCGGTCCGCGGGGCGCATACCATATGCCGCCGCTGAAATAGAAACGGTCGCCGCCGCGATAGTATGGACGATAGCCGTCGGGCAACGCCGGCCTCACCGTGCCCACCGGTGGGTAGTAGCGGCCGTGATTGTAGCGGGCATCCAATACCTGGCCACGGCCATCGAAGGTCGGCCGCGACGGCGCAAAGGTCGGGCGACCCTGACCCGGTACCGGACCGCGCACTTCGGGACGCGCCTCCGGCCGCGCTTCAGGGCGGCCATGTTCGTCCGCGGCCGCCGCGGTTTGTCCCACCGCTATCGCCAGCGACAGCAACGATGTCGACAGCAAGGCCATTTTCAACGATTGACTCATGGCCGCGCGTATCCTTGCCGTACCCTCGAGACGTCAGCTCACAGTATAGCCACGGCCCGTCAGGCATGCGCCGACCGCTCGCTTGTAGCTATCGGCTCGCGCCCGGCCTTCCGCGGCGCTGGCATTGATCTGCGCTTGAGTCTGCTGCGCCTGCTGTTGGGCCTGCGAGTCGGCCGCCGATCCGATGATCGCGCCGGTAGCGCCCCCGATCAGCAGGCCGGCGCCCGCATTGCGCGGACCGCCGATGATCGACCCGATGATCGCACCGCCGATGGCGCCGGCAACCGTGCCGGACCCGGGCGGATTGGCGGGCTGCACGACGACCCGCTCGTAGGGACTCGCGTCGGAGCGGCTCGGATCGACCCCGGTTTGCTGAACCGCCCAGACGTGACATTCATAGCGGTCCCGGTCGGTCTGTTCCGGGCTCTGGCCGTTGGCGGGATACACGAATACGCGCTGCGGCGGGGGTGCCGGCACCGCATACGTGCGAGGCGGCGGCGTCACGCAGGCAGCCAACGCGAGCGCGGCGGTGACCGGGACGGCATAGCGCAAGCCGCGCGTGGAAATGCGTGAAAGATTTGCCAGTGTCATGGTCTCCAAGCCTCTTGCCCTATTGCCCATAAACGTCAACGACGCAGCTTAGTTGACAGCAAATGACGCCGGGAGTTCGCTTTGCTTATTTGGAGGCGGGCTTACGGAATTTTAATATGAACTGATCGGTCTTGCCGCGCACTGCGGGATCGAACACTTTCAGCGTGCGATCATCGCCGGGCTGGCTCAGAAGGTCGCTCTTTCCCACCAATACGAACCCGGCTCCCAGCACTTCCTGGATGACCGTCGCCTGATCGATCCTATGTAAAGTCGCCGTGTCCCGGGTACCCGAACCCGCCACCGCGGCATGGTCGAGGATCATATAGATACCGCCCGGCTTCAAATCGTCGTACACCATTTTATTGAACACGCCCACATCCAACCCCGGCAGATTGTGCAGGTCGTGATAATTCTGCGAGGTCCACACGAGGTCGACCGGCGCGGGAACGCCCAGCTGGCTGAACGGCTCGACCACGACGCTGACATTCGAGTAGTTCGGATCCGCCGCGATCACTTTCACGCGTGCCGCGAAATCCGGCATATCCGCCGGCGCATCCGGCGAGCGCGCCGGCACCAGCGCGTATACATGCCCGTTGGCGCCGACGGCCTTGCTCATGATGCGAGTGAAATAGCCACCGCCGGGCAGCAATTCGGCGATCTGTTGGCCCGGCTTCACGCCGGCGAACGCCAGCACCTGGGCCGGCTTGCGGCTGGCGTCGCGCTCCTTGTCGGCATCCGGGCGGCCGCCGTCGGCCAACGCCGCCGCGATATAGGCGGGTATTCCGGCTGCCCGGCTCGAGTTTGCGCCGAGCGACACCGCAGCCAACAGCGAAATCGCGAGAACCAGCGAATAGCGAATCATGCGGAACTCCCCTCGAGCGTCGCGCCTGCGACAGTTACGTAGTGGGTTGAATCCTACCATTTGCGCGTGTCGCCGAGGGTTTGCGCCCGCCGAATGACGGTTCCCGCCTGCGCCGTCCCGCGACGCAGCGTATGATCTGCGCATGAGTTTGAGCGTCTTCGATATTTTCAAAATCGGCATCGGCCCGTCGAGCTCTCACACCATGGGACCGATGAATGCCGCGCGCAGCTTCGTGGAGTTGCTCGAATCGCGCGACTTGCTGTCGCGCACGGCCGAGATCTCGGCACAATTGTATGGCTCGCTCGCGCTGACCGGACGCGGGCATTGCACGGATCGCGCGATTCTATTGGGACTGGAAGGCATGAGCCCCGACACGATCGACTCCGCCGCGGTCGAGCCGACTCTGGCGCGCATTCGCACCGGCGGCCGGATCCGCCTATTGGGACGGCATGAAATCGCCTTCGATGAGCCGCTGAATCTGCTGTTCCATATCGATCAGGTGCTGCCCGGTCATACCAACGGCATGCGCTTCAGCGCGCACGATGCCGCGCAGCACCTATTGGCGCGCGAGGAGTACTACAGCGTCGGCGGTGGTTTCGTCGTGCAAGCCGGCGCTCCCGTGGACGCGGGGACGGCGCGGCGCGAGCCGCCGCACGATTTCAATTCCGGCGCGCGGCTGCTCGAGCTGGGACGCGCGCACGGTTTGGAGATTCACGAGCTGATGCTCGCCCGCGAACGCACCTGGGCCGAGGAGAGTCAAGTCCGTGCCGGGCTGCTACGAATCTGGCAGGTCATGCAAGATTGCGTGCGTCGCGGCTTCGAGGCGTCGGGTCTATTGCCGGGCGTGCTCGGCGTCCGCCGGCGAGCGCCGAAACTTTACCGGCAGCTCATGAGCGGCGATCCCGCGAGTCCCATGCATGCGCTCGACTGGGTGAATGTGTATGCGCTCGCGGTCAACGAAGAGAACGCGGCGGGCGGACAGGTCGTCACCGCACCGACCAACGGCGCGGCGGGCATCGTGCCGGCCGTGCTGCACTATTACCGGCGCTTCGAGCCGGGCGCGGATGAGGACGGAGTGATTCGTTTCTTGCTCACCGCCGCCGCCATCGGCATGCTCTACAAACAGAACGCGTCGATCTCGGGCGCGGAGATGGGATGTCAGGGCGAGGTCGGCGTCGCCTGCTCCATGGCCGCGGCGGGACTCGTGTCCGCGCTCAACGGCAGCAACGAGCAAATCGAAAACGCCGCCGAGATCGGCATGGAGCACAATCTCGGCCTCACCTGCGATCCGGTCGCTGGATTGGTGCAAATCCCCTGCATAGAACGCAATGCGATGGGCTCGGTCAAGGCGATCAACGCCGCGCGCCTCGCGCTGCGCGGGGACGGCTCGCACAAGGTGTCGCTCGACCAGGTGATCGCCACCATGCGCCAGACGGGGCTCGACATGTCGACTATCTACAAGGAGACGTCGCAGGGCGGGCTCGCGGTGAATGTGCCGGAGTGCTGAGCGGCACCCGGAATGTGAGCCATCGCCTCTGGGGGTGCGGGCTGTCAGCCGGTGGCTTGTAGGCCTTGGGCGATGCCGCTGATGGTGGCGCGAAGGGCGGCAAAGAGTGCGCGGTCTTCGCGGCCGGTTTTGCGCCAACGCTTTAGTAGATCGACCTGCATGAGGTGCATGGGGTCGATGTAGGGATTGCGCAATTTGATCGATCGTTGCAGCGTCGGGTCGCTGTCGAGCAGGCGCGAACTGCCGCGCAGCCGGAGCACGTGCGCCACGGTCAAGTCGTATTCCCTGACGATGGGCTCGGCCTGTACCCGCAGGGCATCGCCGGCGAGCGCATCATAGTGACTCGCGATCTCGAGGTCGGTGCGCGCCAGCATCGCCTCCACGTCATCGAGCAAGTGTCCGAAGAACGGCCAATGCGCGACCATTTGAGCGATGACCTGATCGCCGTGCTGCAGGGTCGCGGCCTGCAATCCGCTGCCGAAGCCATACCACCCGGGCAGCATGTGGCGGCTCTGGGTCCAGGCGAACACCCAAGGGATGGCGCGCAGTGCCTGCACCCCCGTGCCGTCGGCACGCACCGCCGGGCGCGACCCGATGTGCATGCGCTCGATCACGTCGAGCGGCGTGGCCTCGCGAAAGTATTCGAAGAACTCGGGGCCGCCGAATGCGAGCCTACGATAGACGGCCAGACTGGCCGCGGCAATGGTTTCATGGCGGCGAGCTGTGCCGGCGGCGTGGGCGGCGTGTGTGCGGCATGCGCGGTCGCGAGCGCCACCGCGGCGAATGTTCGTTCGAGCGTGCGCATCGCGATCGGCCTCAGGCCATAGCTCTGATTGACGACTTCGCCTTGCTCGGTCAGACGCAGCACGCCGCGGATCGCGCCGCCCGGCACCGCTTCGACCAGGTTTTCGGTGCGTCCGCCGCCGCGCGCCGGCGTTCCGCCGCGGCCGTGGAAAATCAATAGCTGGATTCCCGCATCGCGCGCCGCCTCGAGCAGCTTGATCTGCGCCACCTGCAGGGCCCAACGCGAAGCCGCGATGCCGCCCTCCTTGTTGGTGTCGGAATATCCGATGACCACCATTTGGCGGTTGCCGCGCGACTCCAGATGGCGCCGGTACGCCGGTTCAGCGTACAGCCCACGCAGCACATCGCCGGCGTTCTCCAGGGACGCGATGCTCTCCAGCAGCGGCGCGACGTCGAGCGGCGACTCGCCGGTGCGTTTATCCGTGATATCGGCCCACCGGGCCAGCAACAGTACGGCGAGCACGTCTTCCGGCCCGTGCGCGCCGCTCACGATGTACTCGCCGATCGCGCGGCCGCCGAACTTGTGCCGCGCCTGGGCGATGGCCTCGAACACCCACAGGCTGCGCCGGCCCACGGCGTCGAAGGCCGAGGTCGGTCCCTGGTCGCGAGCCAGCAGGTCGCGCAATTGGCGCAATCTCTCCTCCGGCGGCAGCATGGGCCAATCGGCTTGCCCCAATCCCTGTGCGATCACCTGATCGTGAACGTGCGAGTGCTGCGTGACATCGAGAGTCGCCAGATGAAAGCCGAACGTTCGCACCCGGCGCATGAAGCGGCGTACCAGGAAATGCCCGGCGTGGCGGCCGCGATTCGCGACCAGGCTATCGGCGGCGAGTTGAATGTCGGCCAGCAATTCATCGGGACTCTGATAGGCGTTGGGGCGCCCCTCATAGGTCGCCTTGAGGCGTTCGCCGATTTGACCGAAGAACACGCGGTACGGCATGCGGTCATGGCGTGCCGGCGCGAGCGCCTGGGCACCCGGCAACATGGCGCCGTAGGCCTCTATGCGCATCGCGAGTGCGCCGCTGATGCCGACGCGGTTCGCGCTCTGACTCAATGTTTCGGCGAGCATTCCGCATTCCTTGAAATAGGTGGACACGATCAGCTGTTGATGCCGGTGCAGGGTCTCGCGAATGGTCTTGCCATGCACATCCGGATTGCCGTCCATGTCGCCGCCCACCCAGGAACCGAAATGCAGGATGCTCGGAACATCGAGGGTTTCCGCGGGCACATCGTAGGCACGCGCCAGGGCCGCCTCGATTTCTTCATAGAACAGGGGAACGACGCGGTAGAGGATTTCCAGCAGATAGAACAGCACGTGTTCGCGCTCATCGACCACCGTCAAACCTTCGCGCGGATGCTCTTCGGTTTGCCAGATGCTGGTGATCTCGAGCCGCACGCGCGCCCACAGCGTCGTGAGTTCCGCGGGGGTCGAGGCCGGGTTCAGCCGGTCGAGCAGATCCTCGGCGATGTGTTGCTGCTTGCGCAGGATGGTGCGGCGTGTCGACTCGGTGGGATGACCCGTGAATACCGGCTCGATGCTCATCGAGGCGATCAATTCCATAGCTCTTGCCAAGGTCACGCCGTCCGTCTGCAGGCGCGAGATGCAATCGGCGATGCCGCCGGGCTGCGCGGTACTCGAATCGTTCAGATACTCGCGCCGCCTGCGCACCCGGTGGACTTTCTCCGCCGTATTCACCGCGTGAAACCAGATCGAAAACGCGCGCGTCAGTTCGGTCGCCGCCGACGGCGACCGGCCTTCGGTGCGCTCCTGCAAATCCGCTTCACCGCCGGCCTCGCCCTCGCGCCGGCCGATCGCCGCGAGGCGATCGCCTTCGACCAACTTGAAGAATTCCTCGCCTCCCTGGTCGCGCAGCGTCTCGCCGATCAACGCGCCCAAGGCGTGCACGTCCTCGCGCAGCGCCGCGTCCTTGACCGGAAATTGAATGCTTTGACGATACATAATGCTAGGCTCTGCGAGTTTTCAGGGGGAAATAGTATGAGCTTGTTGGTGCAGATCGCCATATTTCTCGCCGCGGCGGTCATCGCGATCCCGATATTCCGTTATTTCAAACTGGGTTCGGTGCTCGGCTACTTGACGGCCGGCATCGTCATCGGCCCTGCCTGCCTGGGGCTCATCAGCAGGGTCGATGCGACGCAGAATATCGCCGAGTTCGGCATCGTGTTGCTCATGTTCGTCATCGGGCTGGAACTGCAGCCCTCCCGCCTGTGGGTGCTGCGCAAACCGATATTCGGTTTCGGTTTGGCGCAAGTCGTGGCGACCACGGCCGCTATCGGTGCATGCGCCTATTTCGGATTCGCTCAAAGCCGGGGCGCGGCGCTCGTCGTCGGCTTCGGCCTCTCCATGTCCTCCACCGCCCTGGTGCTGCAATTGCTCGTGGAGCGCGAACAGCTCAATTCCCAATACGGCCGCTCCTCGTTCAGCATCTTGCTGTTTCAGGACATCGCGGTGCTGCCGGCGCTCGCGTTGATACCTCTTCTGGGCGTCGCCGCGGCCAGGACCGGCGGCCCGAACGGCTGGCTCGTTCTCAAGCTGGTTGCCGTGCTCGGCACGGTGATAGTGGGCGGCCGCTATGTGCTGCGTCCCATGCTGCGGATCGTCGCCGCCACACGCGTCTCGGAGGCGTTCACGGCGGCGGGACTGTTGATCGTCATCGGCACGGCGCTGCTCGTCAACCAGGTCGGCCTGTCGCTGTCGCTCGGCGCCTTCTTGGCGGGCGTGCTGCTCGCGGACAGTGAATTTCGCCACGAACTGGAGGCCGACATCGAGCC
>Ga0209611_10015083_pt1 | contig 10161 bp, 11 predicted proteins | sample S1TSphgellanicum_3_FD_187693 | JGI IMG/M metagenome (GOLD analysis project Ga0209611, IMG submission 187693) | Host-associated microbial communities from peat moss isolated from Minnesota, USA - S1T2_Fc - Sphagnum magellanicum MG (SPAdes) (version 2) | ecosystem: Host-associated > Plants > Peat... | reverse complement strand
TATTCATATTTGTTTCACATATTAATATAATTTTTTCATTGTTCAAATTTGGATTTAAGTATGGATATTTTTCCAAAAACATTTCAACAAGTTGTGTCTATTTTTCATTTTCAAACAAATTATGAGTTGCATATTGCATCAAATATGGATATGAAGATTCAATGTTATGTAAAAATCTTTTTATTCGACATTCACGCACATAAGATAATTCCATATTATTTTTAGAAAATAAGTCTTTTGCATCACGAAAAAAATACTTCCAATGTAGTACAATATTGAAAAAAAAAGCTTTGATATTATACATAGGGTGAAAATTTGCAAATTGCATTAATTTTTTATTTTCATAAATAATGAAACCAAGAATATTTTTTCCTACATGTGAACAATTAAGATATAATTTACAATCATGTGCATATTGTTTAAATATTAGATAAATGTTAATTTTCAACTACAATTAGTCTAGAAATATAAATATCAATTAGATGAGAACCTAATTTTTTTGATTTGGTAACTAATTTCATACAAAGTAACAATGGTTTTGTGTAAATATATTTAACACCTCGATTTTTTTGTGCAATTGGTATTTCTAAACATATAAGTGTTGCTTCTATAGGTGATACCTGTTTTGATATAATTAAATTAGAAATTAATTATAATTGTGTTTTCGATGCATTTTGTAAACCAAGTCATTTTGCATTTTAGGTATCCAAATTCAATATTCCAAGTGGTTCACATTTCATTGCATATTTTAAAAGATAAAATGACCAATAAGAAGATGTGATATGTAATATATTTAAATGTGTTCCCCATAATAATAATAATGTAAGATGATATGGGATAACATTTTGATTTTCATTACATGGTCTATAATATTCCGATTTATTTATTTTTTATTAAAAAAAAATTGGGCTCAACATATGGCAAAAGCAAAAAACCAAATTAAAAATTTCCATTTTGTCCTTCTAATACAATGATTTTCACATTCATGAAGTTGTTTTGGTCAAAACATTAAAAATAATTTAAGTTGTAAGCTATCATTTGGTGGAATTAAAAAAAAAATTGTTTCATATGTTGAAGAACTTGTGCATTAGTCATTTTTGGATTTTCTTTTTTTGCATTTTTTTATGGTTTTTGAAAAACAAGTATTTGAAGTTTCTTTAATCGATTGGATTGATTGTCAAAGATCATACATAATAAATAAGTATGGTTTATACAATGTAAATGGTGAAAACAATGGACTCATGTGATATTTTAAATATTCATGTATTGGTATTTTACCATCATAAACACCATTCCCATGTGGAAAAAGGAATGGAAACAAACTAAGTTCTAAATTTATGTTTGTAATATTTTTTTGTACTCCATTACATTCAAGCAAAAGTCGTTCATCACATGTTTTGTTTTTAATTAATCATTTTTTCAAATTTCCCATGATAAGAAAATCTTTAAGAATTTGTGAATTGATAGACATATTAAATAATAATGATAAATTTTGTATTTCATTAGTAACATGCATACTTTCAAATCTACCATTAGAAATATCATGTTTTCTAATGATGTTATGAATAACATTTGAAGACAAAATGCACATATTTTTAATATCATTTGATTGTTCAAAAACAGTCATGTATTCATACCATTGATTATTTTTCAAAATTTGTGATAAAATAGGAAAAATAATACTTGAAAGTTGTTCTCTAGAGATATTTCTTTATCTAATATACCATCCCAGCCTAACAAAGGACTATTTAATAAACTAACATCTATGATTCACCAATATTAAAACCCCAATTTTGACTTTGTATATGTAATCCAATATTTTAAAAAGATAACAATTGTATATAAAGTGGTGTTTTGATAAAATTTCTTTCATGTATGTTGGTGATTGAAAATCAACATATTTTTTCCATATGTGGGTGCATCATATTCATTATAACATTTGAAACATAAAATCATGTTTTTTCCACTTGAAGAGGTTGTATAATTAAACAAAAGACATTTATCAATCCCATATCAATCCATCTAGACTCATCAAAATTTAATTTGTTAAACACATTATTCATTTAAAAAAATCATTTGCATTGTTTCAATTTGACTATTCCACATATTGCACAACATTTCATCATCCAAAACACATTTGTAGAAGAGTTAATCCATTTATCATATAATTCATGTCAAACATTCCAACTTTTAGCATAAGGTTGATAATGTTGCATTGGTTGCAACCATACATGATCAAAAATATCCTTTTTAAACCTCACTTTTGATTTACATGCCAAATAATGTGCATATTGATATAAAATAAATCCCTATAAAACAATTTTCAAACCATAAGTTCATCATCAAACATATAAATTACTATATACTTTTATATCAAACAAAATAACATATATAATAAATTTTAAAAACTTATTGTTATATTTACATAAAAAATCATGAATGAAAATGATGAAAAATAACTACAATAAATATCAAGAATGAAATATTACCCTAGTTATACAAAACCTCTTCTAAGAACCTCCTGTAAACAACACAAACCAAAACATTTAAAGTTGACCAATACATTTAAAAAAAAAAATTAAACAAAATTAACACAATTAACATGGCAAGCTAATATAATTAGACCTAGGTGGGCTAGCTACATAAGTACTAAATTGTTGATTTTTTTATGAATGTGATCAAAGTAATGCCATTTCCCAATGTAAATCTTGTGAATTACTTTTCATTACCAGAAGGTTCACATTGAATTATTCCTCATGAGGTATGGCATAGTAATTTGTTTTGTCATACCAATGTTAATGATAGTCCATCCAAGACCTCCTGCAAACTAAAGACCTTAATGAACAAAATATTTTCAATTTTTATTTTTATTTACAAAATAATAAAAATACATAGCTTCTCTAGGTGTGAATGAAAGTGATTTACAATTATGATACTAAAAATTGTGCAATCAAAGATATGTGAGTAGTGCACAATATGAGAGCAAATGGAACTTTCCCACCAAAAAATGAATTGTTCACCTCAATCAATCCAACCATTTAAACCTTTTTTTTGTTCATTGATTGTTAGTGAGATTTAAGATGATGGATTATTTTGAGCTTTGTTATGAATGGTAAAGGAAGTTTTACCGATTAATGATGTTATTCTTGAGGTGAAAACTAAGTATCATAAATGTAACAAATGTGAGCATGAATCTTCAAATTGCAAGAAAAATATAGGTCTACCACAAGAATTAATATTACAAGACCATTTGAAATACATAATGTGATCATATATGGTATACCATGAACAAACACCAAGATTAAATATTGATTTTGCATTAGAAATAATTCCTTGCCTCTCAAGCTCTCCAAATCACAATGGAAGGATCTTTCATCCTTATGGATCAACCCAATGAAAGATAATTATAGCTCTTGATGGTTTTGCTATCAATGTAATTAGTTTATGTATGTTGTACATTATGGTATGGATTTGAAACATATTCAGAAAGCTTGATCTATTCAAAAATTGAAATCCAAAATAATTGGAAAACTTTCAACATTGGTTTAATTTTTCAATGAAACACCAACTTGTTAAAAAAATTTTGCAAAACAAACACTACATGCATGCACAAACTTTTGGAAAGACTCATCAATGAGACTAGAAAATTGACAATGGCAAATTAGTAATTTGTAGAAATCGGATTACAAAAAGTAAGGAATGGGGCATGCTTTGACATAATGATTTGATTTCCATTCCATAAACATGAAAAATTGAACAATTTAAAATTACAATGAAGATAAATATTTAATAATACACATTTTGTTTATGTACCAAATATTCTAAACATTAATAACCTTTTTCTCATCATGTTCATTTAATTGTTCTACAAGTCTTTAATCTATCACTATGAAGAAAATTACAAATTTAAACCATGTCTTCACAATTTCTAAACTATCTTCCATTGTCTTTACATCCATCCTTTCCTCTTTCTTCTTCTGTGAAACAAATTCACACTTTTTAAAAAATCGCTTCTTACAACCATAAAGAAAATCTTAATAAACTACCCTATTTTCCCAACTCATTACAAAAAATGTGGATGAAAACTTACGAATCTAACACAAAACAAAACTCCCACAAAGCAAAACTATTTTCACATATTCTAACACATTATTTTCATTCATAAATTTCTCTGCAATTCTCTATCATTACAACAAAACAAAAATTAACACCCTAAAACAGACCATTCCAAAAACAAATTATCTTTAGTTTTTTCCTCCAACCACTTTCATCTCTTCATTTGAAAAACCATGCATGTAACAAGCACTATATGTCAGAAAATCCATGGAAATCACAAAACAAATCTTTAGAAACGTGACAAGTCACTTATTCTCTCTCCAAAAGTCTCTTTTCGAAAAGGAACAAGACAGCCAAAAGCAACAAATCCCACGCTACATAAAACAACTTCACAAACAAAATATTTCTATTTGCAAAACTTTTCTTGAAAAAGGGGAAAAAATAACAGCCAAGCAACACATCCCACACTACATAAAACAACTTCACAAACAAAATATTTCTATTTGCAAAACTCTTCTTGAAAAAGGGGAAAAAATAACAGCCAAGCAACACATCCCACACTACAGAAAACAACTTCACAAACAAAATATTTCTATTTGCAAAACTCTTCTTGAAAAAGGGGAGAAAATAAGCCAAGCAACGCATCCCACACTACACAAATACAACTTCCCCAACAAAATATTTCTATCTCCAAAACTCTCTTTGAAAAATGGAAAAACATAACAGCCAAGCAACAAATCGCACACTACAGAAATATATCTTCTCAAACACAATTTCCTAGTGACAAAAAAAAACCTCTTCGTAAACATAAAACCTCTTTGTCTTTCGTGTTGCAAACCCTAAATAACAAAAAGTTCATTTGACAGGTCATTTTGATATGTCAAATAAACAATTGACGTGGCCGCCTGTGGAGTCGGCAATCATGTCTGCCTCGATAGGTTGCCTCCACAAAAGCCAAACTGTCTAAAGCGAGAGGCCGTGAGTCGTGCATCGCAAAAGGCCGAGAGAGAGCGAGGGAGAGAGAGAGAGAGAGAGGGAGAGCGCTTCACACTTGAGGGGGGCGTCGACGCCGCTGCTTCTTCTTTTCTTTGTAAAGACGAATACTTTCTGACACCAGAAATGTCAGAAAGTTATGCTGAAAGGAGACGCCAACCGCCCAATAATGACGCGTGGTTGGCCCCGCATTCTCTCTCTCAACCGGCAAGGATTCAGAAAGCTCCCTCCATTCTCGTTGTAGCTTGAGCATGTTGGGGAGACTGACTGACTGACTGATGGCAGAGTGAAAGACACAGAAAGAATCAAGATGAGCGGAGATGGTGGAGCAGCATCTAGTAGTAGTCGAGCGGCCGTGCGTCTGGAGAGGATCGGTGGCCATATGACCGAGCTTCTGGAGCTGCATGCACACAAAGGTCCTGCTCTTCAGATTGTGTTCGTGCCTGGGAATCCCGGTGTGGTGGCCTACTACCAAGAGTATCTGGACGCGCTCTATGACATCCTGGAGGGTGGAGCTTCTGTCACTGCAATCAGCCATATTGCGCATGTATCAAAGGATTGGGAAGATGCAGGGCGGCTGTTCTCTTTGCAGGAGCAGATAGATCATAAACTGGAATTCGTGCAGCAGCAATTGAATCAGAGACCGGATGTTCCACTTATCCTTGTGGGTCATTCCATCGGCGCTTATATCATCATGGAGATTTTGAGAAGGTTTCCATCCCAGGTGCAGCAGGTGATTGGGTTGTACCCATTTGTGACACTGAACAGGAATTCCCAGTGGCAGGGTTTCCTCAGACGCGTCAGTGAGACATCAGCTCTATGCACAGCAACTAGCACTTTGGCAGGTCTTGTGGGACGACTACCTGATGCTGTGTCCAGGGGCTTGGTCAAGGTTTTGCTGGGTCGTGTATGGGATCCATATGCCGTGGATATCACCTGCCAGCACCTGCTGCAGTCGAGAGTGGTGCACAACTTCATGTACATGGGAAGAACAGAGTTTGCAACACTGCCGCTCGAACCTGACTGGGGTTTCTTGAGAGAATTCCAGAGCCGCATCTCTTTTCTCTTTGGAACTGATGATCATTGGGGCCCATTGTCTCTTCTTGTTCATATTTCCAAGGAGATTCCACAGCTGAAGATGGTTGTAGAAAGAGAGGGACACTTGCATACCTTCAGTTGCACCAAGGCTGGCTCCCAGTGTGTTGCCTCTCATACTGCTAACATTATTATTTCTCACATTGCTTGTGCGCATCTGTGAGGCTCCCATGTTGTACATCTGGTTTTCCAACATGTGCAAAGGACATCCCTCACCAATTCTGATAATTCAGTCCTTGTTTGCAATGCAAATCTTTTTTAGGGTTTCTACAACAATGGAAGAGGATCAAGCACTAATGGAGATTTGATGTAAGAAAAGATGTGCTGTGGATTTTTGATATAACAATGGTTAGTCTGGTTGTATGTGTATATCAGTGTTCATTTTCTTGGTCAGGCTATGGCTTTCTTGTTGGTTTGCATGCACAATTGTGTCTTGCATCTAACTGCACCAAATGGCCATGAATTTCTCGCAGCCACTGGCACCTGAATGGCCTATGATGCTCAATTGGTGAAGTCCACAGCATATGGAGGGGATTATAAGAGAACAGAAGGAAGTGGCATAAACAGGACAAGAATCACACAAGGTTGGAGGAAGATTGGAAGGGATGTCCCAACTAACTAATCAAGCTGTGTTTGGCCTCCAGACAATATCTAGAGCATTTAAATCAGAGAAAGAACAGTCATGATTCTCCTACATGAGAATTCAAAGGGTTTGTGCATGTCACCCTGCTTCTCAATATGGCTTAGGAAAATCTTTGCTTTTGAATGTTCATTGAATCCAATCACAGTGATATAGTCAAAGGGGAACATTCACAATATGAATAGAATAGCTGTGGTTGAAAAAATGACTGCAAGGAAAGCTAAATGATATGAACCTGTAAAAGGAGAAAATTGTCCTGTGCTTGAGCTTACCTTCTTTCAGTGAGAGGTTTCAATGGAGAGTCACTTGTGATTCTAAATCTGCAGGAATTCGCAACAGTAGCCATATTGCCCAGTCTCACTCTGATTCTAAATCTGTAGGAATCTCCAACAGTCCTCAAATTGCCACTTCACCTCTCTCAAGACCTTCCAGGGTCTCATATAAAGGTTGATTCAAGGTTTCTGGCAAAAAAATTGCCAAGAGACCTCCCATTACTGCAACTGCTCCAAAAATGGCAAGAGGCAGAGAAGCATTCAAGTGACCCAAAACAACAATGCCTGGAGCAATAATGGCTCCAATGCCACCCATTTGTGTTGCGAGTCCAAGTGCTGCATTACGTATCACTGTTGGAAAAAGTTCCACTGTGTAGATATATATCAAGTTATATGTTGCAGCCATGCGAAATATTCCCAACAAACTGCACAACACTCGTGCAACATCTTTCATTCCCCTGGCTGTTGTCTTCATGCTATTAAAATCCACCCCAGCAAAATATGGAGGGGTACGACCTGCCACTGGAAACTTGATTGAAAGTAATGGAAAGCAAGACATACCAGCTGCTAAACTAGCAATAGATTCATCAAGACCAACTGCTAGCAAGCTCCCAATCAGGCAGCATACCCCACTAAGCAACATTGCTGAGACAAGCATAAATCACCTCCCAAGTCCTCAAGAAGTAGTGCAGTAATCATGAATGCAGGCATCTCTACTAATGCGTTGAAGAAGACGCTCAAATAGAGATTGAATCCAAGGTTAACCACATTCAGGCTAATGCCATGGTAGACAGTTGCACAATTAAATCATGATTAGCATCTGCAGGCGCAGAGTTGGGCTCTGGAAAACATCCAATAGAGTACCTGAGGCTTTCTGGCTCATGATCAACATCTCCTCAGAATCTTTCAGTTGTGAATTCTGGTCAATATACTCCAATTGAGGCACCTCATCTGCACCTTCAATGGCTCTTCCATTCACTCTATCGTTGGTCTCCAAGGAAACTCCATGAGGCACATACTTCCCATTTTGTTTTGCAAAAGTCCTTAAAACATGCATTGCCTCCTTAACACGCCCTTGAACTAAATACCACTGTGGTGATTCCCAGATGAATGGCAAAACCAAAACACAGTATAGAACTGCTGGAATTGATGTTGCAACATATAGAAGTCGCCAATAGTGTGTGAAATATGCAAATACAGGGAGCACCATGATACCAAAACAGAAGAAGTAGAGAGTCGACATACCGACCTGACCTCTTTTAGAAGGGCCCACAGGTTCAGGAAAGGCCCACTCCTCCACAACTGAGCCCTGTGAAAGCCCGCAAAATAACATACACTACGTAATTTGGTGTCTGTGATGTTGACAGGTTGGCTAATGCTGTCATTGCACAAGCACAAAATAGAGCTCCTTTCCTTCCGAGCATGGAATCAGAAAGACTCCCAAATAAGCCTGCCCCTGCAGTCTGAAAGAACATGTAAATATTGGGAAGCCATTCAGCATTACAAACTCACAAGCTTGAAAAAGATACGCTTGTATTTCGCTTCTTACAATCACAGAAGAATACAGCACTGGAAAGCACATACTTTCACTCTTGAGAGTACTACACACAACATATCACATTACACAATTGAGAAAGGTGTCCATTACACATGAGAAGCCATTTGAACAATGAAATGGTGAGCCCCCCTACTGCTACACTGAAGTTGATTCCCTAAAAGAAAGAGGAAAACAGAGAATATTACCAAGAAGCCCTCCAATGAAGAATGCAGATTGGGCTAGGCCAATTTTGTAATCATGGCCACAAATAAGACCCCATTCTGATACTGTTGATATCCCTGGCCCTCCCACCCACTCCCAAGCACTTGGATCCATGTCACATATAGATGCAGATGGTGTACACCAGGATTCATTAGAAGATCCTGCAGCACCCCCATGTCCTGGAAGTGAGTTCATTTCCAAAATCACAAGGGACCCAACTGTCTGCTTCACAGATGGATGGGAGGCACAGTTTTCAAAAAAAAAAACCCATTGTGGCAATATCTGATAGTGCGGCAGCAGGAATAATCCCAAAATCCTAAACCAACCCAGGGAGGCAATAAAATCGGCCCAGGTACAAAAAGCTATGACTCACTCATTATGCTTTCATGATTAAGAAGATCAACAACTAATCCAGCTGTGAGTGCATGCATCTTTGCTACAGAAACAGAGTGATACATGAAATGCATTCCTAAACTCTAGCTTTCATAGGATTTCTAGATCAGAATTGCATTTCATATGAGGTCAGTTCTGCGCAGTCTCACTGACTTCATCAACTCCTGATCATAGATGACTGCACTGGGCATATGTCTAGTCCATTTCAGGAATGCAGTTCCAGAGTTGTCTACAACTACTTCGAACAATCATGTGTTGTTATGTAGAAAATTCAGCAAAATCTTATGTTTGAAACATGATTTGCATAATTTTTGCTCTATTGTTTCAACTATGAACATCTTAAATGGGTTCCTATCATTGGGAAGTAATGACACAAACCTTCAATGTACTGTGCTTAACGTGGCACAAAAGAATTCCTTTCTTAGAAGAAGATACACACCATCTTGGCTGATGATGAAGTTCTACTGAGTGTTTCTTCACTCCTGAGGATAGAGGTGGAAACTTTCTAAGTTCCATGAGAAGGTGAACTTGGCTGCTGAAATCTTTCACTAAAGGACTTGGAATCCCACACCTTAGAAAAAAAAACTCAGTGATCTGATGACAAACCCCATTATTATATCTGGGTTAACCCAGGCCTCATAAAATTTGGCATTCTATTTTTAGATGCCAAATTTGCCAAAAATAAAAACTCAAAGTTGCCAAAATTAAGTGGTTGTCTTTATGTCTGAGTTTATGACTTAGCGGCTAGCAGCTATTCAATAGCCGCTAGCATTGCAGATCCTAGTGCACTCAGCTCTAGTAGCTCTTAATAGTTTCTCAACTGCATGAGCAACTTGTGGAAATATTATCTATATGATCATCAGCTCAAGATCCAGAGATATATACAAAGCAGTACTGAATGTGCATGATCAGCAGGCCGGCAGAAGACAACAAATCATATGAGTGAAGAATTA
>Ga0209611_10015081_pt1 | contig 10162 bp, 2 predicted proteins | sample S1TSphgellanicum_3_FD_187693 | JGI IMG/M metagenome (GOLD analysis project Ga0209611, IMG submission 187693) | Host-associated microbial communities from peat moss isolated from Minnesota, USA - S1T2_Fc - Sphagnum magellanicum MG (SPAdes) (version 2) | ecosystem: Host-associated > Plants > Peat... | reverse complement strand
TTTTTGTTACCAAGAATAAACAATTTAATTAGAGCTTCAAATTCTAGTGGCGATGGTAGTGATAGCAACAACTTGTTGTTTGAAAAAAATGACAATTTTTAGCTAGCCAACTTGTTGTTGGCCACTTGTTTTAACACAACAAATAGAACATAATGGGGGAAGGTTATTCAAGGCCTTTCTTTTTCCTTTCTCTCAACTATCTAGGGTAATAGGCCTTATTTGGGTTCAATTCCCAAAGGAGTGATACAAAACATTCAATACCACAAACCAAAGACTAATCACTAGAAAAAATCCCCCAAAATGCAACCAATGCATTTACAATACCTAATTGTCATTTCCAACTAGCTTTAATTAAATTTTTGCACTATTTTGCACCCTTGACCATTCTTACAACTATGTTACAACTACATTTGTGATTAATGACTTCTTCATCATACATTCTAAGATTGTTTTCATCCATGATCATGTTCATATGTCCCATTAATTGCAAATAGAACCAAACTTAATCACACCACTAAAGGGTCAACATAGCCCCTAGTGGTATACATAGGTGTATTAGGAAAGTTTTGAAAGGTATGTGTATTTTTGTTAAGTTTTATTAGAATTTAAAAAATAATGGGGGTATGTTTACATGGGTGTATTTATAATTTAAAAAAATAAAAATTAAACAAGTTAACTATGTACCTGCTTACATATGCTTACGTACCTACCTACCTTAGGCTACCTACACATCTATTTATTTTTTAACTACATCTCTAACCTATGTTAACTACCTACTTAATGTAGTTTACCTACTTAGTAATTAATAAAATGATAAATTTAGTAGTAATAAATTAATTATTTGGTTAGTTATTAATTTTTAATTAGTTAATATTTTATTTATTTATTTGATTATTTAACAAGTATTAATGAAATTTTGTAATAAGTTAATCAATTAGTGACTAATATTTTATTCATTCATTTTTATTTTTGAAATATTAATTTATAATATATATCTAATATGTTAATTAATTAATTAATCAATTATCTACTTGGTTATATAATTTACAAAATTTAAAAGGACAAAGGATATGAAATAAACTTTCTAGTTACAACTTAGTTTGTAACTAAATTACAACTTCAAATTTTATCTCATATGATTTATCTTTCGCTTCCATTCTGAAATATATATAATGAAAAAGCTTTGTCTTAAATTTTCATATACAAAAACACATGACATTTGGGATGAGCCAATCAAAAATGCTTAACCCTAAAGGTTAAATATAAAATAATTAAAGATGTTGGCTTACCAACCCCTTAACTTACCTACCTCCCTAACCTACCTATCTACCTACTTAATTTGACCTACCTTTCTAAATATTGATTAAATTATTTTTTTCCAAAATTTCCCCAAAAATGCCATGTGACATATTTGTATTGTGCCATTTGTCACAATCTAAAATGATCTAAAATAGATTATGAGAATCCATTATTTATTTTTAAGACAAAAATTTCCAAACCTTTTTCATTTGCCACATGTCATTATGTATGTTGTTGATTTTTATGGTAATATACAAATGGCATACAATAATATATGGATGGTGAAGTATTTATTGACAATTGACTTCATCTACACTTGTAACTAATGTCTTAGGCAATTGTTTAATGCAACTAAGCAATTTTTAGTAACAAATGTCCTTTGTAATTGTAATATAATTGCAAATGATAATTTTTAAAAAAATTCCTCTAGTGAATTAAGCTTCCAACCCTTGACATTTGTTGCAATCAAAACCCATTCAAAAAACAATCAAGTTTTTTGAGCTACACAAAATGCAATAACCAAATTTTATGGACTCAGTATGTTTTTCATTTCAACAACTCTTTGTAACTTTCAATAACATTCATCCATTTATTTGGATCGACTTTTGCCAATTTCATTATAATGACATTTCCCTATTTTAGTTCCACCATGGCAAATGTGAGTCTAGTCCATTGATCTTCTTATGTCATCCTACTTACATATTGGATGTATGTAACTTTTAGTTTATAGTAATAACACAAGGTATACATTTCAACATGATGCACTTCAAGCTCATGTCTTTTGTATCATGTGGGTTCATTAAAAATGAACCCATAAATAATTGTAGTTATTGTTCTTTGTACTAATTGAACATGCAATTCCAAAAAGAATTATGAAATCCCAATAGGTGGTTTACTAGGTGTACAAAAGATTCTCACAAAGAAGAAATCAAAACCCAAGTGTAAAATGTATGTTTTTACTTTTTAACCTGCTTTTGGTGATAATAAAAAGAATTTATTTGGTTGTTTGGTACTTCCACAGATGCCACTAGTTTGATTCAATTTTACATTTTTAAAAATAAAATTTAAATCTCTTTATTGGAGTTGATTAAAAAACGAGGCATGGAGAATAATGGGCATAAATAATAATCTCCATCCTAGGGCTTAATTCCAAAACAATTGTTCATGGAATCACAATGGCATTAGTCCCCAAAGCAATCAATGTTCATTGCATGGTGCACTTTAATTTAAAAGAAATGCAACGAATTGAAGGCCCCAATTGAGGATTGCAAAGACTTGAGAAAACATTTGTTTTTTAAACTTGTGTTATTACAAGTTTAAAATTCAAGCTTTTTCTCAATTATCTAGGCCTTGATTTTGTGCTTAAATTTTTATAAATGAAGTTGATTTATAAATTACAAATCTAGAAAAAATGAATTATGAACAACAATGGGCATTAGTAATAATGTTCATTGTTTTAAAAATTTGTGATGACATAATTTTAAATAATAATTTTTGTCAAGGGCTCAATGTCAAAAAAATTACTTATAAAATTGTTAGGGTGAGCTATTCCCAAAAATAATGAATGTTCCTTATGTGGCATGCCCTAACTCCGTGCTGAACAAATTTATTGAATGTTCTTATTTACAATTGTAAAAAATAACTAAATAAATTGTTTAAAATTGCACCATCACAAGTTTAGAATATATTCAAGCTATTTTGAAAAGGAGACTACTTTTAGTAAGGGGGTTATTTCTTTAACGGGGATATTACATTGCTACAAATCCAAGGTTTTACACTAATTATTTGACAAAATATATTCATATCCTTAGTCATATCAAACATTGGACAAAAATGACCTAATCAAAACATACCAATCATTTAGGACAAAAATTGACTAAAAATATTTTGATTAAGTGTCTGTTAATGTTTATTTTGATTGAATTATTTCACGATGTCTACATGTCCATTTTGATAGAGATGACTAAAACTATTAGTTGACGTGATAGTATTAAATCATTTTTTTCAATCTAAAATATTAAACTATTTCAATACTTATTATTTTTTCTTGATTGAATTATGGACAAATCTAAAACTTTCACATGTAATTTTTTTTTCTAAAGCAACTATTAAACCAATGATAGATTATCATGATGATGGTATGTTCACAAATTAATGTCCAAAGTGAAATTTGACCTCATCTTTTCAACCACAACCCAATGCTTTTGTCATCCAACCATCATTTCACAAGATGATAAAAACATTTACTGCAAATCATATATACACACATTTTTTGAATATTTGAACATTATAAGCTTATTAAATAATTAGAAAATTTCCATAATAAAATCAATTATATATGCATATCAATAATATCATAATTTAGTGAAAAATTCATAATTACATTCAAACTTATAATTTTTCTAATTTCAAAATGTAAAGTTTATTAAATTAATCTATTTGATTAAAAATAATTTATCAAAATTTCTGTTAACTGAATTTTATAGAATTAAAAATTCCAAAATTTTAGAAATTGAATTGAATTTAAATAATAATAAAAATTTAATAAAATTATTAAAAATTTATTAAAAATAAATTAATTTCAGTTTTAAAATTACATTTAAATGCTTTAATTTATAGATTTAATTGAATTAATTTCTATATAGGTCACATTATCATTACATAATTTGATAATTTCAAAATGAAATTGAGTACATGTGTACATCATTAAAACCAATATTTTAGTTTATTTCATTTCATAATTAGAATAAAACTTATTGTTCCATTTATTTTCAAAATGTAAAATGTATTACATTAATTTTAAACGTATCTAATTCACTTTAGTTTTTTAAAAATTGGAATTACGTAATTCTATAATATTTAGAATTCTAAAAAGTGAAAGAAATAATTAAAATTTATATTTTGAGTTGGGCAAAAAACCAAGAATAATAATTGCATTAAAATTTATTTAAAAAAATTTCACGATGAAATGAATTTGACTTAAAAAAATATAAAACTGATATTCACATGTCTTTAATTTTTAAAATTTTCCAATTTGAAGACATTAAGTTATTTCAAGTCTTTCATGTCATTTTGTTATATTTTAATTGTTGTCCTTTATTTTTTAATAAATGAAGCATTATAAACAACAAATGAAAAAATGAAATCCATAATCCATTTTCATGTTCTATTCCATATCCAAGTGTTTATGGTTGTTATTAGTCACATGGGACATTTCACATTCCATGCTAAAAGATTTATGAATGTTTTTAGTCACATGAGACATGTCAAGTGTGCCATGTCAAAATGTTTATGACTATTGTTATTATAATGTCCATGTATATGTTGAATATTCCATATATATTTTGGTATGTCCAATTTGACTACAATGTCATTTGAAATTAATCAAATCAGACATGCTTACTTTTGTATTTAATGAAAATAGAAGTATGAAAATAAACAATCTTTCTATGTGAACAAACAAATCCAATTTTTAAATTCAACTTTTTAAGCCTTGACTTTATGCCCCAATTTTTAACATATGAACTTAAATTTTAGATTTGCACAACCATAAATCTAAAATTCAAGTTATTTCTAAAAAAAAAAAATTATAATAAAAAGAGTAAATTAAAAAAAAGTTTTTATGTCAACCTCTTTTTAAATTACTCGAGCCTTAAAAACCTCTACACAAATTACCCCAATGTTTTTGTCTTATAATGAATCAATTCTAAAGATCAAGTTCGTTCCTAGTTTTTTTGGTCATTGTTATGTTTCCCAAATATTTTTAAATGACATTAATTTTTAGCCTTGTGATGTTATAAATGTAAAATCCAGGCTATATTGCCTTTTATCAAATCTTGTCACATAATCACATATTCTTGGACTTTGTCAAAATTTCAAACTTGGAATGTCACAAGTTCCTAATGAAAGTTATTTAATTAAAATATTTGGTTTGTTTTTGCAACCTAAATTCTTATGATTGAACCTAAATACACAAATTTTGTTCTTATGTCTTTGTTTAAATATTTTAACAAACTTGAAAACATTAAATTATTTCAAGTCTTTCAAGTCATTTTGTTTTAGAAAGTTTTTTTTTCTTAAAAGTTTAAAATAGAAGAAAAACTAGGATCAAAGGAAGTTACATACTTGATACTTGGCTAAGTTACAACATTGGAACTTGGAAGTTGAACAAATAGCTTAGGAGCTTGAAGTTGTGGTGTTGTGGACAACTTTCTCAACAAAGAATGGAGGAACAACACAAAAAACAAAAAAATTAATGATATTGTGTTGTTTTTTCAAAAATACCATTTTAGGATTTAAAACCAAGGTTCTTGTTTAATTTTTGTTGTGTTGACAAAAATTGTGTGTTTTCTAGAAAAAAAATGCATGTTCATATCAATTTGTTCATATGAGTTTTTTAATGACACCTTACATTTTTAAAGATGATTTTAATATCCTAATAAAATTTTAAAGGTAGAATATTATTATCATTTTTTTGGAGGTGAAAATACAAGACTTATTGTGAATTATGTATTGAGAAAACAACTCATTGAATCATCAATTTTTAATAGCCTATATTTTCTTGTTGTATGTAACTTTTATATCCAAAATGTGCATACCTAGAAAAAATAAATAAAATGCATCACCTTTAATTTTAAATTATTAAAACCTATACATTAGGAAGAATTAATATTTTACTTCATTCATTAGTGCATTTGATAAAACAATTTTTATTAGAGCTTTTTTTCTAACCCTAAGATCACACAAATGTTGTTATAAACTTGTGATCCACTTTCGATGTTTTCTTACATAATAAAACATAATAGTGTGATTGTTAATAATGAAGTTCATGATTTCAAACATTTGTTTCAAGCTTTTGAGAACTCTTATTAATTTGTTCCATACTCTCATGTATTTTCATTTTTCATTATTTTCAATTCTCTTATAACTTTTACTCTTTTTTTTATGAAAGATAAAACATATATTTAATTAATTGTAGACTTTTAAAAAAATAAAAAATAACTTTAAAAGCATTTTGGATAGTTCAAAAAAGTTTTGAAGTTGCAAATTGAACTTGATGGTCAATAGGCTCAATGCAAATCATTATTGGTAATGATCATAAAAATCACATTAGAGAAAACTAATTTGAATATTGTGTAAATCACAATTCATCGCCTATATCCCAATCTAATCCTTTCCAAGGCACAAGTTTTTCAAGCAAACTATATGTTATCAAGACAAAGGCCATAGTCGATGGTACATTGGTAGCTTACTTGTGTTTAGATCACCATCAACAACAACTTTCAAGTTGCCCATTGCTAGAAGAAATGCAGACTTTGAGTGAGTATTTAGGAGGATTGCACCTTGATTATGACAAGGTCGGTGTTCTTAATCCAATTTTATAGCATTTCCATAAATGCTTGTGATGGAGGTTCTAATGTAGGATTAAGCCTAATCTTCAACTTATAAAAGTTGTAATCAAGCTTACTGTTCAAATGGGAGAAAAACATGTCATTATATTTATGCTTCCTTTTCTATTCTCTCCAGTCATTCATTAAGTATGGTACAGGGTTTGCTAATGTAAGCCTTAAAAACCAATGAAATACCATAATCTTGTGATGTATTTGTGCATATTTCTTGCAATCCTAACAAAATTCTAACATTGATTTCAGATTTCCTCCTCCTTTGAATTCTGCTAATTTCTCCCATAACATATATTCATGGTCCTATAACCCTTGTGCAAAGTTGTCAATTAGGTCTTGTGAATTCCAACAAAATAGTTAAAAGTAGATTTGCCAATTGGTGCAACTTTTTCATTGGCAAGTGACTAGTCCATCCAAAATGTTTCCATTTTCTCATTCTAAAAGGACTTTCTCCCACAATGTATACATTTTTTTTGACAACAATAGTATAATAAAACATTTCTTATTGATTTCACTCAAAATACATAATGAAGAGTGATTTCAAAATCCTGAACATAAAACCATATTCACACTAATTCCATACATTCAAATAATATGATCGAAACATGTTTGAAAGTATTACAAATTTGTTTAATGTAATGTTACCTTGTATTGTTCATTCTTCTTATGTTTTTCATCAACAATACATGTTGGTTAATCGTACTCGATCCATATTTGTTACACATGCATGAGGCTTTCCTTATGTGTTGGGATGATTTTTATATTGCCTTCAAGTTATTGAACACATATGACAAGTTACAAAACTTCACAAAATCTTGAGACCACGCAATAATTATTTGAAATACAAAACAATCATTCCTAAGCTTAGATTAAAACTTTAGTAATTCAATGATTCTTTCCATGACAAAAAAAACCTTTAGTATTAGTTTCGATTCCAACATCAAGGAAATTTCATCAACGTTTTTTAACAAAAAAAATTCAATTTCTATCTAAACTTACCTTAACAACCTAGATTGTATGCTAGTCACTTGGAATGAAACAAATTGAGTTTGGAATTTCCTTGCATGATCTTGACTTTTCCCTTACAATCTTGGTTGGATTGTTGGGGTTAATTAGGAGCACAATGATTGGGCAAATGTACTAAACAAATGGTATTGTGAGATTTTAGCTTTTATCTCATCCTTGTGTTTTTCAAAAAGAGTTTTACATTTAAGCACAAGAAAAAATTGATGAATAAAAAATTTAATTCCTTTAATAAGTTTATTGTTGAGTGGGAAACAATCTTCACATTCCCCCTTTATTGCTTTGTCGACGAGCTTGCACTCAATAGTATTAAATTTTTTTTTGGTGCTCTTTAAAGAACAAAGTTGTCAAATATCTTCTCTTTCTAGTATTTTCTTGTTTTTTCTTTTTTGCTCTTCTTGACCAGCTTTTGCATGGTTATGGAACTCTCAACATGTGTTATAACTTGTTAGGATTGCAAAACGTCTTTTCATGTTCTTTTTTTTATCCACATCCACCATCTTTTTCATTTCATCCCATTTCTCCTCCAAATGTAACCTTGTTGGTTTTTGCAAGTGTGTAATGTTGAACCTTCCTTTGGTGCTCAAGGGTTGGAAGTTTTCATTAAGTCACTTGGGGTCACAAATGGATCTTAATGTCTTTTTCTTTAATGGATAAAAGATCAACAAAACTATGTTTGATGAATTTGCATTGTAGTCATGTAGGTGGGTGACCTTTGCTCTTTGTAGGATATTAATTTCATACCAATAATTACATCAAACTCAAAGAATGGGTTAGTTGCATTGACTAGTTCAATTCTCAAAAGGCAACAGTGAAGCTGAGCTCCCAAATTCTTGATTAAAGTAGAAGGATGTTGTTAAAAATTAAGTATGTGATCATTTAAGGTTTAATGTGATTGTAAAATTTGTAGTTGTGGGGAGATGTGTTTACATGCTTTTGAATTTCTTTCAATCGATGATAATCCAATTGCATTGTGATTGAAGAACACTTCATCTCTTGAGGTTTCAAGGGTTTAAAACATCAAAGTTCTAATGGTTTTAAAGTTATTTAAATTCATTTTTAAGTGAGTATCATGAAGTCCCACCACCTTGTGCTTCTATGTTGCAAATCAAGGATTCGACACATGCAATAGTTGTTGAAATTGACCCTTGGGAGAAGTTTCGAGAGGTTGAAACCAAAAATGTTGTCAAACCGAATGCCATTGATTGGGATAGGTGATGAATAGTGATGTACTTAAGTTTAAATGATTGAATTGGTTAACTAACCTAAGAGATTGGATTTGCAAACATGAAAAACGTTTTTAATGTGTTATATATTGAAATAAAGCTAAAAAATTCATTGCTAATTGTTATCAACTCTATTGCAAGACAATAATTAGATTATGAACATTTGTAAATTGAAAGCATAAATGTCATAAGCACCCTTTGTCTAAATCTCTCAACCCTAAAACATGAACTATTACTAAAAAAAAGAATCATGAGTAGCATAACAAAGGCTTAGTTATTATCATAGAAGCATTTTGTATCTATTAAGTCTTCCATAAAATCATATGGGCCATGTGGTAAGAGAAAATGGGGATTTAAAAAAAAAATTGCCACTTGATGAGCAATACCTAAAATAGTTTAATAATTTACTGGATGTATGCATTGTTCCATTTTGTGTTCCTACGCTACCCATAGGAAATAGAATTAAATTTTTGCGAAAAACAAAGTTGAATAGGTTCAGTTCTATTCAATGTTTTGCCCATTTGAATTAATAGACACCTTTTCTGAAAGAACATCAATCAAAGACTGGGTATCCAATGAATTTTTTTTTGAAAACATCAGCAAAGCACTACAAAATTGTGCATAAACACGCACAATTTGATAGTCACATAAGCAATTACAAAATCCCCCATCAATGATGCAGATCCTCTACATTTTCACTTGTAATTGGAGTATCAACATGAAGAAATCATACCCAATTTTGATTGATTGCAAAGGCAACTTCTGTTCATTGCAAAGACTTTCATGAGAATCAATCCCTGCAATGAGGAAAAACCAGAACAGGGCAAAAGTGTTCATAAAAAAGAAGAGTTACAGAGTTACTATAGATGTGATATGGTTCCAACATGCGAAGTCAAAATAACACATGATGCACAAAATTAGAACCATTTTTCTATATGTATATATATTAGGTTGATAACAGAAAGGCATCATTAGGTATTAAAATCTCATGAATTTCATTTCTGTCAGATTACTCACAATGCAATACTATAATATTTTTCTGTTTTGTGATTTTCAGGAGGGTAGAACATTCCTATCATTTGAAGCTACTCTAATACTTCACACATTGTAGCGTTATAACAGGGTCTGCAATTATACTTGGAAGTTTAGGGGTTCACTTCCTGTTGTGACCAAACACTGTTAGCATCATCATCTGATTGTTTTGCCAAAAGC
>Ga0209611_10015080_pt1 | contig 10162 bp, 5 predicted proteins | sample S1TSphgellanicum_3_FD_187693 | JGI IMG/M metagenome (GOLD analysis project Ga0209611, IMG submission 187693) | Host-associated microbial communities from peat moss isolated from Minnesota, USA - S1T2_Fc - Sphagnum magellanicum MG (SPAdes) (version 2) | ecosystem: Host-associated > Plants > Peat... | reverse complement strand
AATGTCTAATTGCGAATTTTTCTTTTGGGCAGCCAACATTTTTCTTTTGGGCAGTAGAAACACTGGGCATCTATGTATATTTGTGTATATTTTCTAGACTAAGAGTGCAATGTTGGAAATTGTGATGTATTCTTGTTGGTAGGTAAACAATAAAAGGGGCCACATTAAAAAAAAAATCATCTTATTGCCCACATAGGGCCTTTTTTCACCCCTAGTAGGCACAAACCTTTTCCATAGACCCTAAATATTTTTAAAATGTTTTCTACCTTAATATTATGACCCTACTCTTTATACAAACCGGGTTGAAATAAAATTTTAAAGAACATCCACAAGTTTTTTTAAAAATTAAAGCAAGTTGAGAATGTTTCTTTTGTTTTGGGAAGCAAATCATGAGGGTATGGAAGAACCAAATAAATGGTTCTTTCATTCAAACTCATGGTCTTAATTTATCCACAATAAAAGTCCATCTGATTTTATATATATATTCTTTATATTCAAATAAAGAATATTATTTATACATTATTTATACACATAAATAATGGACATTCTTTGGGGGTACAGGAATTTGTAAGCATTTGGATGTCTATGTAACTTGTTGGTAGGGAATTCAAGGTCATTGGTTAAAGAGGTGCACTTGGTGCAAAAGATGACAAGTTATTGAGAATAATAATAAATTATTTGGCGTGGGGAGGGGTCCCACAGAATGAGTTAATCAAAGAAAGCATCAACTTTGGAACTCCCACTATGCAACAAACATCCTCATCTTTGTCATATTTGGTATGTGCCCTTGATTTTGTCTTTGATATAAAACTCTTTCAACAAAAGACTTGATGTTAAAAATTTAGATATTCATGGGTACAAGGTGCCTTCCAAATATATTGAGAAATTTATCAGAATGCTTCACAATAATTGATGATTTGTTTCATTTCATTTTGCATCATACATAAATGATTTTTTTGACTTGATATCATTTTATTTTTTTAAATTAAAATTCCCCCCATTATTGGAGATACATCCATGACCTTCAACCACACCAAACTTGTCTACACATGATGGTTTGTCAGTCATGGCATGATCCAATAGATGCACAAACACAAGGTGCACAAAGGAAATGAGATCTACTTTTGTGGAGATTGTATTTTCTTTTGTTTTTGTGTTTTGTGTTTTTTTTTTTTTTTTTCAATTTTTAATCAAGATCTGCTTTGTGAAGTTGTGAATACCCAAGAAATTGTTTTACAACACAAATGCAGAGATATTACAAATGTATAGATATTGAGTTGAACCTTGAATATCTATACTCAATATCTATACATGTAAGATGTTATGTATAGGGAAAGTTTGCTCCCTAGGGCTATTAGAGTTGTAGTCCAAAGGTGTAGGCTAAATAAATTAGGGGAGGCCCATGGTAGCGAAGTTGTCACCAACCTTAAGCACAAAAGACCATTAAATTCAAGTGGTGGGAAGGCTTGCATGTGATTAATAGAAGGCTTTTGCAACTAATGAATGATTTTTTGTGCAAGGAATTGTGTTCAAATCCAAAGCCAAAAATCTCAGAGTGTTTTATGCCTACATGTTGGACTAACATCCTTCCAACTCTTAAGGAGTAAGCATAAACATGATCCCTCCTTTTTTATACAAGGATATTCAATATACCCTGTGCCTCCCAATGTATTCTGAAATTTCCCAAAGTGTTCAAAAAAAAACTTCAAATCACTCAAATTTTAAGGTTGATGTTGCCATTCATCATCTCTTTTCATCCCATTGTTCATACCCTAAAATTCACATACAACCATCTAGTTTTACCTTTCATTAATTAGATTACATGCATATAACAAACTTAGCTCATCGGAAGAAAGGAACACATATTCCATTAATAAACAATGAATAATGTCATTTTTTTAATTATTTAAAGGTTGATCCACAATTTTGACAACTCCACATTTCTATCAATACTTCAGTTAGCAATACTAGAACTTGGAGGTGATTATGAATATAATTGGAAGGAAAGATATAATAAAAGATTGGTGGCAAAATTTATGGTTTTTAAAAAGAGACCATTGGAAAGATATATTTATTTTTGTTTGTAGTTGAAAACCTTGTTAGGAAATAATAACCATTTTCCAACAAGGTTTTCAATAATGACTTGTGCCAATTAAAATGGAAAACAAACCCCAAGATGTTCTTTTTCCCTCAAATTTTATGTATTTTATTTTGAAATTTTCAACATGTAATGTTTATAAAAAAATAATAATATTTCTTTTGTTATGTTTACATTACAAGAAAACATGACTTTTCAAAAAGTCCAACTTGATTGAATTGTGCACATTGACCAAGGGGATGGTTGTTTTGGTTAATGTTGGGCGAATATCATAATTTCATGATATCCACCGAGTTTGGTTTTCACAAAGTATGATACCCACTAGATAAGGTTTTTCCCAAAAAACATTTTAAATTTTTTACACTAGATAAAGGTATCAACATTTGTTTTTTAAAAATTAAATCGGTTTTGCAATGCTCATTTTCAAAAATCTGAAAACAATTGATTCTCCTTTGTCGACTCTCACAAATCGGGTATTATTATTATTAATTAGAAATTATTTTTTAGAAATTGAAATTAAAATTAAATAATTTTTTATTTTATTTTACTCTAACAATGAAAACATTATAAACAATGTTTTTTATAATAAAAAAGTAACCATCAATTTATTTATTGAACTTTTACACTTCAACAACTTCATCCCTTTCAAATTCCCCTTCAAATTTTTCTAACTCCTCTTCTAAGTCCATATCCCTTTCAAAGAATTCTAATAAATTAAATGCATCCTATTTTAGGATCATTAGGTCAATTTTTGTTGACGAAAATCAATTTCTTTAAATTTTCTGTTTGCAAATGACATCTTTTAATATTAATAAGAATTCCAACCAAAGAAAATATCCTTTATTTTTTATTTGCGATCCAATAATCCCCAAAATTTGTCAAACTAAAAATCCAACTACAGGAAACATTGCCTCATGTTTTTGCCACCATTGAAAAGGACATTTGATGTCCTTAACATTCAATTGATACCTCCTAAAAATCAAAAGCTCCCTCTTGACAAGTTTTTCTATTGGTTCACTTGTGTTTGCATTTTGTTGAAATATATCCAAACTGCAATCCTGAATAAAAATATTCTAATTAGAAAATTTTATTTCTAATTTCACCAAAGGATGCAAATGTTCATGACATTTGGCCAACATAGGACATGAGGATTTCCTATCATATTCTTCAACAAGAGTAACACCTTGCTCCTTTCCAACAAATGAATATATTATACAAAGGTTCTTATACTTAGGGTCTAACATAAAAAAAATCATATTATGGGTTTTCCTCTTACCATAAAAATGAGAGGAAAAAATCCAACACATTAATAACCTCCCTTCTAATGTTAGAAGCTAGTAAAGATAACTCGTCATTAATAATTGAATCATCATCCATTAGGCTTTCAAATGAAGGTAGACTTGATTTTCTTCTTGAAGTTTCAAACTCATGGAAATGGAAAAATGTAAAACACCATTAAAAAACCAATGTCCACATGAGTTATTAAGAACGCATGCAAAAATAACTAGGGAAAGACAATCAACAATAATTTGAAAAAATTACCATGTCAAAGGTGGAGGCACTCGACCAACGACTTTCACAATAGTTTATTTGTTATAACAAAACACAATGGCAAATTGAAATTGTAAAGCTTCTTGAAACATAATATTTATTAACAAATCTGAAAAGAAACAATAACAACTTGATTAATTATCTTATCAAATTTTTAACCATAAAAACTCTAAAGAGTTGAAATAATAATGAGTTTGAAAAAACTACCTTGCTTGATTAAAACGTTTAATTTTTTGCATTGAATTCCAATTTCAAGACAAGCCTTATTCCATTGATGTCTACCCTTCCCAAACTTCTAAGGCCAAACATTTCTAAAAATCTGTTTGGGTAGACTTGATAGAAACATTTTAAAATTTTCTACAAACTTTTTTTCTTAAGTGCCATATTGACATGCTTTCAAAAATGCATGTTCAAAACAAGTACCCTAGAAGCTCTCTTTTAACCCAAGATATTCACAATTTATAACAAACTTCAACGCACTAGTCATTACATCGAAATTAAATCCTTCATCTTCGACATAAGCAATAATTTATTTCCTTAAACCATACTTGTCCAACAATTTTGTCAAACTTTTGGCCAAAGCTTACCTTGTTGTTTTTATTATTTCAAATAAACTAATAAGCACATGTTTGGATTACCAATCATTATTTAGAAAATTAATCTAGGTTTTAAGAGCTACATACCTACATATTTACCTAGGACTTACTTACTTATTTACCTACCTACCTGGGTGGGTAGAAAAATAGACTTATTTATTTACCTAGATAGGTAAGTAGGTAGGCAAGCAAAAAACTAAATGCACTAAAGAATAGCCATGAAATTTTATTTTTTATATTATGTTTTGCCTTTAGGTTAAGTTTTTTTCAACTCATCCCAAAATGCCACATGTATTTTAATGTGAAAACATAAGAGAACAATCCTTTTTAATATAATTTGTAACATGGGATTCAAAGACAAAGCATATGGATTAAATCTATTAGTTGTTCATTAGTTGCAATTGAGTTGAAACTATAACATTTAAGCCCTCAAAGCAAGCCAAATAAGGGGGGGCTCCATTGTTTTTAACATTTAAACAAAACTTGAACCCCTTCTATTTGCATGTCTAGTGCATTAAAATAGTCAAAAGAAGAATAGAATTGAAAAAGTTATGGCCCATTAAAATAGAGGGGTCAAAAACACACAAAAAACCCACCAAATGTTACAAAAGGCAAGTTCCCAAACACACACAAAATTCCTTATATGTTGTTTTGTTATTGTTAGAATTCAAAGAGAATTTGTAAAACTTCAAGTGGTGTTCCTATAACACTTTAAGTCGTTTAAAATGAATAAGAAATAAGAAAGTTATGAGGTTTAAAAGTAAGAGGGGTCCAAAGAAAAAACCATGTTTTGTAAATTGGAAAGCTTATTATTTTTTCATTACTCATTTTCATTTACACTTCAAAGATGATTTCTAGAACTTGAAGTAACGTTCCCATAACATTTTAAACACTCAAAATGAAACACATATGATGGAAATATAAATAACTAATGAATATGTATCTTTATTAAATTATAAGTTTTATAGTCATAACATAATTGAATAATAATACTTTAGTAATGGCGCATTAGTGGCCATACTAATCATATCAATGAGAATCATAATCGAAAATTTGTTGCAAATGTATCGCATAATGGGTGGTGGAGATGTTTACACATGGCATAATCGCATGTATGTACATTGTACACTAGTTGCAACATAGTTGTTGTTTTAGTGACACATTTATAATAGTTCTAAAGTAGTTACCACATGTAACTATAATGCAATTCCTAAAAAATTTAAACATGGTTGATTACATATGTATGTATGACGTGTATAAATTACCATACAGAAGACCCATTTTCAACTCACTTGCAACTATAATACAATTAATTAATTTCTAACTTGTTAATTTACTTATTAATACATTGTATTTCTAAAAGGATAATTGCATAACAGTTGTATATGAATTGTTTTTTGAATTTTAGTTATAGGGTAGTGTGGTTTCAACGAACGTAATTTTTCATAGTGATAATTCATTTATCTTTTCTACTAACCCTAGCATTATGTCTTGTGAAAATTACCTTCTGGAAGGGAAGTTTAATTTTAGACAAAAACAAATAATTAAACATTTGAACCACATATTCTCAACAAACTAATTAATAGGTAAATTATTTTTTATAATTAACAGACCAAGGTCCTTTAAAATTCGCTATGATACATCTTCATTTTTTTATGGTATTTTTGACAAAAAAAAATTTAGAGAATAACCCTCCAGATGGATTTAAAAATTTTTTTACGGCTATTTTTCTTCGGTACCTTTCAACAGATTGTTCACTTCCTCTTCAAACTTTTGTGTTTAAGAGAAATTATTTTATTTGGTTTTGTAATAAGAAATCAATCATTTTTTCATTTGAGTTCTTGGATTTATTCTAATTACTGGATTTTGATAACATAATATACAACACATTATTTGTATGTTTACCGAATCAACTTCTACATTATCATTTACACAATAAAAACGCCAACATAAAGAAGTTATACCATGTGGTTTTTAGATTTTTCTTTGAACATGCAAATTTTTCAAGTTTTCTTTCAATATTTCTTCACTACCATGTTTTGGATTCATACTTGCTTCTGTTTGGACACTTGGGTTTTCCTCAAACCTATCTTCCAAAACTACATCATTCATACATGTTTCAATTGTTTCATTATTCCCACTTATCACGTTTTCATTTGTAGAAGATTGTTCCATTAGTAGTTTTCACAAGATTATATCCAAAGATAATGCAAAAAAACTATTCTTCAACAAACTATGCAAACATTCTAATCAAAAGAAAAGAAAATAAAATAAAAAATGCATTTACAAGTAGATGGGTTTACGAGCAAATGCATTTATAAGCTTGTTGGTGTTGCTCCAAGCTCTTCCACTTGCACAAGAAAGTGAGGAGGGAGTACCAACTAACAAGGTAGAACAATAAGGCACGACAATGAGCAACAAGGCAACAAAACAACAATGTGGGGGGGTGGGGGGGGCAGGGGAGGGGGTAAGAGGCACTTGAAAAAGGCGAACAACAAGGCGTGATGGCAAGGCAACAAGGTCTAACAACTAGTAAGGTAGAATAACTAGGCACAATGGTAGGGTAACAATGCACAATGGTAGGGCAACGATGGTAGGGTAGTAAAACACAACAACAAGAATAACAAGGTGCAATAGTGAGGTGTAGCGAGGTGGGAGAACAACAAGGCGTGACAATGAGGTGCAATAAGGCACAAGAGTAGCAAGGCACAACAATGAAGTGTAGCAAGGCATGGGAGTAACAAGGTGTGAAAGCAAAAAAGGCATAGATCAACAAGGCACAAGAATAACAAGACACAAAAGCAAGACACAAAAGCAAGACACAAAAGCAAGACACAAAAGCAACAAGGTGCGAGAACAAACAAAGCGTAAGATTAAATAAGGCGTGAAAACAATAAGAGCAAGCAAGGCGAGAGAGCAGCAAGGTGTGAAAGCAAACAAGGTGAAAAAACAATAAGGTGTGAAAGCAAACAAGGAGCAAGAGCAACAAAGCACGAGAGCAAGTAAAGCAAAAGAGCAACAAGGTGCAAAAGCAAGGCAAAAGAGTAGCAAGGTGTGAGGCACAAAAATAACAAAGACAATGAGGCACAATAGCAAGTGCAGCAAGGCAACAAAAGTAAAAACCAAAAACAAAAATAACAACATAACAACAATGTTAAAAGAAAAAACAATGATAGTAAGGAAAGACAAGAAACAACACCCTTTTATCCAAATTTTTAAGGTTTGCAAAAAAGAATTGTTGCAATGTGATGGCTCCAACTTAACCCTAAGTTTTCATGGCAACTAAACCTTGGGACTTAGACTCGGGTAAAGAGTTAGACCTTATTTGGTTATGAGTTTTTATTAAAAAAAATTAATCTGATTTTCACATCTAGCTCTCATTTGTGTGAGAATTCATAGCCCAGTTTTCAATTAGGGCATCACTCAAGGTGATACCTTGAGCGGATCAAACCAAGATGCCTAGGGGTGTTTGTGATACCCACCCAACATTGGTTTTGACTAAAGGCCTGGGGCATGAAAGGCACAAGTTACTTTTAATTGAGACATTTGACTAAAGTGACATTTTTGACCATGTGACAAAATAAACATCTGGTCAAAAAGGCTAGACGTCTATCAAGATGACCAAAGCTTAGTCAAATTGACCATACTTAATGGCAATCATGATTTACAATTAATCAAATTAATCATTTTTATTTGACACTTAGTCAAATCAACCATAATAATTTGATTATTTAACCTACAAGTTTATTTTACATAAAGTACATACCAAATCTAAGTTTATAGTTAATAAGCCCTAGGTTCAACATATTACACCTAGTAGCTACTTACATGCTACCTTTAAACACATGTAAGTACTTAAACTTAGTACATTAATTAGTTAATATTTAATAATTGATAATTAATACTCAATCATTTATGATTAATATTTTATATAACTAATTAATCACTAAATAAATGTTAATTAATAACCAATATTAGTTTATCCATAAACTTGTTAATTGATTAATTATTATTATTGAATTATCAATTTTATCTAAATTTTTGATTAATATTTGATAGTAATTTATTATAATTAATATTAGTATAATTGTAAATAATTATTGATGAGTGATCATTTTAAACCAATTTTTTAGTTAATAATAATTTATTTTATATTAATTGGTAATTATTAATTCACAATAAATAATCAATAATGAATAAATAGTATTAAATAACCAATAATCAGTAATTAATAATTTATTATTATTATTCATTTTAAATATTCAATAATCAGCCATTTATATTGAATCATTATTAATAAATAATAAATATTTTATATTTAATAATTCCTAGGAAATAATCAATTATGAATCATTGATATTGTTTATTTATTTATAATTTATAATAATTCATCAATCATTTGTAATTATTTTTATTAATTACCTATAGGTAGTCTATGTTATTAGTTAGGTTACTAGTTTAACTTGGACCACTTAAGCTTTGTAGTTATGTAGCCTAGTTTAAGCCACCGAGGCTTACAAGGTAGGTATGTATCTAATGTAAGCTACACCACCTAGGCCTATTAGGTAGGTAGCTTCACTTATTAGGTAGGTAGTTTAAGCATAGATCTACTTAATAAGCTAGACTACCTATTTAATATGCTTAGGCTAAGTTTATTAATAGGTTAGTAGTTACCTACATAACCTAATAAATAACATAGGCATATATAATTTACTAGGTAGGTATAAACATAAACTTAGTAAGTACCTATAAAGCTTAATAGACTATAACCTACATGTTATCTAAGTACATGCATTTATTGATAGGTACTTCCAACCTACTTAAACTACCCTACCTATAACCTACCTATTTATGTAAGTAATGTAAAAAACTTCAAGTTCATTTAAATACAATGTTGAAAAAAAATTCATGGAAGTTGATTACAATATATTGGTCTAAAATCATGTTCATTACAAATATATTGTCCAAGAAAATCACCTTATGGGGTGGTGATGCAATGATTAGGAACTTTGACTCCTCAATGTGAAGGTGAAGAGTTCAAATGCCCACACTTGCAACCTATGCTACCTTGGCTACTTAAGTGATCTAATTAGGTGACTTAGGTTGCAAAAGCTATTAGACCACTTAACTTAAACTATTTGGCCTAACTTAAAAGTTTAACCTAAAGGGCTTGGCTTAATTTAAGTGGTTTGGTCTAACCTAAATTGTTAAAATGGGTGGCTTAGCTTAAGCCTAGGACATAAGGTTAGTAGGTAAATAAATAAATAAAAATTTGGCATTAATTATTAGGTTTATTAATTAGGTAGTTAGACAAGGTAATTAATTAATAAATATTCTAATTTTAAATTTAAATAAAATAATTTAAATAATATATATATTTTGTTGTTGCCCAAATTATATTATTGTCAACCTTGGTTCAATAAAAAAAAACCCAGTTAAAAAAACCAACCAAAAGAATTAGTCAAAATAGTTGAGTCCAAATCAACTTGCCCAAAATGGCACTTTGGTCAAGTTGGACATGAGGGCAAAAAACCATATGGGGGGTTTTTTTTACCAAAATACCCGGTAAAAAAAGCTGTGATTTGTTATAATATTATGGGACAATCTAACGTGTTTAAATTATCAAAATCTTAAGTTCTTGAACTTTAAGGTCTACAATCCAAACCCAACAGGCAAAAACTTGCAAATTCTTAATTTATAATAAGTATAAAAATTTCAATAGAAATAATAAATCATTTTGAAAAAAATTGAAAAAATTATGCCGAAGTTGTTCATGTATTAATAGTATGCAATATGTACCCTAAACTTAAACCCATGGATTGGTAACAAGGATTGAACCTTGTTATTCACACTTAAAAATTATCTTTGCCAATTAACAACCACACGACTTTATAATTTATAGTGTTAAAAAACTAAT
>Ga0209611_10015078_pt1 | contig 10163 bp, 4 predicted proteins | sample S1TSphgellanicum_3_FD_187693 | JGI IMG/M metagenome (GOLD analysis project Ga0209611, IMG submission 187693) | Host-associated microbial communities from peat moss isolated from Minnesota, USA - S1T2_Fc - Sphagnum magellanicum MG (SPAdes) (version 2) | ecosystem: Host-associated > Plants > Peat... | reverse complement strand
CATTGCCACTTTGGCTAACATAAAATTGTTGCCCCCCCCCACTCCCAAAACATTGTCCATGGCACTTGGATTACAAATTTTTTGGGGCAGAAAATCACTAAAAGGTGCCATGCATGAAGGAGCTACAATAGGCCCATTATAAAACTAGCCCTAAATTGCCTAATCAACCTAGTAACAAGTGGTCACATTGCAACCATCTTGCAAACCCTAGACCACCTTTCACCATTGTTTTTATCCCTTGCCACATCCTACTTGCCACGATCACAACCATCAACCAAGAGATTTTCACCATCATGTGTTGCAAGTTCAACGCCCATTCATTAGCACTTGCTACAAACACTAACGTCTTCACCAACTTCTTGTGACATCGACACATCTAAAATTCACCAACATTTTTTAATGCATTGGGATTATACAAGATGCATTGTACATTGCATTATGTTGCAATCTACATGGTGATGGTAGTTAAGTTTTAACATTGTTCCACTCATTTACGGTTTTTTTTTTTTGTTTTTGCAATCTTATGGATTCTATAAGCTTATGGTTGGAACTTGGATTGGATTTGTGACAATTTGAAGTGATTTCACGTATGAAATGTGAATAATTGGGCATTATGAGAAATCTCATGAACTATAATAGGTAATTAAACTTTGCAACTTAAAGGAAAGTTAGGTCACTCTTGCTATTATGCAACGTTGAACTATCATTCTAAAGTCTAATCATTTTCAGTTCATGTATGTACTATGAACCTTCTAATGTGAAACATTGCTTTCAAGCTTGTTGCATGAATTAGTTAAGTTTTTGGAGGGAAGAACAAGTCCTAAGGTTCAAAAAACACCGAGTTCCAAATGGCAATGCACACTACATGACTATAATCTTGAAAGGTGAATGCATGGTATGGTGGTTCAATTTCAACGGATAAAACACTCCATAAAACCCCATTGGTAGTGTTAAAATGGTCAACTATTATTATATCATTAATTAAATAAATGATTACATAATGGTTTAAACTAATAAATTCAATATGAAGGACTACCCACCTAGATATTCCAATGCCATTATAAGAGAGAAAAAATTAAAAAGAGAATTGCAATTTATGAGGACTTAATGAATAAAAAAACCCCATTTTGATCATTTAAAAGTCTATAATTTAGTTTTGGCTTCGTTTTTTAAGCCAGGGATTCCACGTATGAGATTATTATGTTAAATTATATCATATATTGAGTCTTTATAAATGGTTTAAAGTGAAATTCAATGTGAAGATCTTGGTCTAGGGGAACATAACTTAATCATGTCTTTCATTGTAGAATTTGTGTCATACAAAAGTTGAACAAGGCATCACAAACACACTGGCCCTGCCAATAGATAATGTGAAACTGGTTCTAATAAGGTAAAACTTCCAAAAGTTGGATCCAATGTGATAGTCCCTGTTTGGCAGGGCCCAATAAAATATGGTCCTAAATGGGGACTGCATGGGGAGTTAGTTCTCAATTCATGAAGTACAAACCATCACAAAAGCAACTGTTTGGAACCTTGAAAATCTATTGCTCATGAAATCACCTGAAAAATTATTCCACTTTTCCATTATTGTTATAATGCAACAAAAATTTAAAAATCAGATATCAGATAAAAATTATAAGCTGATCGTAATAACCTTAAACCCTAAACCCTAATATCATTGGACACTTAAGAGCATGGGGACCTTACAAAATGAAAGAAGGAGGCTCCTCGTGCATAAGGTGCCTTCCCACTTGCTGCAGAAACCCCTGGGACCCATTCACGTTGGTGAAAATTAGTGTTGTGTGTGTAAATGATTTGGCACTTACGCTCCGTGTAAGTGTTTGTGCAAAAATAAATACATTTATATAGTTTTATGTGATTGTATAAAAAAATGTAAAATTTAAAATGTATATATTTATATATTTTACATGGCTATGTAAAACAATGTAAAAAATGTGATTTTTATTTGAGAAGAGGAGATTTCATAATATTTTTAATGAAAAGCCAACTAAATGGCCCATTGCAAAAAAAAAAAACCATCCAAAAATATACACCCACAACTAATTAATATGACTTCACAAGAAAGTATGGTCATTAAAGATATATAATAAAATTATCTATAAAGTAAGGAAAAAAACACTAGAACCCTGAGTTTGATCATAAATATTTTGAGAGTCAAAAAAATAAAAACCTACCCAAAAAAAGAACATCAGCATTCAAGGGTGGGGGACCTCAGTTTTTGTGGTAAACTGAGTTTCACCCTGTCTTTCCTTTTTCTTTAGCGTCTTCACTGTTGCTGCATATATTTTCACTGCTCGTACTTGTAAAGCTATTATAATTAGTCTTGAACCTTGTGCATTAAATGCTGATTTTCATCATTTCATTCCCAGATTTAATAAAATTTCATCACTTTATGGATACCACTGAAAGAAGGGTTTGGGATGAAAAGGAGGCCCAAAGACAGGGTGACTTCCCGAATAATTGTAGTATTTACACTTATATGCCTCAAAACATTTACACAGGGTCATGTAAGTGTATTTGACAAATATTTACACCGACCTCAGGTAAGTGTATATGTAAGAGAAAATATATACACTGCAACAGGATAAGTGTAAGTGTAAAGTTTGGATGTGTAAATGTAAATGATTTACACTTACACAGGATTTACATGCTGTATATACAGCTATTGACACTTACACACACAACACTGCTGATAACAATTGCCACCACCACCCTTTGTTGGGCCCTGCCCCATGAGGGATAGGGACTGTTGCATTGGATCCAACTTTTGGAAGTTTTACCTTACTAGAACCGATTTCACATTAGGTGAACTGGTTTCTTTGGTGAAAGTGTTTAGACTGTTTAGATTGGAACGAATTTTTTTGGTGTTCAGAGTGTGGACACAGTAGGTAGATGGACAACATTTTATCTATCGGCGGGGCCAGCGAGTTTGTGATGCCTTGTTTCACTTCCCATGTGGTGAATTTTTAAAAATTAAATAAAATTTAATGGTGCCATGGGTGTTGTTGAAGGGTGGCTCTGGCTATTGGTGCAGGGACAGCAGCTGCCATGGCTATTGTGGCCAGTGCATTTAATAGTGATCACCCAAACTATGTTTGCAGAACTGAAGGGCCATCCCCAGTGTAAAGCCCAACAACCCATCTATTGCAGTGAACCATTGAAAGTCCACCAAAATCACTAAAAACACAATATGGTTGTTTTTGCTATGGTAGTGAGCCCTTGGTTTATGACACATGTGTGAGGTACACCATGTGGTTAATTTCATCCATTTCAATGGGAAAACATTTGTATTGAAATGGATGAAATCACATGGTTTGGTTTTACCTCACACATGTGTCATGAGCAAAGGAGAACCATATCCAGTTGTAGTGAACAAGAAAAGCATGGTACCTTGCAAGACAACAAGAGGGTTGTTTAAACATGAGGTGCCATCCTTACATGAGAGGGAATAGTTCAGTTGGGCAATAAGGTCATCTGCTACCTACATAACTAAACAAAAGAATTGCCAGGCCTTTTTAGCCTTGTCTTGAAGCTCCTTTGTCAGTGCCTTATTTGGGAGTGGTAATGGGTCATCCACTGACATAAATCTACCACCAAAGTCCAAAGCCTGAATTATTTCTGCCCTAATAGAATGATTGAGTATGGGACAAGGGACTCTAATTCAACACCCATTTTATTTTTTTCAAACCCAGCTAGTTGCTAAGCTGGCTACACAGGCCAGACCCTTTTTAACATTATTTTTATATTTATTTTTAAAGTATTTATTTATTATTATTATTTTTTTGGGGGGGTGAGGTGGAGGTGGGTTGGCATTTTAAAAAAATTGAAGAATGGGTATAATGGCAAGTTATCTCTTTCAAATGTTTACAAAGTGGCTACAACAAGAAAAATTGTGATCGAAAACATTGTGACCTGTGTGTTGTCAAAGGGTTTGTATTTGGCTATATAGAACAAGAAACTAATGTCACTTGATATTTTGTAAAAAGCTAAGTTGTAATGTTGTTTCTACACACAAAATTACAAAATAAACTCTAAACCACATGGTGACCAAACACAACATCTCTCAATTTTAAGATGATGATCAAGCTGAAGAAATTGAAGATTTTCAAATCAAACAAAAATGCAATTGAATGAAGGGCATATGTTTTGATTTACCTTTTAAACTTTGGAGTTTGGACTCTGACCTAAATGCTTGGAGAAATTTTTGTTGCTTGCATAAATCTATTAGCACCTAGTCACTTGTCCTTCTTCCACCCAAACCTTAACACTTCGAAAGGGATTTGAACCCCAACCCTAGAAGGGTGTTGCCCTTATGTAGCTCAAGCCCTTACCTACACACAAACCCATATTAAAAAACAAACTCTAAGCACTAAAACAAAAAATGCATGTGGGATTCAATGCGATTAGATTGTATGATTTGTTTCAAATGTTCTACAATGTGTAATACCTACCAAAAAGAATGCAAACATGAACTAAAGTGACAACAATTAAAGTAGAAACCAACTAGTTTATATATGTGCATGGTGTAGTAATGATGCATGAGTCATGACATCAAAGATGTGGCACCCAAAATTTAAATATGGTTTGTCACCCATATATGCACTTTTGCAAACCTCAAAAACCATACATCACCTTAAAGAAAAACTAGTCACCTATGCATATGCACAAAAACAAACTTTGCAAGCCATTTGATAATGGTTTGTTCATATGGAAAAAAATTTAGATAATAAAAAATCATTGACTAGAAGATCTAATGGACATATTCAAATGTGTGTTGAGCCTATTCCATAGTCAATTCCTTATTAAATTGATGATGTTAAGTGTTATTTATCCTCAACAAAACCAAACACCTAGATGCAAGCAATCTTGGCCTATGGTTGCCTTCAACACATTCAAGTGAGTGTAAAAATTTTCTTCAACATCTTTTCCATCTGCAACTCAAAACTATGGATACATCACACCCAAGGCAATCATTATGCCATGTTAAACCTAAAATCATGGGTAAAATTTGTGTTGCAAGTTATTCCTATATTTATTTTCTCTTTATGAAAAATCATATTTAAACCAAATTTTATATCTTAAACATGTTTGAAATTTTAACATCTTGGAATGGATTCATTTGTCCATAATAAGAGTCCATATATGTCCTAGATTTAGTTTCAACACACCCATTCAATATTTGTTATTACCACGATAACCTTGTCCATTGTGTTGTTGACAAATTATAGATATACCAAGTAAATGGTGCAAATATGTAAGATTTATTAAAGTTGTCGTGAAATTAGGAAAACACCAACTTTTGGTGTTATATTCATGGGTTGTAATCACAAACATAATACAAAAATAAAAACAAAAGGCTTCAACAAGGGGTAAACAAGTTTTTCCTCTTCAACTTACCATGAAGTTAGTTATTTTGGTCAAGTTGCACGTTACCTGTTGCAAATCCTCAAGGACCATGTGAAGGTCACATGCAAAGATTTTTTTTTTCATTTTTTGTTTTTTCTTTGAATTTTCATTTTTTGGTCGTAATGTTAGGAAGTGCAAGTGTAAAGAGAAACTTTGTAAAAAATTGAGGAGTGTGCAAAAGTAAATGAGGTTTAGAAAAGAATGTGTAGGAAGAGCAAATGAAAAGAAATTGTGCAAATGAATGTTTGGAGATAAACATGGAATGAGTTGACCTGCATTAGAGTGCTTCCAAATCTAAACACATTGTTTGAAATCATCAAAATTATGCACAAGAATGAAATGCATTTTCAAGCAAGGGGGAATACATTTCTAGAAACAACAAGTTATTTTTGTAGAAGCTTTTGTTGCAACTCATTTCTTTAGGTGAGGTGTGGCCCTAACTAAAAATATGATCCTTGTAGCCTAAACAATGCAAGAAAATGATGTCTTTTATGATTATTTCAACCCAAACATCACTATTTGGCAAACGTTCTCCTTTCATTGTGGTCACTTGTATTTTGCCACCAACCTTGTGAGATTTTCAAAACCCTAATTGATAGTGGTTTTCAAAATCCCAAGAGAAAATTGAAAGTCATGAACCTCCAAGAAAATTTTAATGTGAAGTGCCTTCTACCCCAAAACCCAAACCCATAGCTAAAAACTTTCATACAAGAATCATGGCCATCTACTCCTTCGTTTTAGATATGCTTTTATCATAGAAGATCTCTTCACTTGTTTGTCCATGGACCCATTAGTGATGTGGCATCTTCATCAAACAAACAAAGCTTTGTACTTGGTTGTGGGAAATATTTTGGCACAGAAAGCATTGGAGATTGTGAAATTTGACAATGCCTCTTATTACCAAGCAATTGTAAAGGTAAGAATTTTGAAATGTTATTTTAAAGCTTGCTTGCAATTTGAATTGGAATGCCAAAATTTTTGCCTCATGGTGGCTCACTTGTTAGAACTTGATGATCCCAACAATGGATTTTTTGTACTTTGGCTATGTACATGGCCAAAGTTTTGAACCCTTCTTTTTCCACCCATTTAATTGTAATGTTGATGGTTTTGAAAGTTCGGTAAATACAATTTTATTGATACACATATGCCCCTGTGAGGTCTAATCCACATTTGGTATACAATTGAGGATTTAATTGAATTTATTGATGCACATACTAATTTTTTAAAACATGTATTTTTTACTGGTTTCTACGATTAAATTGTAATTGCAAACAAGATTTGGAACTAAAATCCCCTTAGTCGCCTTGGACAAATTGCATGCGATATTAGTCATAAAGGACAAGGGGTATTAGATGAAAAAAAAGTCAACAAATATAATTTCATCATTTGATTCCATTGTGCACGTATTGTCACATGTGACTAAAATATGATTATCTTGGTGACTATTGAAGGCAATTGATGTGCTACCAATTGTTTCAATATTTAATTATTTAAAATATAAATAATAATAATATTTGAAATAATATGGGATGTTCAGTTCAAATGTTTGGATGATATTATATTATGCCATGTGGCCCGATGTAAATATGCCACATGGTATTTTAGAATAAATTTAATATGAAATATTAATATTAGGTTGGTATGTACCAAGGTAAGTACATAAGTAGGTGCCCACAAATTTAGTCTACATACTTGCTTACCTATTTAAATTTAAAAAAACGTAGGTAGGTAGGTCCTACATTTGTAGGTTAAATACCTATTCATGTAAGTAGGTACATAAGTCAACCTAGGTGGGTATGTAAAATTAGGTACCTATTTAGTTAAGTATATAAGTAGGTTGGGGAAGTAGGTAGTTTATAATTGTGCATAATTTTTCTATTTGGTTTGGGTTTTAAATTTTGATTGGCTCATCCCATGTGCACAAATTTCTTAATGTGAAACTAGATGACCACACCTCTTATTTATATAATGTTCAAAATAAGAATGCAAAACAAACAATATGGGATAAGTTTTGAAATTACAACTTCCTCACAAACTAAATTACAACTCCAAAACTTTTTTCATGCCTTTTATTTTTAGTTTTTAGATTTAAAAACAATTCAAGTACATGGTTCACTAAATAATTAGATAATCATTTAGTTAATAATGATTAAATTTGACATATATTTCAAATATAAACTACAGATTACAAATATTATGTATTCATTTTCAACTAATTAAATAATTAATAACTTCTTAATATTTAACTAACTAACTATTTAGTTATTCACAAGTTATCAATACATAACTCACAAATTTAAAAATAACTATAATATTTAAATATATATATCCTTATTTTTAAAAATCTGGTCAAAATATATTATGTAACTATTGTAAAGATAATTTAATTAATATTATAAAAATAAATATTATAAATATTTAATTTCAAATTATAAATAATGAACTAACAATTATTATTAGAAAATAAATTCCTATACAAATTATTTATTTTAAAATTAATATTAAACTAATTTTATTAATTACTATATAATTACATTTATTATTGTACAAAAAATTATCGATCAAGTAAATTTTTTTAATTGGTATTTATTAATTATAAAAAAATTATCTATTGAACATACATTAAAATTTCTAATTAATGTAAATTTATTATAAAAATATTTATCATAGAAAATTAATTTCATAATTTAAAAAAAAATGACTACATAATAAATCTTGCAATTACAATCATTACAATAATTATTCTAATTACATTATATTTTTTCCAAAATCTTAATTATAGGACATAACTTTTCAATTATGAATATGAAATTTTAGTTACTATTATTAAAACTTCAGTATTTTAAATACATAATTAAATATTCTAGTATACTTGAATATAATTCTTAAAATTATAAAAATTAAATTAACTAAATTAATTGTAGTGTTAATATTTTGATTTTAAAATATTTCTAAATTTTAAAATTAAGAAAAATTAAGCTGAATTATAAATTATGTGTCTACTATAATTAATTTATAAATAAAATATTACTATTACTTTATTAAAAATATACATTAATTACATAATGTTATTTTATTCAAAAATATATATAAATAGTTAGTTTAATAATATATGTTGGATTAATTTTATTTATTTGAAATTATAAGGAACTTAATGTAATGAAATTAGTATAATTACAATAACTATATCAATGACTTTAATTACAATAAAGTTAGTGTGAGTATTTTGATAATTAATTTGAAGTACAAACTAAAAGTTATGAATATTAAGTTCATTCATAAATCAAATAATTATTGTAATTAATGTATATAGACATATGTCGATTACAATTAAGCGTCACTTTCCTGTGACCAATGGGACTTCTTATGGCTAATTAGGTTCTATATGCATGAATTTCATCTTGAATTACCCTTGTGAATTCTAGAACACATTTAGCATATTTAATATGACCTTGGGGGCTCTTATAGCTCCCTTGGATAATCCAAAATGTTGATTATTTTTCCAATGACTACTTTTCTAATGGTTATACTCTCAATGATTATTTTCCAACAATCATAGTTACAAGTGACTATTTTCCAACAATCACAATTTCCTAGTGGTTAGTTCATGTTGATGGTTTATAGTGATTACTTCTAATGGTTTTGATATTTTTGGTGTTGATCCTAACCTTTGTGTTTATAGTACCCAAATTTGAATGGTGTTTAATGGTTGTTTATTTACAATTCTAAGTGTGAGTGTTGTGCATGGTGGATTTTTTTGGAATGAATATTGGGGAACTTTTTAAAACCTAGTGATTTCATGGTAGAGATATTCAATAATTTGAGTCAATTGCCTTACATAAGGCAAAACAACACATTAAAACAAGGTGTTTAGACAAATTGTGAAATCCTTACAATTCATCACATTAATGACATTGTATCACATTCATTTTACCGCCTATATAATGTTTTTTAAAAAAGTGATTCAACTTATCCTTAATAGGTGTAATCATAATAAAAGGAACCAAAACACTTGTTGATTATAATGATAACTTATACTTGCATTATTTTGATTTTTTTTTAATTTAATGAAATAAATATCCATGTTGAACATGTTTTAAATTATTCAAACCTTCACTAAATAATTTCAAATTTATTGTGGGCTCTAACATACTTCATATGAAAAGCCATGTGTTGATTTTTTAAGGTGCACATTTATTGGACCATGTATCGAATGTTGCTAATTCTAATTTTGAATGTCCTTAATGATTATAATAGTTCAAAATTTGTGATGATAATTAAAATAAAATCGCACATCTAATTATAATGTAAGGCTTGATGCTAGATATATATATATATACATGGTATTGGTCATATTTGGTGTCAATATCAAGTCCAATATATATATAAGTAATTAAAAAATTAAATGTAATTTTGATATTTATTAAACCAATACATGAAGGTCACGTATTCATTGTAGTCTTTGGTAAGAACTTCAACCTTGTTGTTAGTGATTTTTTTACATTGTTACTTCACCCTAATGTAGTGTAAAGGTCATTTACCAAGATTACTTGAAAGCTTAACTCAAGGCCTTGTTTATTGAAAAAACATTGAAAGACCATTTTGAAAAGACCTTAAAAAATTTGAAGAAATGTAATTCAAATGACAAGTGTTTAAAATGAGTGACATTGTAATGTGACAAGGTGTTGAAACATTTGAAAGTCATGAATGGGCGTTCAATTTGAAATGTATTAAAG
>Ga0209611_10015077_pt1 | contig 10163 bp, 8 predicted proteins | sample S1TSphgellanicum_3_FD_187693 | JGI IMG/M metagenome (GOLD analysis project Ga0209611, IMG submission 187693) | Host-associated microbial communities from peat moss isolated from Minnesota, USA - S1T2_Fc - Sphagnum magellanicum MG (SPAdes) (version 2) | ecosystem: Host-associated > Plants > Peat... | reverse complement strand
CATCCACATGAAGATTTAGCCAAATTTGGCTATGGACCAGCTATGAAAGTAAAAAAAAGAAAAAGAATCCTTTTGTATTTTGGCAACCCTACTGGAACCTGTAGTAGAGATATGGCGATTTAATTTTTTTTCCTTTTGAAATCTGATGTATTATGGCCTTTTGTTTGTTACAGAAATCCTTTGCATATGTGGAAATTATTTTTTCAAGTAAAAAAGAAATGAAAATTTGCAGCTAGGGCGAAATGACAACCCGGTTCAGAGATTACTTGGACAGAAGATGGTGGATGAGATAATATTGCTATCCTTGTTCCCATGCCTTATTAGAATTGAAATTGCAATAGCTCGGCATCATGTTGGGGGTGTTGCACCAAGGTTGCAATACCCTTTTTAATGAATGATGTAAATTTGAAGCCATGCTATGTCCCAATTGTAACAGTTGCACATTTTAAACATTAATGTGTTGATTAAAATGTGTTGAAAAGAAAGTGAGAAGGAAAGTGGGGGAATAGTCTTGGCAGCCTATGAATTAAAAAGCAGTTCAAGGATAGTCTTATTTTGTGGGGGCAAAAGTTACATTATACCAGAAGAAATCGGGCATTGGACAGCCCAGAAATTTAAAGAATTGTGGGCAGGTTGAAGCTTATTTTGGCAGTCCACAGAGTGAAATAGATTTTAGCAATAGTGATTTTGAAGGTGAAAATTGGTTTTCAATTGAACCTGTACGTAATCTTAAGTGACTGGTGCTTTGGTTTCAGCCAGCAACACACACTTTCTATGGCATTTCAACTGTTGCTTGTGCACACTTGAAATGCTATGGGCAACTCAAAATGTTTGAGCTGGTAGCAAACCATACCTTAGCTTAAACCTTCATCTCCTTGAGTAAGGCTTCTTCAAGGCTTTATTTGTCCCAGGAAATGTTAAATTTGTACAAAGAGACCCTAAATTTCTTGAAGGACCATATTATCTATGATGTTGAGAAGCTGCCCAAAAAAGTTTGGGATTTTTTTATAGCATGGTATGGGTGTAAGTGCTGGTTGGGTGAATGAACTGTTAAAAGAAGGGTATTATATCTTGCAGAGAAGAAACAAAAGGCAGGATCATGCAGAGAGTTCACTAATTATCTCAAAACCAGAGTAGATAACTCGTGACCCTGTGATATCACAGAATCATCCGTAACGAACCATCCAGACTGGGGGACTTGGCAACATCCACTTTAGAATTGGAAAAGTGTGGACTTTGCAATTCGGTAAAATAGTAAAGTCAGTTTGGGTTCGTGATTTGGCAAAGTGGACCTTGTGATACCGGTACAATGAACTTCACCAAATAACCAAGCAGATTGTATTCCATACTATGGATGAACATCCATGAAGTATCATTTGTAAATTTCCAACTAATGAACTTTCAAGGATTAAAGTTCACAATATTTCAGGGATGAAATAAAGATCATCCCTGAAATACTATATGAAATTTTATTCCACTCAAAAAATATTCATATAAATTTCATTTCAGATATTTTATCCATGATTTACAACAGGGGAAGATGGAATCAGGTAGGACTTTAATCTTGTCCAGGGGCTGACATTTTGGCTAGCAAAATCCCTACCATCTATTAGATATTCCCTGGTTAGATGAGTAACTAGTTTACACTTTACACCCCACCCCCAAATTGCAATGACATCATATATACAACAACTGACATTTCATACATGAAATTTCATGAATGAAGTTTGCATGAATTTTTATGAATGAAATAAAATTCTCAACAAATATTTCATGAACATCGTCTTTATATCATATTGAAATTGCATGAAATTTTATCCCTTCAAATGTAGCAATTCCATCCATTGAAATTCATGGGTGATATTTTATGATGTTCATTCATGGGATTTAGATGAATTTTAATGGAGAAGAAAAACTCTACATGAACTATATACAAATGAAGAAAAAATCTTAATGATATACCATGTATGAAACTTATTTCATTTTGAAATAACATGAACTTTCATGTGATTGCTTTAATCACCCAATAGGAAAAAAATAATTTAGTTGGATCATTCAACATCCGTCTCAAATGCATTTTGGACATAATTTATACATGGAATTCATTTTATCAATGGGGTTCAATTCATTAGTCAATAAATTGAAGGATAGGGTTAGAGGCCCTTCCTTGTTTTGAAGTGCCTAGGCATGAGGGCAGTAGCCTAAGTAATATGAAGGGCTAAAGGCTTTGCCCTTCATCATAAGAACTTGACCTCATTTTCATGGGGTTTCAGCTTCCACCATTTCTTTCATTTGGAAGATTATTTTTGAGTTCTTGCTCTGGACAATCTGTCTCTGAAAGAAGGTAGTTTGTTTTGTTTTGTAGTCAGGAGATCTACCAAACCGGGATGTTTTCAGATCATGTTCTTGGTGTCTTTGGAAAGCTCTTTACAAGGAGGGGCGCATAGGCTTGGTTCCATGATGTTTGGACTTAAGGTGCAAAAGGTTTTGAATATTGAATGGCTTCTTCATTGAAAATAAAATTCAATCATAGCTGAAAATTTCGGAGGAATTGGAATGTGCCTATGGTGTTGTTGGAAAGATCTGGATGAGCAGGATTTAATGGAATTTATTTGGTAAGATTTGGATTCAGAATATGAGAGATATTGGTTTTGAAGTGATTTCTGAAAAGGAAAATTCAAATAAATTCCAAAAACCAGGTTTTGGAAGGAGAAATCAGTTGAGGACATTGTAACACTTGAAGGTTGATCATTCAATTCAAGCATGATTTCCTTTCATATTTGGCTTTTCAAAATATTGATACATACATTGCAAAACAATGTTCACATGTTGATTTTCCGTATTTTGTAAGGGGTTCACACTTAAGCGAATGGCATAGGCCAATCTTGCGTAATCTTCTCCTTCATATAACTTAATTAAATTAATCTTCAACTAATTAACATTGACTAAATTATCTCAATAATTAACTTAAATTAAATTTTGAGTATTAGGATTACCTTTCCTTCGCTTATAGGTTGGAAGGAGACTTAGGTGATTGTTCGATTCTCCAACTCATTCTTTATAGGCCAGAAGGAACATGGAATGATCACCCGATCCTCCTTCCCATTCTTTAAATGAGAAGGAGAATCAAATGGCTGGCTAATCTTCCTTCCCACTTTTTGGATGAGATGTAGAATTAGGCATTTTCCTTCCCACTGTTTAGATGAAATGGAAAAATCTGGTGGCCACCTAATTTTCCTTCGCATCCTTGACACAAGATAGAAAATAAAGTGGTTGCCCAATTTTCCTTTTCTATCATTATAGGGGAAAGGAAATTAGGCAATTGTCTAATCCTCGTTTTCATGTCCTTAATGGGGATTGAGAATTAAATGGCCACCTGATTCTTCCTCCCTGTATTTTTTGTTGATTTTGTTGAACGATAATTGGGTGGCTATGATTCTCCTGACCTATCTTACCATGGAAAGAGAATATATTCATCTCTAAATTCTCGTTCCTTTCCTTTAGGGGGGAAAGATAATCGAGTGGCCGTTTGATTCTCCTTCCTTGTATTTGTGATGTCCAAGGTCTAGGATGTCTAGTGAATCAGGAAAGAACTTGGTTTTTCATTGTTGTTATGAACCATTGTTCGGAAACAAATTGAAACAAGCTTTAACTAAATCATTTTTTTGGGTTTTTGGAATTTTTTATGCTGAAATATAATGAAATGTGTTCAATTTTTTTAACTGGATGAATTTTTAAACTTCACCTTAATGTGAAATGTGAATGTTGTAAGGATGACGACTTTACTTTTGAAGGGTAAAGATCCGATTAATCTCTTGTACTCAAAAAGTGAGGTGGAATGGATTTGTGTTGGTCGTGGGAGATGCAAATGAATTGATTTCACTATTGTACATAGTTCCAGCAGACTTGATAATTATATTATGTTGATTGTGAAATTTATTTTCCAATGATTCCAGTATTTGAGGTTATTGTCTCCAAATCCTTATGGAAAATTTATTGGAGATTGTTTGGGATTAGGTTGCTTTTGGCTAGTGAAGGGGGTTTCGTGGTTGGGTGGTCGTTGGCAGTCAATTTCTATTGTGGAAGATCACATAGTGTTGCTTGGGGAAGAAAGATCTACAAATGTAACATCGACGGAGGAGGCTTGGGGGTATGGTCTGAGGAGAACGTTATAAATTTTTCTTGTATAAATGTGGTTCTAATGGAGGAGGAGTTCTAGAGGCTAGTTTAGAGGAGAACACTAGAAGTTTTAATTATTTAAAAAAAGGTGTTCCATCAATAACTATTACAAGTGATGAAGAGATGGAAGAGGAAATGAAAAACGTTCTTTGTATGAAAAGAATGGAATGGTGTGGGAGAAAGTGTGAATTGGTGAATCATGTTGGAGATATTATTGTTGAAGGAAGGATTATCGCCCATGACCCAAGGGAGCCTATTTTAGACGAGGATTTTGGTGAAATTAAGGTTGGGTCCCAATTTCGAATTATCCAAAGGATAGATTATAAATAATGACAATATGGAAGTGGCTTTTGTCATAAACAATCTTGATGGTCATTGTTTATCGTCATTGTTCATTCCTTATGATGAACATCATGTGTCAAAAGACAATGAAAGAGTTGTGGGTGTGAAGAAAAAAAATTACATTTTTTTTGAAAAGAAAACGAAAGGAATCAAAAGATGAGGCTTCCATTTCAAGGATTGACCGACTTCTGACACTACTAAAAAACATTGTATTTTTTTACTGGCAAATTTAATCAAAAAATACCTAATTTGGATAGGCGTAAAAAAGACCATTCCATCATTTTGGACAAGTCGATTTCGACATGTCCGTTGTGATTAAGGTGGTTTTTTTTACTAGGCCATTTGATTGGTCATTTTGATTGGTAATTTTGACTAGTCAAATTTTTACCCAGATAAAAAAAATTGTGGCAAGTAGGTAGGTAGGTAGGTTGTAAAAATGCAGGTAAGTAAGTGATAGCCTACCTTACCTTACCTTACCCTATCCTATTTGACCTACCTTAACCTAACCTAATATATCCTATTTGGCCTACCCTACCTACTTTAACCCTTTAAGCATGTACATAGGTTATAATGTTAAAAATTGAACCCTTGACCTTCTCAATGATAAACCAAATCCTTAACCAATGGACCACACCATCAAAATGTATTCAACTTTGTTAATTTTTTTATTTGACATCTTTATTTTGACACTTCACTACAAGATTATGAGGTATGAAGGTAGGTAGGTTGTAGGAAATAGGTGGGTGGGTGGGTAGGTAGTTGGGTGGGTGGATAGGTAGGTAAACAATACATCTAAATGGGTAGGTAGTTAATAGTACATATAAATAGGTAGGTAGTTAATGTGTAGGTAGGTTATAGGTGGATGGATTGGTGGATAAGTAGGTAAGTAGTACATCTAAATGGGTGGGTGGATGGGTAGGTAGGTAAATAAGTAGGTAATTAATACATAGGTAGATTATAAGTGGGTGAATAACTATGTAGGTAGTACATTTAAGTAGGTGGGTGGGTAAGTAGATAAGTAGGTTGTAAAATTGTAAGTGGGGGGTAGGAAATAGGTATGTAATAGGCATAAGATGTCCCATTTGACTTGAGAACATTAGTCATTTTGATTAATGATGTTAATTTCTTATGTTCAATTTGATTAGATGTCCCATTTGACTAAAACCCATTAGCCATTTTGATTAGAGTTCTTTAACTTGACTAGATGTATTGGTCAAATAAGTCACCTTAATCAAGTTGATTGATGAAAAAATACATGGTTCAGGCCTCTAGTCAAAATGGACATGTCCATTAGTAAAAAAAAATTAGTTAGTAAACTTGAACCGTTTGAAAAACCATGTTTTGCAATAGTGTAAACAACAAATCTATTTTTGTTGTGAATTCAAATAATTGTTCTTTTTTCAATTGTTGTCAGTATTTTGGTCATGAGAAGATGTCTATTGTGCGACAAGAGTTCTGGAACTTGTTGTTTGTTAATAAAAGAATGCAGGTTTGAATATTGCACCAAAAAGTTAGAATTAAAAAATGGAGGTTTGTTACAATACAAGATGTTGAAATTTGTGAGGTGTCATGGTATAAGATTGTTGGGATTTCACAATCTTTGGACCTATTTTATAAATAAAATAGCAAATGTGGGACAAAGCAAAGGCCTCATGGAAATGCTAAAATGAAGAAACAATAAATAATAACTAGGCAAACTAAAAGCAATGTTTAATCGTTGATTAAGTAGTGCACTGATGTAATGCCACACCAAATGAAGGGAATTGGGAATGGTAAATAAAATGTTCATCTTCTAATTCTTGACATTCGCAAAAATATTCAAGAAAAAAACAATGAAGTGGGGTCAAATTTTGCATATTTGTTAGGTTTTTAAAATTATTTATGTCATTTTTTTCCCCGTGTTTTTGTTAATGCAAACAAAGTTTTATGGATTTTTTCATCTAAACCCTTTTGTTTTATTTTGGTGTGATAATATAGATGAGCAAGGAGTTAAATATTGACGAGGTATCTCAATCTACTATGAGCTGATTGAGGAAAAAATATCATCTCAATGTTGATGTGCCAAAAAAAGGTTCAACCTTTGCAAAATGTATTATATGTGAATATTTGAAAAACTTGATATTGAAAGTTGGAAAAAAATAGTGCTAGTGCAAAGGAACATGAATTGAAAATGAAAAGGCATAACAAGCATCAAGAGTCATGTAGACATCTTTATGATAGTTGGAAATCAAAGTCCATTCAATCAAAGGAACAATTTTTGTGTATCATTCATGGTAAGCTGGATCATTTAAAAATTATTTTACGAAGGATACAAGTGAAAAACAAAAAGGTTGTTAGGCTCAATGAATTACCAATAATGTTGACTAGAATGATTATTCATGGGCATGGTGATGAAGCATTTTTGTTCAATACTCAAATGAATTGTAGCCCAATGACCCTAATTTCACAATTGGATCTTTTTTGCATTTACTATGAACTTTGGAAAAGGAACTTGTTCATTAGTCACAAAGGTTGTTTAATCATGTGTTACAAAATGAATTGTTTGAGTAGCTAATGCAAGGGAGTTCACGGTGTTTGAAAGTATTAAAGTGCCTAAACAAGTTATTGGTGCAAAACCATTGCCTAAGAAGTTATTGCTTCAAATGGATAAATATGTGAAGGATAATAAAAATCAACACTTATTTGATTTTTTGTCATTATTAAACAACAAAGGAGGTGTTTGAAGAGGTCTAGTTGGGATTTCATGTTGTTGGTCATACACATGAGGACATTAATGGAAAATTTGGCTACTTGTCGAAGAAATTGAAATTACAAAATAACTATGTGTTAGTGGATTTGATGAAAGCATTTATGGTTTCACAAGAATGGCTATTTATTCCCCAATTGATTCAAGGAATCCCATATTTTAAATCTTGGGTTCAAGGTTATTTGAAAAATGGACCTAAAATATTGGTTGGACACATAGACATGTATCTATTTCAATTTTTTGTGGATTCTTTTTGGTGGCTAGTGATGCAATACAAGGTGTCTCCAATAGATTCAATATGGAACCCCAAAGATGGCCCTACAATTCTATTGTAGAAGTCGGATGATCAAGGCCACCCCAAGCTCTTTAGTGGAATTCCAAAACATGTTCTTTTCTATCCTATTTGGGGGAATGATGCTTCAAAGTTAGTAGAGAAATAAATATTTATCAATAATGGAATTTCAAAGTATTTGAAGTTTTGGAACCTCGATATTTTGAAAAATGAAATGTATGTTAAAATCATGAAGCCATATATTGAATATTGGAAAGGTATTTTAAAATGTTTGTCAAAACCAATTCCTCTACAAAGTCTTGTATTTTCAAAGGGCTTTTGGCTTACTAGTAATTGGAAAGTTAATCATGTGAGATTTTTAATTCCATCTATTCCTATCTTTGATGATATAAAAAATCTAGTTATCCTTCCATATTGTGGTCCTAAAAACATGAAGATGTCCTTGAATACAACAACTTACACTCCTTTTAGGGATTGTTTTCTTACACATCCATCTAAACTGAAAATGTATCCAGTATGTATGGGAAAAGCACATAGTGATGTGGTCAAGGATGTGAATGATGAACATTATCAAATGGTGCATGTTTAGTGGTGGGTGCCCTTAAAAAAAAGAGCACACAACAATAAAGTTATATCAAGATTGTTGGGAAGGAAAGTGGAAATGCAATTTATTGGACCCAATTCAATGGGTGGAAATTGATTCTATTGCATTTTCATTTCCTACTAAGAAAAATAGAATCATGAATAATATCATATAATGATTAATGATGTGCATTTTAGTTGAGTTGGAACAAACATTGATGTGGCGAATGAAGTGAACTACATGTAACCAAATGAAATGTAAAAGTTTTTATCATCATGATAATGAAAATAATTATTGATTTTTCAAGAAATTCGTTATGTGAGCTCATTGTGGAATATATTGTTGAAATTAATATGTTACTATTAAGTTAATAGATGATTTTAAAATAATTTTTAATACATTTATGTAATAGTAACATTTAATGGGCATGCAATCCTAATTTAATTAATAATGATTACATATTAAGTTAAAATTATTAAAAATGAAAAATAAATAATAACAATCTTATATATAAATTCACTACGTCACTGACGGAGCTCGGGTTTCAGGCTGACCGGGCACGGCGCTAATCGGAGGGCGGAATTTCCTGTTCTCAGTCTGTGAGCAAAGCTATTGGAGGAAATTAGGTTACGACATTTTAACGCGGAACGGAGACCCGGGATAGCCGGCGTCAAGAACGGGGTGCCGGGTCGGGTCCGGTCCAGACTGTATGTGACGGAGCTCGGCAACTTTTGCTCCAGAGAACACCCACTGAGGGAAGTTATCAGCAGTCACTTTTCGGAAAGTTTTTGGGTACTGTAGCTGTGAACGTCTCTCGGGTTTTGTGCTACTGCTTGGAGAGAAAAGCATTAACTAGGAAGGTGGAGAGGAAAAACAAGAAGGAAAGGAAGGAAGGTGGGAAAATCAAAAGAAAATTTGCTTCTCCTCCCTGACACACACACACCTATGCCTTAGGCACGGGGCACACACTAGTAATACTAATGTAATTAAATGGTTCAATCTCTTTGTAGAAATATTAATATAGTATTAACATATGGTGGCCAATAGATATTTCGAGTGTTATAATTTGATGAATTAGGTTTCATTTTATTGTTATTTAAAAATAAGTTATTAAATATTTCAATAATTTTGAGAATATATATATATATAGCATTTGGTGGCCATTAGATGTTCCTTGAATTTTATAATTTGATGATTTAGGTACCATTTTGGTCAAATTTTGTTCATTAACATTGAATTTGAAAATATTAAATTAAAAAAATGGAAATAAATTATTTTTTGTGTCAATTGTATTAAAATTCAATGGTTTTGGGCCATTAAGGTGAGTGAAACCCAAAAATAACCTTTCACTCCAAAATTAGTTAAATATGTGTTGTAATCAAAAGGTTGGGAAAATTAATCAAATTATAAGCCAAGCACCCGCCTAAAGATTAGAACACGATAAGATTCGAGCATGATGGGTTTCAAATTTCCTATTGAAAAACATGTTAAAAAAAGTATGATGATGCAAACAATTTCAGATAGAATCTTAAACTCGAACCATTTATTGCTTGATAAATTGTTTAAAGAAAAAAAGACATGCCCATGTTGGAGATGGAAGATCACAACCTGTTGTAAGGTGTTGTTGCAAAGGGAAGATGTTGTTATCAATTCAATCATGCTAAGGCTTCAATAAGGAAAGGATGTTGATCAATTATAAACTTAATAGGTATGATGAAAACTATAAAAGCCCAATTTCATAAATAGGCTCTTGAGGCGATGGGGGTTAAAAAAATTAAAAAAAGAAAAGAAAAGAACTTCTGTCTGTTTCCTGCAACGCGCATTAATTTATTTGTTTATTTATTTATATTTTTATTCTCGAGGTCGGTCTCTTTGAGAGATAGAGAGAGAGACTCTGAGATGGGGGGGTCCCATTGTGTCTCGTTGTTTTTCCCTTTTGCGTTTGTCGTCGCTTGTCGTCGCTCTTGTATTTTGTTTTCTCTTTTCTTCAAACCATCTTTTGCAGTTGCCAGTAAAAGCAA
>Ga0209611_10015076_pt1 | contig 10164 bp, 5 predicted proteins | sample S1TSphgellanicum_3_FD_187693 | JGI IMG/M metagenome (GOLD analysis project Ga0209611, IMG submission 187693) | Host-associated microbial communities from peat moss isolated from Minnesota, USA - S1T2_Fc - Sphagnum magellanicum MG (SPAdes) (version 2) | ecosystem: Host-associated > Plants > Peat... | reverse complement strand
TGTTGAGAACTAGAAGTGTATTTCGATCAATTATACTAATATATACATAAATGCTAAGTTTGATTAGTTCATTGTTCATATGCATGTACATATTGATGATTGAATAGTGATTGTCAATGGTGGCATACTAGAACTTAGGGTGTGATTTTTAATGCTCATGAAAATTTTCTTTCAATCTAATGATTCTGTATCATATTTTTTGACTCTAACTTGACTTTGAAGAGGTATAATGATTGTTTATTTGATTAGATAATGAACTTTCTTGATGTGTAGTGACTTTGACCTAATTGTGAGATGAATCTTAACAACTTTTGTGATATATTATGCCTTTGATCTAACTTTAAGTTGAGTATTAATACCAAGTTTATGATTTAATGTGACTTTGATGTGATTTTCATCGAGTCATATGATGTACTATGATTTAGATGGGATCTAGATTGTCACTGGGCCTTCCAAAATCTGGAAGGTACAGTTTTCAATTTCAACTTTTCGTTTTTTTTTCATCATTTTTTTTCACTCCTCTTCAATAAAGATGGCCCCATGCAGCCTGTCATTGTCATCCTTGTGTCTGGGAGATTCGCTCAATGCCTTTACTACAATAAGGACATAAATGAGAAAAGAACGAAAAAATGACCCGAAAAAAATAAAAAGCCAGAAAGATGCATAAAAAAAAATTGGACTGGATTTCAAGTAGGAGAGAAGGTTTTGTAACCTGTACCTTCCGGATTTCACCCCCTCCCCTCAGCCTACCAGCCTCTGCAGGGCACCTCAAATCTGGAAGGTACCGGTTACAAGACCTTCTCCTATACATAGTGGAACCATGAGCATATACCAGACAGGGCATAAAGGGAGGAAATTTGGCAGAAAAAAGAACGTGGTAGAGTTACTTGTTTTCCAAGTAACATTGCACAACCTAGCAAGTCCAGTAGTGAAGAGGGGGATATTCACAACGGATTCAACCCTTTGAACAAATCAAAAGGAGAGAACAGATCCAAAAATTCTTAACCCCTAAACGTCAGGGTGGACCAATTTGATCAGCTTTTGGGTATATATTTGGCTTTCTCTGACTCTTAATGATCAAGTAGATACTTGTGGCTAATTGTGGCAATTATCTGCCATGATTTTGGCTAATTTATCTGCTTAACATTCTGCCACCAGGCCCCCACTAATTTAATTCTTGCCAGATATAATTTAAACCACATATTGCAGGCTGAAGATTCTTTTTTTTCACATTTCCATGGAAAATTGTGAAAGGAAAGTGTCATGAAGGACGAGCCAGAGGAGTCAAGAGGAGTTGCAACTCACAGCAAAAAACTCACACAGTTAGTTTCGTGCCTGGCGGTTTGGTTCTACTATTGTCCAAAAACACCAATTTTACAAAACATCCATCAATCTGCTATTGTGCAAAGGACCACTGAGTTGACGAGAAGGAGACTAACATGTCAAGTCTGAAACTGGAGCAACTCAGGTCTCATTCATTATGAGCTGAGGAGCATCGTGGAAGTCCTGAGCAAGCAAATTGTGTCCTCCCTCTTTATACAAAGAGAGACAAGGAGATTACTTGCTTCTTGATTTACCCAAGAAGCATCAAGGAGCAAGTAACCTCCTTTAAGGTCAACATCTAGATGTCATAGAACTATTTTTATGTGATTGCCATACGATCACAGAGAGGCACAAGTCTACTGATCTGGTGTACCAAAAGACATATGTTGGATCCTTTCTCTGAATCTCGAGATCCCAAGACGATTACAACAAGAAACCGTTGGTGCTTTTTGAAGCAAGATCCAATTCGTCTCTGGAAGTGGATACACCAGACGGAATCGGAAGAAGAAGATGGAGCTGGTTTGGTTTCGAGTTGCGACGTCGGATTTTCAGCGGGCAGTAGAAAAAATTCTTTGATTCGGTTACATTTTTCAGACCTCTTCTTCATCCTCTTTTTCCTTCGCTCTTAATTCCCTAGCGGTTCCAAGGAAAGTTCTACACTTTCTTCTTTTCAAAGAGTCTTCACTTGCGCCGCACGAAATGGGGGCACAGTTCTGCTCAGAAGAAAGTTGTGAAGGGAGAGCAGAGCGGAGAGAGTAGAGTAGAGTAGAGAAGAGAAGAGAAGAGAGGAGGGGAAGGTTCAAACATGAGTTTCTTAGCGGGTAGATTGGCGGCCACGGAGGGTGCTTTCTTCACACAACACTCGAATCAAGCCGCCATCGCTCTCAGGCAAAAGATCGACTCCTCGCCTTCCCCCTCCTCCTCTTCTCCAAAGCCTAGTCCCAATAATAATGGTTTCCCTGTGATCCTGAGCGCATCAGAAGCAGACGTTCTTCCCGAGGTTCTTCGGCATTCGCTCCCATTGCAACATGTGCCTCGTGTACCGCAGACACAATCCGCAACAGCGCCTTCCTCTTTGGCTGCATCTCTAAACCTCACATTGGCGACACGAGAAGGTGCGAAGATAGGAGGACCCTCGGGGAATGGACTCCGTCATGGTCTGCCTGTAGAGCTTTTCGCAACTGCTCCCCAGACCTTTCTCGGTCCTAAAAGGTAAAATCCTCCATGATTTTGTTCCTTCTGCTTCCCAATTTTCCTCCTCCTCTCCATCTTCTTCTTCTTCATGTTTCAGCGTCAAGGATTTTCCCAATTTTATTTCTCTTTTTCTTCTCGTGTTCATCAATGTCAAGGATTTTTTCCACGCCTCTAAACTGTCTTGCCTTTGAAACAAATCCTCTGTGATTTTGTTCCTCCTGTTTCCCAATTTCCTTCTTCTTCTTCTTCTTCTTCTTCTTTTTCATGTTTCTGGAGTTCATCACTGTCAAAGATTTCCGAAAGCCTCTGAACTGCCTTGCTTTTGTAACAATCCTTTCATAGTCTTTGTAGGTTTGAACTCTGTGCTCTATTAAACCTGAGAACACACAAGCTCCTGGTGCCTTCCTGAGCATTTCATTGTTCTTTACTGCCTTTCTAAGGTGCAATACTCTTTATCATAGAGCTTTGAGTCACAGATTCTTGATGCAAGCAAAATTGCTGCTCAATTTCCCAGGGCTTTTGCTCATATGTTGTCATCTTTCTATGTGTTTTGATTAGGGTTTGGTGCTCATTGACTTTCTTCACTAAGTTGCTATTTCAGAGCAAAAGCATATTTCAGTTTCTTGGCCTCTCTCAGTTCCAGTTTTGCAGCATTTCTCTGTTTTTGGGCTTTGACATGTCTGACAAATGCTTCAAATCTGCTGTGAAATGATTCTCAGAAATGCATTGTGTGGTTTCTCAATTAGTCATCAAAGGGTAATTTGTCTTACTTGTGGGGTATACATCTGTTTGTTAGAGAAATCTATAGGCAGGGTTTAGCTATGATGAAGTAAATTTTGAGATAAAATGCTCAAGTACCATACTCCATTTCCCATGGTTATGAAATTTCAAACCACCTTGTTGATGGGGAGGGGAGCATGGGAGAGCCTGGCAGATGGAGATTAGAGACAGCAGAAGTTTCTGCATTGGCCTCAACTGCCAATGAAGCACGTACTGATATCAACAACACAACAAAGCAGAAGGCTTTGATGGAGGGTTATTTTGTAGGTATTCTGCTTTGTTCTCTGCACTCTATTTTGTTTCTGCATTGACCTCAAGTGCCAATGAAGCATGTACGGATATCAACAGCACAATAGAGCATAAGGCTTTGATGGAGGGTTATTTGTAGGTCTTCTGTTTTTCTCACTCTCTATTTTGTTAATCCAGAAAAACAAAGCAGGTCCAAATCATCTGAACTGTACCTTTGACAATGTACAAAATTTACATATAAGTATCACATGGTGGAATGAACTAATGCAAAATGCTGCACAAGGGTGAAGAAAACAAGTCCTTGGATTTAGTTTCTACCACCCAAAATTGACAATCTCAAAACCTTCAGTTGCAACTGGGAGGAAGATTCAACAATTAGGTGGATGTGTTTTTCACTCCTCATTATGTGTTTGTACACATACAAGCTGGGCAATTCCTTTTTCAAGATTATAGAAGAAGGATTACTGGAAAGTCCCTTCTACACGGGGATTGAGGAAAACCAACAGGGGTCATAAAATTTTTGTTATGGAACAGTGAGTAAAGCTTTCATGGTGGCAACGGGACTTGTTTTTGGAGGCGCATTGACTACAGCAGCAATTGCTGGTGCTCTACTTGATATCCAATCGGTCTCTATCTTATTTTCTCCCACATTTCTCTTTCTTTTTGAAAGCTGCCCTGCAGAATCTAAACTGTCTGATCACAGGAAGACATTATACTGGGTAATTCAGTCTAATTGCAGAAAGAAGCCACAGCTAGTGCCTATGATGATCTAAAGCTCTACAATGGTAGCTAAGCCTTAATTGGTAGATCTTTTTGAAGGTAGAGTTTCTGCTTGCTAACTAAAAAGGTAAAACTAATCCAAAAAGAGTCATGCTTTGATTTGCAACCAGGTAAAAGACATTCGTGCTCATGGGCATGAGTATTTCCAACCTGGAGTCCAAAGACTGCAACAAAGTTTTGAGCCTCTGAGACTCTGGGTATGTCCTTGCTACTGCATAATGGATTACAGTTTGGAATCTAGTGATTTTCTTCTCAATTTGGCAACTGTCATATTTTCCTGCAAGTAACTGAGTTGTGGTCAGTACTTTTGTTTCCTGGAACAAGCAGGCACAGGGAAAATGTGAAAAATGGAAACTGCCAGAGTCACATCGTCGAGCTATAGGGGCAGACTTTGCACAGTCATTGGGTGTCCATCAAATGGAGGATGGGAAGGCAAACAGTGCCTAGCAGTACAGCACCTCTAGCAACACACTTGGACAACAAGCAAGATGGTGTGCTACAAAACAATGACAATCAACCTGTTAAAACACTGGCTACAAACCTATGCGTTTCTACTGGAGAAATTACCTCACCTTATGTATATGCAGTTTGAATATCAGATTGTTTCTGACTGCTGGCAGCTGTTGAAGTTATCTAGTTTAAGCTTATCGTCTTTGAAGACAACATTATGCTGATGTTTTTAATCTAACAATGTTTTCAGACTTTCTATGTAACAGTTAACAATCATGATCTTCCCTTTCAATTGTCCTTTTTTGTTCTTTCCAATGATAGAACTACATTGCAGATATGTAAGGTTGAAGTTTGAGTGCTGTCATTCACTAGCACTGCTGGGTAATTTGAATATGGCAGTAGCATTGAGGACCAAATGGATTCTCTGAAAGTTTCAAGGTATGTATGTGGTTTCAAAGCTTACAACATTTTGTAGAACTCTTACATGGGAGTGTATAGGGTCTGTTTCTTTTCTGGATAAAATGTGTATGGTACATTCTACTGGGCATCTGCAACACACCTAATCTCTACTGTGGTTGTTCTTTTCTCTGGGAGAAAAAGCCCAGCCACCAAAGTGAATCAACTCCTGCACTAAGTTGACTGGTTTGCATAGCATTAAGTGTTTGGAACAAAAGCCTGAACCAAACTTAAACCAGATTGAAATAACTTGCATGAATTGAAGAGACAGCACTACTGAGTCCTACCTGTTCTTTCTTGAAATGGTAAGGTGAGGTGATGAGTGATGACCACAATAAGATGAGCTCAGAATCTGCAGTGATATTGCTGACAGTCTCTTCTCAGAACCGGCAAGCTCACACAATCCCCTCCTCTTGCTGTCTGTCATGCTTCAGTAGGAACATTCAAGGCTCACCCTGCATAGGCTGCAAATAAGATGGAAAACCAAAACATGAAGAATTTTCCTGGTGCATCAATCCAGCTCCCAAACTTCAGAGTTTACAATGATGGCTTCCTCCAGCTTCCTTAAACATATAAGCTGCCAATACTCAGAATGTTTTACTATGAGAAAGCATGCTGCTGGAATGTCATTACCTCCAAATTCAACATACAAGGTGATTAGCTCTTGAACAATTTCAAATATATATCACAAACAAGTAGATGCACCCCATGGCAAGGCATGATTAGATGTTACCAATCGATCAGTCTGTCATGTTACTGATACACATGTAATCTACATGACCGGGACAATCTATGACAACCATTTGTTGTCTGAAGAAGACCTTTTATTGGTTGAAATACACCACTCCCTTCAAATCAGCTCTTAAATCTTGCACCTGCCCCTTAAGAGAGGCATCAGGGAGTACTCGAAGTTGTCAATGAGAAGGAATCAGGCCTCTGTCAATAAACTCAGGAATCAGACCTTAAATACCATGAACTAGGTGTGAAACTACAATTCTTGATTAGAGTTTCACACACTGTGTACAGTTGCTGGCCTGATGTTCAACACATCACAACTGGACACAAGGTCAGGAAGTCTTGCTGCATGACAGCCTGTATTGATAGGGTATTTAGGTGCACAGAGAGAGAGAGAGAGAGAGAGAGAAATATTAGCAGTTCTCCACTTCATATAAATTGTGGAGTACAACTCCAAGCCCAGTGAGGGAAATAACCATGATGGTCTCAAAAGGTATAGAACCACAGAAAGCATGTCTAGTTTGATAAGCTTTATTTTCCAGTTGCCCACGTTGCATATAAGATGTGGCTAATGACTCTCCTAGTTAGGTGAAGATGCAATATTTTGGTTGATTCCAAGGCCTTCAACTGTATATCATAATGTTTCTTGAACCTCCAGCAAGGTACAGCTTGTCAAAGGAGCACCATTTCTCATCTACATATGCAACATTGGCATATTAGTGCAAACTCTTGAGAAAATCATTTAACACCTGTATCCTGCATCTCATATCCACATCTAATTTTGCAAGTATGCTTCTATTTGTCCTCAAAGTACCATGAACAAAGTGTGCATCATAGCAGTTACCTTGGCTTTCAAGGATGTGGTGAAGCAGCCATTCCATCTGGAGGCTTGTGCAATATCAAATTGCTCAGGGTCTGTAAAATGTCAAGAAGGTATTTCCTCCAGGGACATTCAAGCTTCAAAATTGCTTCATCACCCTCAATCAAGAGTTGCACATCAGCATCCCTTGGTACTTCTTGTCCATTTTCATGCAGGTTGGAATCTGTTGAACTTGGATCCCTAGCTTTGGCTGGCTACACTACAAGAGCATTGAGTTTAATGGCCAACTGAATTTTGGGATGTTTATCTGTCAACTTCTAAATCTTATTCATGTTCATGGGCTTTGTTGTTGCTCCTTATGTTCTTCAAGCTCCTTCATGTGGTGCTGAAACTTTTTGGCATAATCAATGCATCTGAGAGGATGGATGCATTGTCCATCTGATAAATGCAAAACATCCCCAAAAAAACTCCCTGGTGAAAATCTAATTTTTTGCGGATGACATTTTGACACATTGCCATCTAAAGAGAAAAAGGAATAAACAAAATGTATAAGTGGTGCCATCCTGGGAATACCTTTGTCACAAAAAGAACAAGTGCCCACACAGTAATGAATCTATCATTCAGTTTTTGCATCATTGGCGCTCTGCAAGCACATGGCTTCCATTAACCTCCTTCAGAATTCCAAGATCTTCCAGAATTCCTTTTCTCCTCCTGCTATGTATCAAGAGTGGCAGTCTTTCTTACTATCATCCTCCTTGGTGCTACACAGTCTTGTAATGCGGAACACAGCATCTTTCAACATTTGTTGTTGGTTTCCCAGGTTGGCCTTTCTTCAAAGGCAAGAGGTCTTTCTCCCAATGGACAAATGCACTTGGGATTGGTGCATTGGTGGCTCTCCTGCCTTTCATTTGACTTTTTTTGGTTCATCTGAGTGGCTATGTTCATAACACATTTTTGAACTCAAGGTCAGGCTTAAGATTCTTAAACCAGTTCAATCCATTGTGCATCAGACACCATTAAAAATTTGATTTCAGCTTTTCATGGACAACCCTACTGCACTGCGTGTGGCTCTATGGCACAGGAAGTTTGCATTGTAGCATGTACTGGGAGTAAAGCATGTGCTCTTTACATACCCCATTCTTCTCTAAGACTCATGAAGCCTAGTGGCACCATTGCATGTAATCATCTGGGCCAGACACTGAGGATTTCTCAGTACTTAATTTAAGTTGGCCCAACCCCAAACAAAAGAGAAAACAAGACCAAAAACAAAACTGAGCAGTGGTTTGAACAACAAATAATTGTCATACACATGTTTAGGACTCGCAACACCATGTCTGATAATGAACACCTACCACTCTGAGCACTATTTGGCACCTTGACTTTCTGAGCTACCAACTGCACATACAAGGACTCTTGTGCTCTTTCTGATGGTTGAAACACATTGCATGTTGGAGATACTTACAAGTAATGCTTGATGATTTTCGTCTGCTAAAGTGCTCAGCCCATAGTACAGGATGTGGGGAAAGAGGTAGACCAGGGTGTTGTCTGATGCAAAGGAGGGATCATTGGGTTGCCATATCCATGTGATTACAGAGAGGAACTCCATGAATTCCACAGTGAAGTATTCAAACAAATATTCTGTCAATTCTGGACAAGCATTTAAACGAACATAACAAGAATACATTTGATCATAACCTGGTGAATGTCACAAAGTACCCGATGATCACCTTCATCATGAATGATAGTATTTAGGTGGCATTTGCTTTCTACTGACTTCATTGACTCCAAACATTGGGAGCCAATAAGCAAATAATACTCTTCTCAAAACTTAGAGCAAAATGTATGCAAAAATAAATCTACATCCTTTTCTTTTTTTCAGATTTCCAGACGCAACAGGAAGACTCAGTCATGATGTTGACTAGCATGCATGGGATATAGCTCTACCTTGGTTTCAGATTTGGCAAAAGAGTATACACCAAATTCCTAAAATCAAACACTCAAATGACCATAAGACGATCCTGGAGCCATGAGGATTCAAGATAATGAGTATAGAAAAGGTAATTGTGGATGAAGTGCCCTGAAATTAATTAGCAAGGCCTCAAGGAAAGAAATATATTGAACCAGAAGCAAAAGAGCATGACATGCACACCATGCAAAACCGCTCTGTCTTAGCCAGACTTCAAGATTCAATAATGATAATTTTCTGTCTAGTTCAGGTCCAATGCCAACTGTAGACAAGATTGCATACAAATCACCAAGCTGCTGGGTTTGTGACCCAAATTCTTCTAGAAATTCATCATTTTTAGAGTCAAATGAAATGTTGCATAAGATGTGAGGGTCAGATGTCACAAATACCAAGGGTTACTGACAGTCAATTGTCACAACTTTGGCATTTTATTAGAGTTAAATGAAAAATCATTACAAGAGGCAATTACCTCATGTAAGGTTGTGGGCAATGGGTGTTCACATTTGGTCTAAACTAGTATCGCCTATTTTTGGCCCAAGTGTGAACTCTAAGATTTTTTGATTTTGTTGAATTTTTATGGAATTTTCAATGGTGAAGATTCATTATCTCCTGCACCTTAGGTCTAAAATTTTAAAAACCTTACCTCCATAAGATCCTACTCTTTGAGCTATTTCCAGCAAATACCAGAAGTACGTGCCAATTTCCCTATAAATTTTAGTTTTCATTTTAATGATTTTTCAATAAATAAAATTATTCAATACACAGTAACCCTTGCACCATAGGTCTAAACATAACAAAACCACATTAGTGCACCATTACTCATCGACCCCTTTTCAACAGTACCAAGAGCGCAGTTAGGGGCACTGCGACTTGGTAAACAAACAAACAACCTTCTTTAACAGATTCATGGTGATTGTGAATTGAAATGGGTGTAATTCGCCCATTTTACATTCAACACAAAGGCTCCACATCCATCACATTGAATGTCTTCTCAGCAATTGTAAAACATAATATATGAGATAGACAAATTAAATCCTATATGAACTCTAAGGTTAAAGCACTATACTTTGAAAATACAATTGGGAAGGGTGAATGAATTCTTCAAGCTGTCATACTGATGTAAAAATTGGAGCCCATCGGCGAAAGGAAACAAATAGCTATGGTGCAGGGAAAAAGGCTCTTTCAAGCATATTGGCCTTTATTCATATCAAATCGTCATTAGTTGAAATGTTTAAAATTTGGCCTTAGTTTAATTGGTTTGGCTTGGGGTGACCCTCGATTTAGAGAAATTTTACATCACAATGAACACACCAACCCCCCTCCCCCAATGCCCCAAAGGAATGTTTTGTCATAGATGCTTGATAAAAAGAGATAAATTTTGATTTTTGAACAAATCTCTCCACATTTCCAC
>Ga0209611_10015073_pt1 | contig 10165 bp, 4 predicted proteins | sample S1TSphgellanicum_3_FD_187693 | JGI IMG/M metagenome (GOLD analysis project Ga0209611, IMG submission 187693) | Host-associated microbial communities from peat moss isolated from Minnesota, USA - S1T2_Fc - Sphagnum magellanicum MG (SPAdes) (version 2) | ecosystem: Host-associated > Plants > Peat... | reverse complement strand
GATTTGCAGCTTCGTTTTTGCTGCTGCACCTGAGACTTGAAGGACTTGAAGTTGTTACTACTGTTTCCATATGGCCTCCAAGACAATTCCGAAGAGTTGAAAGATCTTCAAAAGGACCCGCCTACATCATGCAGAGCCGGTTGCTCATCCTCCTTCCTTTTACCCCCGTCGTCCCAATCTCTCGCCACTATTTTTGTCGTTCTGAAAGTATTACTTTTCCTGTGTGTAATCTTTTGTTTTGATAGTTGAAGAAATGGTCGTATCTGATCACCTCGTGACTGCGTGATATGGCAAAGAGTTTGTGACTGTGTAGAGAATGCCTTTTGCATGGTGCTGCATTCTCTAGGGTTTAGTTGGTTCAAAATCCGTATGTATCTTTTGGTCTCTTCTGTCTTCAATCATTTGTGACTGTGCTTTAGGCAGCAGTTATCATGGCACATCATCAGCCAAGCTTGTTTTGCTAGGGTTTAGTTCACAATGCTTATGTATTTGTGGTCTGTTCTTTCTTCTTTGTTTTGTCATTTGTGCTTTGAGCAGCCATCACGGAACATCATCAACCAAGCTTTGTTTCAAGATGCTTGATGAGGACAGCATTATGCTCTCCTTTGACCCTTGCTGAACAGGACTTTCATGTTCTAGTACTGGTTTTTTTCTTCTTCTCTATATTCTGGTTATATCTATAATGATCTCTTGGTAGAAGAGCACCTTAACTTAATACATTTGACCTCCTTCATGCATGCACCCTAAACCTTATCAATGGGATTGTCATTTGTAGGCAACCCTAATCCTAGACATGACTACAAAAATAGTGTACCTAGCTTACCAAAAGACCATAGTTGGCATATTTTGGTTGCACATGCAACTATGAGTATATGCATATCAAATATATACGATGATATATCACAGAAATCATCCAAAGGTTGGGATGAAGGTGATCATAGTTGCACCATAGTTGCATACACACCCAAAAAGGGGGCAAAAATCCATTGTAGTTGCATAAAAAACCAAAGATAGTTGCATGTGACCGATAGTTGCATCCCAGTTGCAAACATGGTGGTTGCATATGAAAGAATTTCTAGTAGTGCATTCATCTTTCATGGTGAATTGATGGGTTGTTAGTTCAATCTTGCCACTAAGGCCTATATTATAATAGAACCCATGTTTTTGACATGTATAATTTTGCATTCATAAGTACACCATTCATTGGGAATCTAATTAGTTTTGAATGAATCACAACTAACTTACTAAGGTTCTACCTTGTAACATATTCTATAAACCCTTTTATATCCCCCTTCCCCTATGAAGGTACTACTTACCTATGCAAAGGCTTATTGAAACTTAGAATTAACCCTTTGTCAATAAAGTTGTTAATGATTTATAGGATACCAAAAAAAGTGGTAGGTAACTAGTTATCGAACACCAATAGTTATAGTATAAAAATCACTCATCACCATTTAAACCTAATAGTTTTTTTGTTGATATGTAAGCTACTAATCTCTAGCTTTGCATCTTCATTCATGATAATATTGTGTTGGTGAGAAAAAAATTGAAGTTCCATCATCATGCCATGCAACATTTCTTTTCTTTTGGCATGGCATTAAATTTTGCATAATGATGTTTCAATTTCTACACTTTATTATGCAAGGAACTTTCATTTGTGTTTGCACATGCTTCTTTCTTTTACTTTTAGCTCGTTGACCAAGTTATGTTTGTCTCTTTAATACAAGTTTTGGTCATTTTTTTCCCTGTTGTCTTGGAGATTGTTTGTAATTTCTTCTATCTTTTGCTCCCCAAGTTTATTCAAATCTTCAGTCTAGTTATTGGTTATCATGTGATGCCAAGTTTTTGTCTTTTACTTATAAAGCTTTCTTAGATCTTCCTTAGAGTTCTATTTGTGTCGAGTGCCAACTTTTTGTGATCTTTGCAATTGTTTTGTTGATGGCATCAAATTGTGCATGTCATTAATCTCCTCTCTCATTTGCTTTCTAGGCTTCTCTTCTCTTCATTTTCCTTTTGTTTTTCTTTTTGAATGTAATAAATGTTGAAATTCAAATGGTGCAAAGTCAAGAGGTGTCTAAATTTTGTTGAAGTTCTATGGTGAAAGCTTCACATCGTTGGAAATTTGTGGCGTGGAAGCTATGAGGCTCTTGGAAAAATTCAATTACAAGGAAAAAAACATCGAACCATTGATTGAAGTTGCAAATGTTAATAAATTGTCACATATGTTTTGGAAAAGTTAGTTTAATGATAGTGTTCAAAAAAAATGTTCATTTTTTAAAGATTTTAATCACATTGATGTTTGCTTAAAAAAATTCAACACAAAAAATAAATCTTTATATTAGTGATGCCGCATCAGCAACCAATTGAACTTGTATCCCCAGACAACAAGTTTGAATATAATTTATTTTTTTTAATTTATTGATAACCATAACTCCAAGTTTAAATGTAACATAAATGGGTAAATATCATCATAGGAAGTAGTAAGGAGTGTAAATCATTATTATGTAGGTAGGTAAAGCACTTGGTGATTATGAAGTATGTAGATGCATGTGGATGATTAGTACATAGGTTGGTTAAGTTATGGGACATGAATAAAAGGAAAAAGTAGTTCATATCCACACACCATCCATCTTGCATGAGTGCACTAGTGGGTGCTAATTCATTTTGACCCTTTACAAATAGTTAATAGGTAATGCACTTAATGACTAATAGGTGTGTAGATGCATGTGGATGGTTAGTAGATAATACATAAGCTAATAATTGTGGTTAGGTATGGGACATAGAAACTAAGGAAAAAAATGAAATGTGAAATAAATGGGTCACATGCAAAAGACATACAATATTAAGACATTGTGATTTGGGAAATATCATTATGACAAAACAAAACAAACTACCTTCCTTCATGGATAAATAAGGTAACATGTGTTGTTGGCCCCAAATGTGAACACTTTCAACTCATTTTCCCTTCTAAACCCAATTTGTTGTAATTTGTTTGAATTTTCAACAACAAAATTCATTCAAAATTCAATATTTTCCACACCTTAATATGAAAATTATGAAATAAATTTCATTAAATCTAACTTAACGATTATTTTCCAACAACACCAAGTACACCTTTGGATTCGAGTAAAATTTTGTATTTATGATTTTATTAATGTTTATTAAGAAAATGGTTCAGTAATCAATAACCTTTGCATTGTAGCTCTAAAACATTTCAACCCAAGTTAGTGCACCCCTATTCATTTTTAGGTTTTCAAAGATATCAATAGCATTATATGAAGTAATTTGGTTTAGGAAATTTTATCATGACAAAATAAAACAAAACAAATTATCTACCTTCAATAATATATTCAATTATGCGTAAATTATCTTTGTATAAATGAATGGTTATGTATGATGCAAATTCTTTTTGTGCACACAAATAATAAAATTTGATTGAGGGAAATTTAAAGAAATTTTGAAATATAAATTTGTAATAATGTGCATGTTCAATACACCTAATCATTATTTATATGTAAATTGGATTTTAGTTTACAACATATCAAATAATGATACAAAATTGAATTTTTTGTGGAACTTTAATGTTTATTAATCTTTATAGACATGATATCTCAATATTTAAAAAAAATTACAATAAAAATTCATTAAACACTAAACTACATGTAAATTCTATTTGTGAAAATGAATGTTTATGTATGATGCAATTTTTGTTTATTTTTTAATATTTATATACTAGGTCATTTAATAGTTTCAACAAGTTAGATAAAAATATAAATAAAAATAGTTAAATAATTTGCATAACGTAATTACTAGCTACAATATTATTATTAATGTTATTGTTGTAATTATATTCAATTATTAATTATCACAACATTATAATGATTATAATTAAAATATCATATAAATCCTATTATTGAATATTTATATTTGAGTTAATTCTTTGTTTTATGAAATGTTAATAAGAATTTATATTGAATTTCGAATTTTACAACAAAAAATAGTGATAATTAAACTATTTAATAAATAAATACATCTAATTACTAATTTTTAAAAGAACAACTAATCACCATATTCTTTAATAAATGATGATAATATGTTTAATTGTTTAATTATATAATTATATAGTTAAAAATAGTTGATGAATAATTACTATAAGTAATTAAAATAAGTAACTAAACTTAGGCTAGGTAGATTATTAGTTTAGGTCTAGGCCTAACTAAGCTTAGACTAGCTTGTACAAGTAGATTACAACTATTTGAGTTGTAATTAAGTTGCAATTGGGTTACAACTAGGGTAGACAACAACTGGTACTCTATCACTAAACACTTTCAAGTTTTCCCTCATTTGAACACCAAATTGAACTTTTTTTAATGTCATTGGAAGCGCAAAACATAGAGCTACAAATGTTCTTTGAACCTCAAAAGCAAAGGAACAAAGTAAAGAATGCAAGAAAAGAAAGAGAGATATTTTGTCTCAAATTTTCTCTTTGGACCCCCTTTACTTTTAGCAACTATATCTTGCTCTTTCTCATTCATTTTGAACGATTTCAAAGGCTAAAAATGCGCTACCTCAAAATCTATAAAATTTGTTTAAAGTGAAAAGTCAAAAAATAAAATTGAAGAGTTGAAGCTTCAAAATCATACAAAACACTTATGAAAAAATCCAAAGCACAACCCCCTTCACTTTGAAAGGGCATATTTTACTCATTTTCCATTAGATTGTAACATTTTTTACATATTTGGATACGTTAGGTGGAGGATTACAAAATTGTTTTAAGTTTCAAAAGGAACAGACCATGGACAAGAGAGTTATAATGATCTAATATCGTTAAGTGTTCAATGATAGGTGTGTTTTCCCTAGGTTACAACTAAACTTTTATCCCAAATTGTTTGGTTTCCATTCCATGAATCCAAACTATACAAAGGAGTGCACTAGGATTATAGGAGAACAAAATAAACATGAAAATCTAAGAGCCATTTGGGATGAGCCAATCAAAAAGGTTCAACCTTAAAGGTTAAACCAAATGAAATATAACTTCATTTAGTAATTGCCATGTGGTTTAGGTCTAGGCCTAACATAGGTGCCTAGATCTAGCCCTAATTTAAGCCTATATTAAATGGCCTATGTTTAGGTTTAACCTAGGTGCCTAGGTTTATAGTTAACCTATTCTTAGGCACCATGTGCCTTAAACTTTTGATGTGGATGTGCCACGTGTCATTTAACTATTTGTTGACCCCAAAATTTGTGAACATTCCACGTGTCATTTAACTATGTGTTGACCCCACATTTTATGAATGTGCCACATGTTAACATTGTTAGTGTGCCACATGTCACCAAACCACTGGCCAAATGTTCAATTTACAAAGTTGCAACATAGTTGAAATGTTCAATTTACAAAGTTGCAACATAGTTGAAATGTTCAATTTACAAAGTTGCAACATAGTTGAAATGTTCAACTTACATAGTTGCAACCTAGTTGAAATTGTAATTATATTTTTGGTTGATGTCATGCTTAGTTAGTAGATGAAGTTTATCCATTAATCAAATGTAGTTGATAACATCCCTCGGCTATATTGGTAGAACAATTTTCAACTAAATTTGTAAGTAGTGGCACATAATGGTTATTGTTGTGGTGTTAACACATGGCATACACTTTCGACTATAATTTCACTCTTGACTTGTACTTTTCAACATTATTGGTTAGTAGTTGCAAAAACGAAATTGCAACTGTATGTGTAGTTTTCAACTTGATTTATAGTTGAACAATAGTTGAAAACATAGTTGCACAAGGGGGGGATTTCTACTAGTGATGTAATCATTTTGTTTTTCATTACCTACTTCTGGATTACAACTTCAATTAGAAGCACATATGAATTTGTTGGGCACTACATTACAAGCTAGGTGGTTTACAATTGGGATTGTATGTCCATTACAATGATGTTTATGAATTCACTATTAAGTCTTACACATTTGGATGACCCCTTAATCTACACATTCCATTAAGGTCATTCAATGGAAATGCACTTGGAATACAACTTTAATCAAAGTTCTTTTCTAACTTAACTGAAATACTGACATTTGGATTACAATTTTAACTATGGCATTTGAAATACCCACACTTGGATTGCCTTTTAATTGGATGTGAGTTCATTAATTTCACTTCACTAAACTTTATATATGCACTTGAATTAAATTACAATTGTTTGGATCACAATTACTTAAACATTGCATGACATAAATGTCACATAATTCAAGAATTACCCACATCTAGATGTCAACTTCAATTCGTGGTAGTCTCCTTCTTCATCCTTTGATTAGGAATACACTCCCATTGCACACCCATTGCTCTCCCACCAGACTCCCACTAAGAGTATTGTACCTACACATAGATTACAAAATAGATTATAAATCGCCCATGTCAATTGTGGTCAAATAGCCTATGATGTTGGATTATTCACACATTTTTATTGGAAATCACTTAATTACTTGGCAATTGAACTACCTACATGGTGATTACAACTTCAAATGTAATTAAATGAAGCTACCTTGTTGTAATGTCACACCAAAAGATTAGGATTAATTATAACTTGTGTTATGGCCAATAAACAATTGTCACAAAATACACATTCCATATGAACCTCATCTTTCCCACATGTATACATATAATACACTCCAATCATAAGAGCATAATCATTACATTTGTCGCAACCCTAACCTTGGGCTCACGACCAAGGCAAAGGGCTTGCAAGGGTGCGGGCCAAGACTAAGCCCGGGAATTGCATTCTCATGCCCCCGGGAGTGCAAAAGAGTGTGAGAGAAAAAACCCTCACACTCCCAAATGAACTCCCATGTTAGGAGTTGGAGTCTAGGTGGACTCCCGAATGTTCAGAGAGTGATTGCAAGGGTCAAAGCCCAATGGCTCGAAGAGTTATTCATACCATTGGAAATCTATTGAAACTTAGATGTCTAAAATGGGCTTGCATCACCCATTTGGACATCTGAAACACAAGTTATGGCCAAAAGAAAGGCTGGGAGTCGAATTGGCAGTTTGACTCCCAACCATTAAAAGTTGAGAATCACCCCCATTTTCTTATGTGCAAGTGGTGTGCGACATACCATTGAAAAACTCTCAATGAGGTGTACAACTTTGTTCCAGATCTCATTTCAATCGAAGGTCTGCACACAAAGTTATGGGGCCCCAAAGTCGCGGGAGTCCCAACTTTAACAATTTTGGGACTCCCACTTCGGAATCTCGAGACAAAAAGCCATTTGGATGTGGGCCTCATGGAGAGGCACAAAGTATACTATAAGGGGCAAGGTGGTGGCTTCCCCCAAGTCTAGGCTGTGGTGAGTCTTGCGAGTCTGAGTTTGCCCATGACTTGTCTTAGCACCAAAAGTGCTCCAAGTATGCATTAACCACCTTGTGTTGGTTTTGTGCAAGTATGTGTGAGTAATTGATGTTTGTCACTCTTCCTAATCCCATCTTGGAGCTCCGGCATGCCCCTCTACCCCTCAAAGTGCTACGAGCCAGGGAGCATGTTCCGACTCCTTGCTTTTCCATTGTCTTTAGTTTGGATTCACTTTGAGTCCATTAAGGAGCTTGGGAGTGCGCCAACCTTCCCACATTGATTTGAATAGCACAACGCCACGTTCCAACCATTTCAACCAGATCCATGGAATAATCAACCGCCATTAATTCAACCACCATTAGGATCATGTGTACTAATTTGTTGCCCTAATCTTAATTTACAATTCCCATTACCCTAAATTAACACTTAGAAGATAGCTTTAATTTAATTTAAATTAATGATGAGATGTATTGCAATTGGAAACTCATTTAGATTATACCTTCAATTGATAATTGACAAAAACATTCACTTGATTTATCCATGTCCATCTTACCCCTAATTATCAATGAATTCAAACATTTGATTGGTACATAACTACAACAAAATAACTAAATGGGGATTGTGGTCATACTTACTATTTACTACTTGGTACTCTATTCATACTTTATAGTCTCCTTGTCAACTAGAGTATCCATTTGAATTACAATTTCGTCTTGAAATGGAAACAATCATCACTTGGAAACAACATAAAATGATTTCCACTAGCCTTTTTTTACATCAAAGTAAAGTAGTCAATAATGTCTAATAGTGGTAATGATTATCCCACCAAGCCTCAACACACACCAAAATAATTAACAATTGAATAGCTAAGGGAATCAAGTGATAGAAGTCTTCCTTTAATCTAGGCCATACACACCACTTGGACAATTTGTTTGCATGTATCAAATGATGCGAGGTTCCAAATATGCCTCTGAGGATCAATACCACCACCATGCCTTTAATAGTCAAATTAGCCTCAAGCAACATCAAAATGGGTGGGCATAAGGCTTAGGGTTCCACCCAATTACAGCTTGGGTGAAGCCTCAAATGACTAAAATTCTTGGTCAACTAATCTTTATGGACTAAAGACAACCAACTATGCCCATCTAATGCTTGGTGCATGGGTAATTCAAATATATTGATTATTGTGAAGATTTTACTTTGCATCCAACTTGCAGTAATGAAAATTAAAATAATAAACAAAATACACAAGTTATGTGTTCAAACCATGTTTGTATACACAAGTAATACACATTGAATTGCTATTGCATTCCTTGAATATAACCAAAAGAACAATTTCAATTCAAATTCCAATAATCTAGTTGGCTTGAAAAACAAACTCTTCGAGCTTAAACACAACTTTACTATAAAGAACATTGAAAACAATGGTCCACGTTTCTATTATTTTATTTGTCCCTTTTAAATTTGAATACACCCACCAAGCCCTCTTGCACATTTAATTGTTAATTCATTCAAAATAAGTATGAAAATAAATCCAAACCACCAAACCTTATGATATGGCCACTGAAATTGTTTGGTTTGGTGGTTTGAATCTATTATAGGGTTGGTGGTTATCTTGTTGAAACTATACAACTTAAGTATGTATACAAATAATTTTGTTATATGTTATATAAATATATATAACATAATGCCCAATGATGTACTATTATAGTTAGTATACCACCATGCAAAAATTGGTTACAATAGGTCTAAGGATTTCATCAAAATTAACCAAAGGTTCTATTTGTCACAATTTGTTTTAACAACGTTTCACCTTTCATTATGCCCATAGATAAAATTCAAATTTAGTGTGAACAAGAGATTCAAGTGTGGTGACATATATAAGGTACTGCTTATTACCTAAAAGGATGCAAAGCCTAAAATGACAACCATTCACCCCTAACCCCAAAACCACTCAAACCCTAAACCCATACTGCCAACCCACTCATGACCTAACCCCAGAACCACTCAAACCTTAAACCCACATTGCCAAACCACTCGTGTTGTTATATGTGCATACCAATTTTTGGAAGCTCAAAAGGTTTTCCTCTTACAACAACTAACTCTTATGCATTCAAAAGTTACACATTTAGATACATTTGGTTAAAGTTGTGAGATCTTTACCTTGTATCGATGAATTTGATCCTAGGTTGTAATAAGTAGAATGTGCTTCAAACACTAGAAGGTCAACAAAGAGGTAGCAGTTGACGTCTTTTAGATCGACAAAAAAGTAGCAGGTTGACGTCTTTTGAAGGTCAACAAAAAGGTAGCAAGTTGATGAATCTTCTAAAGGTGGACATAGAGGTAACATGTCAATGACTTCTAAAGGTTGACAAATAGGTAGTAGGTCGTGGACTTTTGTAAGGAGACTTAAAATTTTCTAGAGACAAATGTGATCCAAGGTCCTATAAAATGCACATACGTCAATGTGATTTGTAGAGCAACTGTAGCAAATTTGATGAAATGATATTGGGGGACTTTGTTGAAGAAGTTGGAGATGCGCAAATCAAAGCCAAGAAATGCCACCTCCATTTGAACCATAACTAGTGTAGCATTTCAAGCACAAAGAGGAACATTTCATCCAAAGTTGGTGAGACATTCTGATTTGGGAGAAATGCAGTACACATCCTTATGCATTGGTTTTGTTTTACAATCATATATGAGTTTGATGTTATTCCAAAATGCTGTTTGAGGTCAAATTCCATGCACAATAACCTATCTTTGAGCTTATTTAGTGACGAACAATAAGGTACACCTTTTTTCTCCCCCCCCCCCCC
>Ga0209611_10015071_pt1 | contig 10168 bp, 8 predicted proteins | sample S1TSphgellanicum_3_FD_187693 | JGI IMG/M metagenome (GOLD analysis project Ga0209611, IMG submission 187693) | Host-associated microbial communities from peat moss isolated from Minnesota, USA - S1T2_Fc - Sphagnum magellanicum MG (SPAdes) (version 2) | ecosystem: Host-associated > Plants > Peat... | reverse complement strand
AGAGTATTGTTCCTTAGCAAGGGACTCCTCACTCAGATGTACTTCTGTTGAAGCTACAGTCAAATGGCAAAGTTTGTCATTCCTACAAGTAAAACAACAACACAAGCACATCACTTCTTCATGCAGCTTCACACACTGGACAATCTTTACAATCAGACTTTGATGAACCACAATAGAGTTTCCAAGGTGTAAAACCCTTTGCAACCTATAGTGTAAGCTCTCCTTCTTCACCCTGCCTCTACCTAGCTACCTAGGTTACCTATGTAAGTGGTGGGCAAGTATCATAGATAAGTGGAGGTAGGGAAGGTAAGTGGTTACTATGTAGGTAGGTAAGTAGGTAAGGCACTTGGTGACTACTAGGTAGGTAGCTGCTTGTGAAAGGTTAGGACATAGCTAACCACCTTACAATGAAAAAGTATTTCTTAACCACACACCATCCATCCAAGTACACAAGGTACCCCTATGTACTAGAGAACATGACCCTAATCTTGCCAGTTTTGCAATCCTAGTGGCCACAGACCCGGAAAAATCAGCCACCAAGGTCGTGTTCCCTGGTGAAAAGAACAAGTTCCTGTGTCAACAGTGAGGGGAACTCCCTGTATAGCAGGGTTCCCTCTGAAGCCTGAAAATCAGCTGGGAAAACCATGCCTCAGGGATGGCCGAGACCCCTCTCTTCCCCTCTTTACAGATGCTGGTTCACTTTGGCCATTGTTTTTGTATCATCCACCAGTGCACATGTCAAACACGCATTGATCACATTTTATGTAGTTCTGTATTGTGTCTTTCTAAGTCATTTTGAAATGAAAACTTGCCAATAGTCAATAAAACAAAGCACCCAACAAAGGGGGAGAAAAAGGTACAAGATGGAAGGACCCAAGTCCTGATCATTTTTGTTGTATGATTGTCCATAGTTCTTAGTATTTAGCATGCATTGTGCATAACAAAGCATAATAGTACCATGGAATCTACAACACATCATGGAGTTTACATGGGCAAGGAAGTAGCCAAGATTGTTGTGTTGGAGGAAGTGGTTGCCAAATTATTGAATTTATGGAAGGACCATGCAATGAAATTCCCAAACATTGCGTTTCTAGTTTAACAATATATTTTTGGCGTGCTCACAATGGATATAAAAAAGGAGATCATTTTTCTGTTCCAGGATTGTTCACAACTTCGTGTTGTTGTTGTCTTGGAATTACCAAGCTAGATGATTTATTACAAATGAAGATTTTTTTAAAGCAAAAGCTGAATTGTTAGAAAGACACAATGATGTGTTAAAGGAAGTTCGTGATACAACCCTAAAGTTGGGTTCATTATGAAGGTTGGGGCACAACAGGGGAAGGGTTTACAAATTGTTTTAAGACTTATACACACACATTCTCATGCATGTGGGAGAATGTAAAGAAGTGAATCCCAACACTACCAAGTTGAATTCCATTTGGAAGTTAAAAGTCCTTACAGTAAACTCTCTCTAAACTAATATCCTTGGGACTGGTTGGAAGATATTAATTTATGGAGGATATTAGTTTACACAAATTAGATTAAGTATGAGGCCTGCCACGGGCCTATGCCCGCATATTAGTTTAGAGAGAATATTAGTTTACATAGTATTAGTTTAGAGAGAGTTTACTGTAGTTGTTTCATAATTTTAGAACAAGCTTGATCAAATCAAAAAAATTCCCAATCAAGCCTTCTTTACATTCTTGGAAAGGATTTGAAAATTATATATTTAAAGTGGGGTCATATATTCTCAATTTGAATATTTGAAACACAAGTTAAATGGCCAATTGAATGGTCGGCAATCAAATTAACAACTCGACTTGTAATCATTAGAATGTCCAATAATAGGGTCAAACCATTTTCAATTTGGGAGATTGATTCATTCTTGGAAAGATCTTTTCAAAAGTTACAATTTTCCCCTTGAAAGCTTTTGAATCAAAATCCATATCAAGGAATTATGAACCCACAAAATATTAAAATTCACACCTTGACAATTTTAAAGTGTGAGTTTCAAAATTTTGTGCCATTTCAATGCAATCCTTGCCACAAAATATAGTATAAAGAGGAAAAATGATGAATCCTCACCATGTCTAGGCTATGGTGAATTTTGTGAATGTGAATTGCCCATGGTTCATCCATGCACCATTTTGGTTTCAAACTAGGTTAACTACTTTTCACTTTTTGGTTTATCTAGTTTGACAACCATTAGTCCTACTTAAGAAGTTATCCTAGTTCTATTTTAAAGTTTCAACATGTTTTTTTTGGTTGAGAATTAGGGTTCATGCCTAGGTTTATATTTCATTTCAAAATTGAGAATCAACATGGTTTTTTACCCCTAGGTAATACCATTTGATAAACCTAAGGGTGTGTTAACTAGTTTTTAGCAAGAGGATTAACATTAGAAGTAGCAAGTTGGTAGTGATATGTACTTGCTTGAATAAGTTCAACAACTTTGTGAATTTTTGGCTTACAATTATTAATCAATTTTAATATTTTGAAAAAGATTTATTAATTTTCATTGTTGGGATTGTTCACTTAGGGAATTGAAATAAGAAAAATAATAGTTACATTTAAAATTTCATTTTTTCCCAACATGTTTTCATATTCCATGCCAACGTTCAATTCAAGGTTCCACTAATAATTTGATTTGTTTTTGTTGCATATTATCATAATATGAATTGGAAATTTTAGCTCTAAAGGTGAAATGGAGTTTGCAACAACTACATTTAGATTTTCTTAAATCTTTTCAACTTTTCATGTTTGATCAATTCAAGAATGTTCAACATCAACATTGAGATTTGGAAATAATAGAAATTGCATTTGGATTTTTTACACACTTTTCAAGCTACCATGTTTTAGCTTCGGGAATTTAGGGAATTTCATCCTTTCAAAGTTATGAACAAGAGTTTGTCATAATTATCTTTGGATAATAGTTATCTTTTAGACTTCATAAACTCCTCTTGAGTTGTCATGTTTGAATTATGAATGTTCTGCATTTGTTGCTATGATGGAACTAAGATAACATTTGCACTTGGATTCCATAAGCTCTAATGTAAGTTATAATCATTTAGTTTATGACTTTTAATATTGGAGTTGTGAATGTAGTTACATTTGGATTGAACATAAACTCTTTTGAAGTTACCATGTTCAATTTGGGCATGTTTAACATTAGTGTTTTGGAATGGAGCTTGTGAAAGAATTGCATTCGAATTTAGTTTAAGTTTTATTTATGCTATCATGTTTCACTTTGTGAATGCTCAACATTAGTGTTGACAATCGAAGCTTGCTAAAACATCAATTTGTGAATGTTTAACATAAGTGTTGTGAATTGAAGGTCCATTCAAAAATCATAGCAATGTCCATATAACCTAATGTCAATGAAGAATCAAAATCAATACCTATATCTATATACAACCCAAGATCCAAATATAAATACCAAATTCATAACCTATTAGTTAATACATGTACACATACTTATACTAGCTCGATATGAAAAACTAGTGGGGTCTCTAATACCAATGCCGGTATTATATTGAAAAATGGACAAACTAGTCCAACACTAGAACTAGTAGACTAGCTCAAAATATTTGAAGGAAGCTTAGGTTAGTGTGTTGTTAAATGGAGGAGGCCAAAAAAAGGGGGTTCATTTGGATCTACAACCCCTATGCATAATCTTTTTGTTCAGTTGAAGAGGTGTACAATCTAGGATGATTTTTACAAGGCTCACCTTTAACTTTGTTATTTTCATTTGTAAACTTTCAATATTTTTATGTGCCTAGAGATTTTTTTTATTATATTTGGAGGGTACCCTGGATCCATGAGTATCTTCCTAGAAAAGAGGAAGTATATAAATCTATTCCATAGGAGTGGGATGGATCTTACACCTAGAATAAGGGAGGTGTAAGATCATAACCATGGAGTAGGCATAAAAACACCTCCTACATTTTATGATCTCCATATGTTTAGATTCATGATAACCAAGTTTGTCTTATGCTTTATGATGGGAAAATCCACAAGTGCTGGACGTTACCAAAATATGTGGGGCCAAACTTGGCTATTATTTCATCTTACATCCCTTGTTTTGAGAATGCAAATTGGGGCTTTACACTACACTGAATTTTTGGGTACTTAGATATTTTAAAAATTTTATGAAAAAAATTCTCTCTTTTTTTTTTTTTGCTGGGGGGGGGAACACAACATCAAAGTCAAGTGATTTAAATGAGGCCTAATGGGAGAAGACACAACAAAACTTTCACCCACTCACCAGTGGGTTTGAACCCATGGCCTTTGTGGTATGAAACAGGGGTCATATAAGTTAAATAAGATGTTTTAACTTTCAACCATTGAAACAATTTTTGGTACCAAAGAAGAATGGTTGAAGGTTACCAACCCTAAACCAAGAAAAAATAATTCTGGAAAAGTTTCACAATAAACCTTACTCTTACATGGAACCAGTTTTGGGGCCATATTTTGGCATTTTATCCATGAACTTTTAACAAGTTTTTCCAATCTTGGGCGGGTATGGAATTTCAATCCAAAATTAGGTTGGATATTAGTCGGTTCTTTCATTCAAAATTGGACACGTACCATTAGGAAGCATGTTCAAGATGATACCCCCATCCCCACCAGGGTATCAATTTTCTGGGAATTGGTTCCTTTCGAATTGAGATATTAAAAAATAAGTTAAATATCAATATCTTGGAAGTTACCAATTCTGGTGTACATAACCTTGGGTCCGGTTTTTAGTTAAGTTTAGGGTAGTGGTTTAGAGTAAGGCTTAAGAGGCTAAATGAGTTTAGGGTAGTGCCATTGAGGATTAAACATTGGATTAAAGTTTAGGTTAGTTGTTTAGGTTTAGGGTTTATCATTCATATAAGGACACAACTTGTTTGGCCATGACTAGGTACATTTTTTTGCTTTGTGTGTTTGTGCTTTTTTTTTGTGGAGCTACTGGTTGACCTTTCAAGGTAAGTCAATTTTCTTTTCCAATTTAATTAACATTTTTTTCCTTTTCTTTTTTGCTCTCTATGTGTATGTTGTGTTTTTGTTTTGATGTTGTGTTTTTGTGGTTGTGTTTTTGCATGATCATTCTTTACCAACTAATTGCCAAAAAAAAAAATAGTTGAAATTTAAATAAATAAATAAATATTTGTCTGGTTTCCTTTGCTTGGGTCTTTTAACACAACTTGAATTAAAATGAAATGGGGCCAAATATTATTGCTAATGTTGATATGCTTGTAAATGAAAGTGATATTTTTATTGAAAAGAAAAGTGAGGAAATAATTTAAGTGTTAATAACAATCCCAAGTTCTCATTCAAAAATGAAGATAATATGGGAATAATCCTTTAAAAATTGCATGAACGAAGACCTAAATGAAGGCCTCATGGAAGAAATTTTTCAACTTGGGTTTTTTTTGTATTAATGGTTAGTTAGAGGTTGATGTGTATGCCCCATACGTTATGTGTTATATGTTGTGTATGAAAAACTAGTAAGTTTTACAATATTAAGGCAAAGAACTAGGTTAAAAAAGGCTTAGTTTTTTACTTCAAAAGTAATGGGATAATTGTATTGAAATAACATGTAAATGGAAACCATTTTCTAATTGCAAAAAAATTTGAAGATGAAATGAACATTAATGTAAAAAACTTTGTGGAAAGACAATTTGCAAAGAAGAGGTCTATAGTTAATGAGAGAAAAATCTTAAATTTTTTTGGGGGCCATGGATTCTTATAAAAGAAATAATGTACAACATAATTTTTTTTTTGGAGGATTTGGGTCTTCTTATTGTGAAAAAACATTTACCCATTCAATTTGTTGAAAGCATGTGGTTGAAACATTTAATATTGTAATTATCCCCTTGTGTGGTCTTCCCTTTTACAAAAGCTTTTAGCCAAGATATGTCAAAGGACTTGGTGTAAAAAACTAAACAAACATATGTTTTATCAATTTTAGCAAAATGCATGTTTACAACAAGTTTTAATTTATGGATGTCCAAAGAGGCACATGACTTTTTGCATTAGCAGTTAATCAAAAAAAAATTAGAACAAGATTGGTGCCTAAACATGTAACAATTGGATTATTGAGGCATCTAAAACTTTAGAACATGCATTCGCAAAAAAACTAGAAGGATTTTATAACAATATGATTTGACAAAAAAAATTGTTTATGCTAAATATGAAAGAGCTAATATGCATGCCATGATAGTTGCTTTGAAGTGAGTTGTTGATTGTGAAGTGTTGGGTGTGAATGAAATTTTCAAAGCACACATTTTGAACATCCCTTTTCTAGGGTGTCAACTTTTGATGAATGAGCGTGCAAGGGCTTTAGATATGTTTCCATAAAATCTATTTAAGCATATTTGTAAAAATGTATTACATGGCCTAAAAAATCATGGAAATGTAGACAAAATGGATGAAAACTTGTGATACTATAAGCTTTATACCCAAAAAATTGAATACACCAATGAAAACAAGGTACAAAATGTAAGTTTGTTATTTTGTTTGTTTTGAATTTTAATTTTGGTCATTGAACTTTACATTTTTATGGTGCAAGTTTGCGAACAAGGTTATCATGTTTCAAGAAGCACTGTTATTTCATAAAATTATTGTTTTGTGTTTAGCATGTAAATTGGTCTTCGAATCACAAGCCGTGTACCTCTTCCCCTTACATGGCATATATGATCAATCATTGTAAACATTTTGTCATCAATTGTAATTGCTTGCATCTTAAATTACTTTGGAAGTCACTAGTTGTTAGATGATGTTGTACAAACAACCATGTTTATGAACCTTAAATTAATTGAGAAAATGAACAATGTTCTTGTGTGGGATGTTTTTGTTGATGATGATCTTGGTTTAGATATTGAATTGGGAATTTTGGCAAAAAACATGAAAAATGAAGTTATTGGAATCATTGATTATTTCCTCCCTTTCTTGACAAAAGAGGAGAGGAAAGAATCAATGATGAAAGAAAAAACTCACAATATGTTAGCCCTAATGTTAGATTTTAGATTTGAAAATGTTGTAATCCTAACTTAGGTTTGTGACTAAGTGTGAAGTCCAAGGGCCCATGAAGTCGAGAGTGTGTTTAGGTGTGAAACACATTTTCATAAATGGGGGAGAGTGCAAGGGTTGAAGCTTAATGACTTTAAAATGCACTCCCATTTTGGGAGCTGCACTCATGTGGGAGTTGCAAATGTTCAAAGCCCTGGTTGGAAAGGCAAAAAAAACATCAAATTGGGCCCCCATGACACCATTAAAAAGGTCTTGAAGTGCAAATGTTTAAAGTGCCCTCACATTGCTCACTTAGACTTGATATGCATGAGTTATGATCAAAAGAAAGGGTAAGAGTCAAATTGTGAATTTGATTCCCGACCACAAATCCTTTGAAAGCAAGGGTCAAATGAAGTCTAATTGGAGCATGCTATAGAAAGTTGGAGAGATATTTTCAAGGGTTATAAGATTTTGCCTTTATACTCTTGAAAAAAACTTGATTTGAAAAAGATATAAGCATCCAAAGTTTTGGGATAACAAAAGTCCCATTTTTGGGACTCCCATTTGGGAGTCTCAAAGAAAAGTCCTTGCGGAAAGGCACATAATATACTATAGGGAGGGGAGTGGTGCTTCTTCCCAAAGGTTGCAGGTAGTGTGAAGCTTGTGCTTGAGGTTGTCCCTACTAAGTTTGTTGCACCACTTCTATTCGACTTGCATTATCCTTTTTTTTTTTGGTTGTGTAGGTTGATATCATCTTGAACTTTCGCTTGTGCGTCTTGTCCCGGAGCTCTATCACACCCTCCTACCCCCGAAGTGCTGTGAGTTAGGAATGTGCTCCAACTTTCTTCTTCTTCCGCTGTTTTTGCTTTGGGACCCATATTTAGGTCTCTTGAAAAGTTTGGGGGCATATCAAAAAGTTTGAGATTAATATTCTTTTTACTGGTTGTGATCTTGAGGTGGCCATAATTATAAAGTATGATAGAAAATCTTTATTTCCTATGCTCCTAAAATCTTATCACCATTTGCATCCATTGTTTAAAATTGAAAGTTCCTTTGTTAATAGATTTGATGAAGACTAGGTTGGATAATATCTTTGAGATGGTGGTAGGCACTATGAGCCTGCAAAAGAGCTTGTCAATTGAGAATTGATGATATTTCACAAATTTTAATCAAATGCCCTTTGGAATTGGAATAGTAGAAAAAACATAAACTATGTTCCCAATTGTTGATTTTTTAGCTAAACAAATATTAGGAATTGTAAGTTCTCAAATTTAAACTGAAAGAATATATATATTTTTTTGTTGGTATACTTGCAAATTTGAGAAAATGTCATTTACAATTTAAAAACCTTGAGAAACTTATTTTTGTAAATAAATAAAATTGGCCAAATGATGTAAGGGTTGGTTGCAAAACCCCTTGTAGTTTGGTAGAATTGATAGATTTTGAAATAGATGTAGAGAAGTTAGATGAATTTGAAGACTCATTTGAGTGAGGAACACTAATTGAAGATTAATTTCAAGTTTTTCCCCTTGTAACGAGCTTTGTTGGTTATTCCTTTGGCCATTAGTTTTTTTGAAAAATTTCAAAACCATTAACATATTGAGGTTTAAATCTTAAATTAATGATGAAAAAGTGCCAAAATATAACCGACTAATATACCTGGATACCATTTGTTAGAGAACCAGATGAATAATAGGGAAAAAAGAGAAAATAAATAACCAAGTTGAGCATGAGAATTGGGGGGTAAAAAAAAAGGAACCGGCTTGGTTCTTAGTTTAAAAAAATCCTAGAATTGGAATAGGCAATTATTTTAAAAAGTTGATAACCGCCCAACACTGGTTTGTTTTTTGCTAGTACTACACAGCTTCCGGAACCAGATTTGGTGGCCTATTCTGGTGTCTTATTCATCTACTTTTGTGTTGGGGTAACCCCTGAAGACAAGGGGCATTAGCGGAATGAGGGGGCCATGTGAGGCAAGCATGAGCTCAAAGAAGAGATCTCCTGGGCCCCCAATGGAATGGAAGATCTCACTTTCGAGAATTAAATAAAAAACTCCCTTAGGTGAGGAGAAATTCCGGTTTATCATCCCTTCATAATGCGCTAGGAAATTTTCTACAAGTCTTTAGTCTTTGTAGAGGTGATATCAAATCCAACCAAAAATGGTGAAAAACAGTTTTGAAAATAGAAATTTCATGCAACCAATGGGAAGGCTCAGCATGCATTCAAAGTGCCTTGGTTTTTTTCCTTTTAAGGTTTGCAAGGGGGTGGGGAATGATTTTTTTCATTTAAAATTTGTTCTGAACATGTTCCTTTCAAGTTCTCAATGTGTTTCACAAGGGTGTTCCCAATAGTACCTCGTTTTAATCCCATATGTTTTGCCCAAAGTCCTCCCTTTCTCACCTATATAATTGGGCCAAAAAGGGACAGGCACTCCATCTTTCCGTAAAATCTTCTATTATGGGGAGCCTCCATAGTTTCAACTTTTTTTTGGGATGGGTTCATTGCAAAAATAAAAAGTTGGATTTGTGAGGCACCTGCAACTAATTAACATAAAACAGAATAATAAGTATCCCATGTTTATAATTAGTGGAGGTAGGCTTGAGGGTTCAAAACGCAATTTCGAACTTCAGAACGCAATTTCAAACTTCAGAGCGTGATGTGATATCACTTCAAACACCTTCACGATAAAGATTTTTTTCTTGCTGACTTTCACTTGAATTATTCTGCCCTAATTATATGGACCGTCCTTAATTACATTGGCAGTGAAAATAATTCAATATGCCCCCAAGGAATGTTTCTTATATTTTTAAGGGGTGGGAACTTGATTTCCCATCAAGTTCCCAAACAGTTTTCATCAAATTCCTATTGTTCCCATCAATAACATAACAAAATCCTTTTGTTTTCATCAAGTTCCCAAACAATTCTTATCAAATTCCTCTTCTTCGGTTTTGAAATAAAATTGTGTTTGTTCTTTTTTTTTGGCTATGATCATGCATTGCACATCCAATTTATTTGTTAGAAAAAAAAACCCAACAATTGAAAAGAAAAAAAATACTAATATCGTTCATAATATTGGGCGCTAAGCTTAGCTCCCTGGTAGGTCCCAAAATAGACCAACTAGTTGGGATATTAGAATGATTGAAGTCACGCTTTGTTGAGCTTGAGTTGCACCCAT
>Ga0209611_10015068_pt1 | contig 10171 bp, 6 predicted proteins | sample S1TSphgellanicum_3_FD_187693 | JGI IMG/M metagenome (GOLD analysis project Ga0209611, IMG submission 187693) | Host-associated microbial communities from peat moss isolated from Minnesota, USA - S1T2_Fc - Sphagnum magellanicum MG (SPAdes) (version 2) | ecosystem: Host-associated > Plants > Peat... | reverse complement strand
AGCAGCAGAGACGGCTTTGGCCAGGGTGGAGCCTTTTTTGCTCTTGAGAAGTCCCAGTGCCGCACGTCCAATCGCCACCATTGGCTCTATCCCACTCGAAAGCAAAAAAACAACAACAGAGTCCAACACAGCCATCAAACCCAACAAGAACAACATCTTGTTTGCGCCAACCTCCTATTCTGCTACTAATACAAGAAATGGGGATGCTGAAGATTCATTGGATCTTCTTCATTTCCAGTAAATGGCACCCAACACACAATCACAGCAGCAATTCGTGAACATTTTTGGTGCCCAAAGGCCAGAAACCAAGAGTGGTGCATCTCGATGTTAACGGCATCTCTCTTGACATATCCGAAGAAGCTAAAAACCAAAATCAAACTCCAACTCTCTGGTTTTCACAAGACGTGAAATCTCTTGCTCAAATAGAAAAATTCTGAGTACCCATTTCACTTAAGGATGTGATTGTGGTGCTTGAATGGTTGCTTCTTCTCATCAATCAAATACTGACAATTTGTATCAAACCCCACACCCAACTGGATGCTGTTATATGAGTCAGTTGTGGATGAACCTCACCTGAGTTAATGTCCGGTTTCACCTTGGTAACCCATTCGTTAAGAAGTAGGTTATATAGGTAGTAGATAGGTAGGAAAATAGGTGACTACCAGGTAAGTAGATGGTTTGTACATAGATAGGTAAGGGCTGTTTTAACCGGTGTTGGTCAGTTGTGGCTTTTTGACCTGAGTAATGGGCTCGGCCTGGGGCCGGGTATCAATAATCTACGAGTTGGGTATTGAGGTTTTTTGAGAACCTATAAATAACCTACTCACCTGTTATTATTGAATTTATAATTCACTCAGATGACTATTCCTTCAGGTAGATTATCAAAAGAAGGAACACCCACTCCCCTGGGGTGTTTCATTTTTTGAAAGTAGCAACAAGCATCCCATTTTTTGAAATGCCCTCGCATTTGTTGTCTGTTTGTTCTTGTGATATCCATTGGGATCATGGAAAAACAGAAAACAAATCAGATCAGGTCCTTAGGCTTGGTAAAGCCTGCTCAACCTTGGGCTTTACTCTACACTAAGGGCGACTTTAGACGAGGGTCCAGGGTCCAATGAATTCAAGCAATCTTATTGGTTGAAAGTTTTAAATTGGTCCCTAGGCCTTTAGACGAGGGTCCAAGACCAGAAAGTGGCAAATTGAGCCTAAACCTCCATGGCACCAGTTTTGGAGGGAAAATCAATTGGTTAGGACCAAAAAAACAGTGCTAAAAGGAAAGCTCCTGATTTGGAGAACCAAGAATCAGGCTAGGGACCATGGTACAGTCCAACTCAAGGATTCAATTTGCTTCAAATCAGTCCAAATTGGTTCCTAGGAAATTGGACGCTGGACCCTCGTCTAAAGTGGGCCCAAGGCACTTAAGTGATCTCTTTATGCATTTGGAGGGCACTTTACAGGCCTCAACATTCCACTTTCATAAGACAAGTGGTATTGCATCAACTCCTTAAGAGTGGGAAGGAACATATGCTTACTCAATAGGTTGATACAGGGTAAGGATTGAGCATGAGGTTGTTGCGAGAAAGAGGGCCTTACATACAGGGTAAGAGCCGATTGCAGGACCCAAAGTCCCATAACAACCCCATGGTTGCACTGAGCTATTGCCTTGTTCTAAGCCCCTTATTTTATGAAGCCCCCCCCTCATTGTGTTCAATATTTTGAATATTATCAGATTTTAAGAAGATGTTTTAATTGAAATGAACATCAAGTTTTTACATTTGTTAATACTTCATATTTTTAAACCTGGAAGTTTTAAAATTTTAACCCCAAATATATAATTTTGGTCATATATTTGTACAATCATATTTCATATTGACATCTGTTTTCAATGTTCATTTTGGATGAATGATCACTTGAACATGACAAATTGGAAATGTTGTTCATTCATAAAAAATGTAATCAAATGGATCTGTATACTATAAAACCTTGGCAACTTTGACATATGTTCGTCGAGTAATTAATTAATTTTGAAATTTTCATTTTGAAAAATGGAATATTCTCGAATATTTAATTATTTTCCGTTACACAATTTCTTATTTTTAGTTATTTTTTAATATTTCAAAATTTCCAAAAATAATATAATTAGTGTGGAAGCTGCCAAGGTAGAATTCTTTTAAATAAGCAGGAACCAGCGGTTCTTTGTGCAGGGTAACACCCAAGGGCTGGGGTGTTCCTGAAATAACAGGCCCCCAAGGCCAGAGGCTGAGGGCCCATAATACCCAGCTGGTACCCACTGGTATCACATGAAAAAAAACAACCACGGGTGTTTCAAAATAGAATTCTTGCCTCTTACAAGCATTCCATTCTTTTCAAAACACCCACGAGATTTTTATGCTCTATAAAGATATTTGCAAATACCCATTAGGCGAATGCCAAGGTCTCAAATTTCAAAAATGGCCCTTGGTTAGGTTTGAGGGTTTTGCCTTGGATTATTTTTTGTTACTAAAAAAGAAGTACCTAACAAATTGAAATGTAAAAATATTACACATATGGTGCATTTTCTAACGTGGGCATCCTTTAAAACTAATAGAAAGTTGTTCCAATTCCATCACGTAAGGTGCCATCCAATGGTGGGCAGATATGTCAATTGTAGTATATGAATTGATCAGGCCAAGGCAAATATGAATGCCGCCGCCCCCCCCAAATCAGCCATGTATATAAGTTTCAAAAATATTTACAAAATGGGTAAGGGTAGGTTATAGGTAGAGTGGCTGGTGACCGAACATTTAAGGTAGGGTTGCTCGTCAATTTTGCAGGAGGGCCCATTGTTTATGGTGTCCAAATAGAAGATGGAACCCTCCTCTTGGCATATTTATAGCACAAAATCAGCAAAAGTGGACTAGACGTGAGAAAGTTACAGCCCCTCCAAAGTAGGAGGGGGTTGTTTTTACCAAAAATTCTCAATCAAACAGCTCATATCCTATTTTTGAACCCCTCAAAAAATCCTTGAATATTATTCTGTTGCTTTTAGAGTTAAAAGATGATTTTGTAGAGCTCAAGATGGCAATTTTAGAGCAGTTTAAATTGCTCAATTTGAACCCAACAAAATGAGAAAGTTATGCACAGACAAAGTAAGAGGGGTCAAAAGGAAGCAAAATGAAAAAAATCGTGTTTTGTAATTTAAAAAAACATATTTTCTTTACTTCTCTTTTTTGGCTGCTCCTCTAGCATTGCATTTCAAAGATGATTTACAGAGCTTGAGAAGCCACTCCTAGAACATTTTAAATCACTCAAAATGGAGAAGATTTGAGAAGATCTGCCAAATTGTTCAGTAATAGGCTAATGTTTGGTGACGGGCCTCCTACCCTATGGGCTTGCAAATTTACCAATCCAAGAAAGGGTCAAAGTAAATGTGTGTCTTTTACCTGGTAAATGTAGGGTAAATATCTCTTAATCTATCATATACATATAAAGGCCCATATATTTCAGGTTAAGAACTAATAATGGTATATGAGTGTGCAAGTATGGCACATTGACAAGTAGAGAGACAAGACAGATAATTGCATTTGGCATTGCAAACTTGAACAAATGAAATTGAAAACAACTTAAACTTGCCAAAATAACCAAAAAATAGATGAAACCAATCAACACCTTGAGTATGATAAGAATTTGTGAAAGTAAATAGCGTGACGATCAAAAATTAAAATGCCAAAAGAGAATATATACATTAAAACAGATCACCCCCCTAATTCAAATAAAAGTCCATAACACATATTACAACAATACATAAAATTGCTATTGGGAAATTTTGACATATACCCTCTTTTTGGCAAGCCTCAAAACTACCCGTAGTACCTCCGTCCATTTCACCTCAAATCATATTATGTTCAGAAATGTTGAAATTCTCAAAAATGACTTGTTTTCATTGGAAAAAAATTCTGAAGGAAAATAAAGAATCTGATGCAATAGTTGAGAATGTATCATTTGTTGAAATGGCATCCTCAGAATTAATTAATTAATTAATTAATTATTCGACAAACATGTCATTTCACAGTGGCCAAGGTACTATGGTATTATTATAGCATCTCCACAAAAGGCCCAGTATCTGGTACTGCAAACTGGTTTCTGGCATCCAAAGTTTTAGTTACTAAATTTATTTCCAACGCCACCCATAAAATTGGAACTAGGGGGACTGCCAGTGGGTGGGAGACTACTAATAACAACCCACTTGGACCAATCAAACTATCTAGCCGATCTGAAACAGGGAACAAACAGTCAGTAAATACGATTTGGGTAAATATTTTACTTCGCAAGTTAGCACGGACGGGTATCTGGTTCCGATAATGGGTATCTTAAAGATACCCTCCGGTTGTCAATAGAGAGCACTGTCTCTGTGCGAGAGAGAGAGAAGAGTGTTTTTCTTGGGGAGCTTGTGTTGGTGTGGCGATGGAGGAGCAGTTTGCGGAATTCCGTGCGGAACTGGACGAGACAGGAAGCGTGTATGAGCAGCTGCGGATCATAGCTGCCAACCTCGACTCCTTCAGACATCTTATGCCTATCCACCACTGCTCCTTCCCACGTACCAATTTCTTTTCCTTTCTTTTTTTGCATTTCCCTATTCCTCCTCTTCCTCTATATATATATATCCTAATGAACAATTATTTTTGAAAATCCTTTCTTATGTGAGAAAGGAATTGGTTTTATAACATGTTACAACTTTCCTTTTTTCCAGTTTTTCATTATAAAAGTACATTGTTGTGCGGGTGAGACGCGATTTCTAATGCATTTGAAGTAAGTACTATTTGAAAATAGTCTACCCCTAAGATTCATACCCCTACCTTTTTTTGCTTGCATGTAATTCCTTCCTCATATAGGTTCTAGATCGGTAGAAGAAAGAAAAAAAATCGCAATAAAAAATGTTAGCACAATGAGAGATTTGTAGGATTTGGGAAAACCTCGACAGCAATTTTTGTCATGCTACTATTGTTGGGGTCTGAAATTGTAGCAAATTTGTTTCAACAGTCAAAAGACGGGTTTAATCGACCTTTCTTTCAATCATAACTTGTGTTGTAAATACTCAAATGGATCGTGTGAACTCATTTTAAACATTTAAGTCTTAAAATATTTTTAATGCTATAAGTAAATGTTCAATCCAATGAGTTTTTTTCTTCTCAAATTACTCTTCGAAGATTCGGGACTCTATAGGGATTCAAATTTTCAAAGTGAAAGTCCACTTGGGAGTGTGTGGGCTTAATCCTTCACATTCTTTCACACGTTCAAGAGTGTGAATGTGACTCTCGGGATGTGTTTTCAGCCCACACCTTTCCATGCCCTTGCCTTGGTTACAAGCCTAAGGCTAGGGTCGTGACATTAAGAATACAAAAGGCCAAAGTTGAGGCCATTTCACAAGTGCCCAATCGATAGATGTCAATCAATTACAAACCTTCCTAGGCTTGAGTAATTATTATTGAAGGTTTCTCAAGGGTTTTAGCAACATTGTTAAACCTTTGACCATGTTGACATAGATCAACTAGGAATATGTTTGGTATGAGGAACAGGAACATGCATCTCAAGAGTTGAAGGTTCGATTTTCTTTAGCCCCCATCTTGAAACGACCCATTCAAGGACGACCTTTTCAGTTGCATACTGATTGGAATATTTTAAGGCTAGGAGTTATGCTTATATAGCTAGATGACGATGGTTGGGAATTTGTGGTGGTGTATGCCAATTGGTCCAACAACAAGATAGAGGTGAAATATAGTTCGTATGAGGGGATATGCTTCAATGTTATTTGGGAGATTTCTTCTTTCTGGTGTTATTTATATGGTAGCCCATTTACTTTGGTTACTAATCACTAGCCCTTGAAGTTTTTGATGCAATCAAATTGACTCATAGGCAAGTTGGCCAAGTGGGCACTTATCTTACAAGAGTATGATTTCAATATTCCTCACAAGGCTTGTAAGGTTAATTGAAATGTCAATGGGTTGAATTGGAACCCAAAATCTTGTGAGGAAGATACCATAGGTGCCAAGTGGCATGGAGAGGTGGATTTGGAGGTTATGCTAGGATGGCATGTTTCTACATACTTGTGTACTTTGTTGGGGTGTTTTGGGGATGTGCCCCAAGGAAACATGGGTGGTGGGAATCCCAAAGTGATAATGATGAGCCAAAAGGCAATAGTGCCATGGAAATCCATTTAGATTTACCTATTATGGCATATTTATAGGTAGGTGAAGTTTCGATGGGATTAACACCCAAGGAATGGTATCGAGTTGTCCATAGGGTGAAACAATTTTGATGGGAAGGTAATTTTTTATTATAAGTGTGGATAGATGGGCAAGTACGGGTAGTACCACACCTGAAGCAATGTGAGGGCCTTGTACGACATGTTCATGAATAATTGGGCCATTTTGGGGTTTGACAAACCTATAGTTTACTCTAGGTATAATATTGGTGGCTTGGGATGTAACTATAGGTTTAAAAATTTGTTTATTGGTTTGTGGTGTGTGATTAAGTATGGGCATCATTCAACACACCAACACCCCAAGTACAACCCTTACCAATTATGGGGTTGGGTTATTGACAAAGCTTGGATTTTGTGGATCCATTGAGTTTAACACCGTGGCTTAACTTCTATGTTTTCGTTATGATTGAACATTTCTCCAAGTGGTTGGAGTTGGTGCCCTTGCCAGATCATAACAATGAAGATATTGCATATGCATTTCTAAACAAAGTGTTTAGCAGGTTTGGTGTTCCAGCCGAAGTTCTCACCAACCAAGGTATGGAATTCCGAGGAGATTTCTAAGATTTGTGTGAGAAGGCATTAATAGATCATCAAACCACTTCACGACATCATCTCGAGGTAGACATGTTGGCTAAATGAATGGTTCAGATAGTGAAGTGAGGATTGCAAAAGTATGGCCTTTAAAGAGGCCACACTCAAGATTGGGATTTATAATTATCATGGTTGGTCATTGGATATAAGTTTAATTAACAAACTTCATTGGCATCTTTTTCATCCTACTTTTTATTATTCAGTTGAAATCTCGAGCTATCAGCCTTTATTCGACATGATGTTATGATTGTGATTAATCTTGATGATCTTTTAGTGTGGGTTCACGCATGTGCACAGCGGGTTGCTTTGTTCAAGCGGGTGATGCTTATGGCTATGGAGAACTTGGCAATTGTTTAACACCAAGATACTTTTCAATATGTCATGATTCGTGGAGGAGGTTATCAACTTCGAGTTCGTAGGTTCGAGCTAAGGGATTATGTTTACTTATAGTGGACAACACTTGCCACATTGGATGTGATTACATGTGTGATTTTGCTTGTTTAAAAGGTCTTACCTTCCATAGTATCATTATTAAAGGGACGAGATGGTCAAACATGGAAGGACCATGTGCGTAATTGTGCGCCATGTCATTTTCCCAATGTGGATGACTAGATTGATCCATCCTTGGCCATTATACATGTTGGTTTACAGTGTATGTTGTGTGGGCAATCCATAAGAGTTGCCACTATGTTGGTTTGTGACCAGTGTTTAAGAGGATGGCATAAGGCATGTTTGACACCGCCTTTAGACCAAATAATGGTTGGCAAATGGTTTTGCCCTCAATGCACCCAATAGATGTGGTTCCCACAATTACATAGTAGGATTACTCAAAAAAATTTCCCTAAGATGTTTCACCTTTAATTAAAGATTTGAAGGATTCCATATAAGTGATCAATGATGGGTTCACATTTGCACCTTGCCTAATGATCATTTTATGTTGGAACTAAAAGATTCACCTTAGTGGATTATTGGCGGTAATTCATAATGTTATTTAAGGGACCAATTGTAGATAGGGGGGCAATTTGGATGTGGTGTACCAATTAAGGTATTTTTATGTTATGTGTTGTGAATATGGTGATAGCAATAGTTGTAGGCATTGACCTTGGAGCGCATGACAACTATTAGGAGTTTTACTATAGTTATATATTTTTATCCTAGTTATTATAAGTAATTTGGGGTAAGTAAGGATGGAACCAATTCCAATGTGAATAGGATTCCACTTTTTTTTTGTTCAGTATATGTGGGACAATGTGTGATTAAAATCTAGTTTTTTGGATTTTGAACAACACCACAATTTTGATATGTTATATTGTGTTTTTATGTTCTTGTTATACAAGAAGTTTGTTGAGGTTTTTGTTGGTACTTAAGTTCGTATGTTTTATAGGTGAATAAAACTTTGGTTTGGATGTGGTGTACCAATTAAAGTATTTTTATGTTACATGTTGTGAATATGGTGACAATGATAGTTGTAGGCATCGACCTTGGAATGCACGATAAATTAGGGTGAAGCTAGGAGTTTATAAGAGGTGACACCATCATTTATAGGTTTGCAAAGGAGTAAGATGCCACCAACGTAAAAAAACAAACATTGATGCAATGCCATAGAATTATTTTTTGTTTATAATTAGTCATGAACTTCTAATTCCCCTCAATGAATGGCCAAACAACATGCCACAACTTTGAGGTCTAAAACATATTCAATGGGCAAACTAACAAATGTCATATGGGGTGATGATTGGAATTTAGAATATTTCGTGGACAATTCAACTAAGATGTCATTTGAGAAATTGATCCATGACATGTATGATCCAAATCCAGAGGCACGAAGCACTATTCAACATGTTGTGCACACATTGATGGGGCTTCCATATAATTGGACTACACCTAAAAAGTGTTATTGAAAAGCCATTAAACAATTTGTAATTGTTAAATATGGAATATGGTGTAATTTTCATGATCTTTCAAAAATGACGTGTTTTGGACTTGTAGATTTTATAAAAACCCAATTTTGTAAACGAATCATGTTGTCATGTGTAATCAAATTCGAGATTTGTGAATCCATCTTCTTTGCACATTTGAATTATGGATGATTGGACTTATCATTAATAATTTGCTCCAATAAATGCTCTCATAATTGATAGACATTAAATAATAAAAAAGAATCAATAAAAATTCATTTAAAACAACATTTTTTTAATGCAAACTTTACAAAGCATTCACTTTGTGTATTTTTGTTTTGGTTTTTTTTTTTTGGCATTGGTTACTAAAGCAAAAATATTGTGTTTAGATTCATTATATAATATAGTAGTTTAATGAATTTTGGCCCCCATGTAGTAGGTCTATTTTTATATGAAGATTTTTGAAAAGTGATATTGTGGCTTGTGTTGAAACTTGGGATTGGATTAATGGTAAAATTATGATATCTTAAAGGGGTTTGGTTTATTTTAGAATATTGTTTATAAAGATAATTTTTTCATGGTGAAATATTGGAATTTCCATAATTCTTCTTTTGTCTTAAGATATTATTTCATGTAAATGGTAAAGCCATAGTGACACACTAAAAAAATGGTGATTAAAAATTTCCGGTCACCACAAATTGGCGATTGAAATCCATTTTCAATCACAAATCATAATGGGGGCAACTTGAATGTGACCAAGGATTTTCTTGCATTTATCCTAATGGACGTGTTAGGATGGATGCCAACATGACACCCAATGCAAAATGGGCATGTCACATTGATTTTGACAACCATGATTCACATCCTACACACATTGTGTTTTTCCTTTTGATTTTTTGATTTATATTCAAAACTAAGTCTAGTTTCATTCATATGGTTTGCAAATCTTGTTGTTTAGTTTTCTTTGTGCTTGTGACATAGACTTACCCATTAGATTTAGCCTAGGTTTAACTATTATGTTTAACCAATAGGTTTAACTTATATTTAGCCATTATGTTTAGCCAAATTTTAATCATTATGTTTAACCAAGGTTTAATCATTATGTTTAGCTACTAGATTTAGTCATTAAGTTTTAGCCTAGATTTGACCACTATGTTTAGCTAAGGTCTAATCATTATGTTTAAATATGATATTTGACCAAGGTTTAATCATTATGTGTAGCCACTAAATTTAACCAAAATTTAAATATGAATTTTAGCCATCAAGGTTATCAACTAGGTTTAACCATTATGTTTAGCCAACATTTAGTCATAATTAACCATCATAATTTGAATGCAAAGATTCTACCAAGTAAATGCATTGTGGGTTAAAACATATCATAACCTTGAAACATGCCAATCAACAACCACCAAAACATATTGGCTTATTTTTCTTTGGGGTA
>Ga0209611_10015067_pt1 | contig 10171 bp, 9 predicted proteins | sample S1TSphgellanicum_3_FD_187693 | JGI IMG/M metagenome (GOLD analysis project Ga0209611, IMG submission 187693) | Host-associated microbial communities from peat moss isolated from Minnesota, USA - S1T2_Fc - Sphagnum magellanicum MG (SPAdes) (version 2) | ecosystem: Host-associated > Plants > Peat... | reverse complement strand
AGCGGCGCGTAGCAGGGCGCTCGCCACGGCGGCGCAGCGCGCCGCCCCGGGACGATGACCGCCCTGCCGCGGTCGCATCGGCTGACTCGCGCCCGGGACTTCGACGCGATGCGTCGGGCCGGCGTCCGGGTGCGCGTGCCCGACCGCCTCAGGGATCTCGACGTCCGCGCCGCGCCGGCGACGTGTGCGCACGCGCGGGTCGGGCTGATCGTTCCCCGCTACAAGCATTCCGCCGTCGACCGGAATCGGCTCAAGCGGCGACTGCGCGAACTCGTGCGCACGCGGCTCTTCCCCACCCTGCCGCCCGTCGACCTGGTGCTGCGCGCCAACGCGTCGGCCTACGACGCCCGATTCGAGGACCTCACCGGGCAGATCCTCCGGCTGGCCGCGGCGCTCGGCGATGGGCCGCCGGTGCGCCGCGTCACCGCGCCATGACGATCCCGTGAAATCGCTGCTCATCGCCTGCGTGCGACTGTATCAGGTCGGGATCTCGCCGCACCTGCCGGCGTCGTGCCGTTATTATCCGAGTTGTTCGGCGTACGCGATTACCGCGCTCGAGCGTCACGGCGCTGTCCGCGGCTCGTGGCTCGCCGTGCGCCGGATCGCGCGGTGCCACCCGTTCCGCCCCGGCGGGTTCGACCCCGTCCCGTAAGGCGGACCGCGTCACGACGCACCGCGTTCGACGCACCGCGATCGCACGAGTCAGCACGCTTCAACCGGAACTATGGACAAACGACTGCTGCTGGCGCTGGCGCTCTCGGCGCTGGTCATCATCACCTTCACGTATCTCTTCCCGCCCCCGCCGCCGCGCCCCCACGTGCCCGGTGCCGCGGACAGTGCGCACGTCGCTGCCGTGCCCGGCGCGCCAGCGACGTCGCTGATCCCGACCGCGCCCGCCGCGCCCGCTCGCGCGCTCGCCGGAGCGGCGCCCGCCGCCGCGGCGGCCGCATCGACGAGCGGCACGCCGACCGGCACGCCGACCGGCACGCCGAGCGGCACGCCGAGCGGCATGCCGTCGACTCCGGTCGACACGATCGATCTGCGGACGCCGCTCGCGGTCTATCGGATGAGCAACCTCGGCGCCGCGCCCGTCGGCGTCACGATCCTCGACTACAAGAACGCGCGCCCCGGGGCCTCGCCGGCGAATCCGTACGTCGATCTCGGACTGCCGGCGGTGCCGATGCTGCGCTATCGCATCATCGCGCCGCACGACACGCTCGACCTCGAGTCGACCGTCTTCCAGCTCGCGCGGTCGAGCGCGCCCGGCGGCAACCCGGTCCTCACGTACTCCGCCACCGTGCGCGGCGCGCAGGTGACGATCGCCTACACGTTTCACCAGGACGGCTACCTCGCGACCGTGCGCGGCGAGATCCATGGCCTCGAGGGCGGCTACCTGCTCGCCGATCTCCCGGACGGCTTCGTCTCGCACGAGGCCGACACGCTCGACGACCAGCGGAACTTCGCGTACGTCGTCAAGGCGACGCGGAGCGACCCGCAGGGGACGGCCTTCTCGAAGCTCGATCCCGGCGAGACGAAGACCGAGCCCGGGCCGATCAGCTGGGCGGCGATCAAGAGCAAGTACTTCGTCGTCGGCCTGCTCGCGGCCGGCGCCGACACGGCGCATGCGTTCGCCGAAGTCGACCTGCTCGGCGGTCCGCGGACCGGCACGAGCAAGACGGCGACCACCGCGGCGGCGACCGCGGTGCAGCCGCTCCGCGACGGCGCGTTCGCGTTCGACCTGTATGCCGGGCCGCAGGAGTGGAAGCGCCTCCATGCGCTCGGACGCGACTTCGAGAACGTGAACCCGTACGGCGGCTTCTTCCACGTGCTCACCCAGCCGCTGGCGACGCTCGTCGTGCGCACGATGATCTGGATGCGCGCGCACCTCAACATCAGCTACGGCTGGGTCATCATCATCTTCGGCGTGACCGTCCGTCTGCTGCTCTGGCCGCTCAACCAGCGCGCGATGCGCTCGAACATCAAGATGCAGGTGCTGCAGCCCGAGCTGCAGGCCGTGCAGGCGAAGTACAAGAACGACCAGGCGAAGCTGCAGGAAGCGATGATGAAGGTCTATCGCGATCACGGCATGAGTCCGTTCAGTCCGGTCGCCGGCTGTCTGCCGATGCTGATCCCGATGCCGATCCTGCTCACCGTCTTCTTCGTCCTGCGCAACACGATCGAGTTCCGCGGCGTGCCGTTCCTCTGGCTGCACGACATCTCGCTGTCGGATCCGCTCTACCTGCTGCCGCTCGTGATGGGCCTCTCGGCGTATCTCGTGTCGTGGATCGGCATGCGCAACACGCCGCCGAATCCGCAGACGAAGATGATGAGCTACATGTTTCCCGTGATGATGACGGTGATGCTCTTCCGCGTCTCGGCGGGGCTCAACCTGTACTACGCCGTGCAGAACCTCGCGACGCTGCCACAGCAGTGGCTGCTCTCCCGCGAGCGCGCGAAGAACCCCCTGCCGTCCACGCCACGCGTGCAGGGCCGAGGTGTCTCCAGCGCCTGACGGACCCGCGGTCGGGCGACGCCGGGCGCGGCCGTCGCCGATCGCCGCGTCGCTCGATGGCGCGCGCGACACGATCGTCGCGCTGGCGACGGCGCCCGGCCGGTCGGCGCTCGCCGTGGTGCGACTGAGCGGACCCGACGCGCTGGCGATCGCGGGCGCCGTGCTCGAGCCGCTCCCGCGCGAGGCGCGGGCGGCGCACCGCGTCGCGGCACGCGATCCCGCCACCGGCGAGCTGCTCGACCGGCCGGTGGTCACGGTCTTTCCCGCGCCGCGCTCGTACACCGGCGAGGACGTCGTCGAGATCAGCACGCACGGTGGCCTCGCGGTCCCGACCGGCGTGATCGCGGCGCTCGTCTCGGCCGGCGCGCGGCCGGCGCGACCGGGCGAGTTCACGCGGCGCGCCGTGCTGCACGGCAAGCTGGACATCGCCCAGGCCGAGGCGGTCGGGGACCTGATCGACGCTGACAGCGCGGCGATGCGACGTGCGGCGCTGGCGCAGCTCGATGGCGGACTGTCGCGCCGGATCGCCGCGTTGCGCGATGGCGTCCTTGGCATCGAGGCGCTGATCGCCTATGACATCGATTTCCCGGAGGAAGACGACGGCCCGATCGCGCCCGCGCGGGTGATCGACGCGATCGCCGACGTGCGCGGGGCGATCGGCCGGCTGCAGGCATCAGCCGCCGCGGGGGCGCTCGTGCGGGCGGGCGCGCTCGTCGTCATCGCCGGCGCGCCCAACGCGGGAAAGTCGTCGCTCTTCAACGCCCTCGTCGGTCGCGCCCGCGCGCTCGTGAGCGACGTGCCGGGGACGACGCGCGATGCGATCGAGGTGCTGATCGAGCCGACCGCGTCGGCCGACGACGCGGCGATCGCGGGCCGCGCACCCCGCTTCCCGTTGCGACTCGTCGACACCGCCGGGCTGCGCGACACGAGCGACGTCGTCGAGCGGCTCGGCATCGAAGTCAGCGAACGCTACGTCGGTGCCGCGCAGGTCGTCCTCGCCTGCGGCGTCGATGCCGACGCGGTCGACGCCGCCGCGCGTCGCGTGCGGCCGCTGACGGCGGCGCCCGTGATCGGCGTGCGGACGAAGTCGGATCTGGCGCCGGCGTCCGGTGCGTCGGCGGCGCGCGATCCGGCACCGACGATCGCCGCCGCCGGTGACACGCCAGGCGACGCGCCAGGTGAGGCCGCCGCAGGCGAGGACGCCGCCGCAAGCGAGGCCGCCGCCGCGGGCGAGGACGCCGCCGCAGGCGACACCGACCTCGCCGATCTGGTCTCCGTGAGCGCCGAGATGGGCACCGGACTGTCCACGCTGCTGACGTCGATCGAGCGCGTGATCGAGCGGGTGGTGACGACCGACACCCCAGTCGATCTCGACGCTCCCGTGGTGACGAGTGCCCGCCACCGCGCCGCGCTCGGCCGGGCCGACGACGAGCTCTGTCGCTTCCTTGCCGCCACGTCGGGCGCGGTGCCCGCGGTCGTCGCCGCCGTGCACCTCAGGGCGGCGGTCGCCGCGCTCGACGATCTGATCGGTGTCGTGCGGACCGACGACGTGCTGGACCGGCTCTTCTCGGACTTCTGTATCGGGAAGTAGCGGCCGCCCATGCGGCCGCCCATGCGGCCGCCCGTGGGGGCGGCGTGGGCGCGACCGCGTACCGCTACGCGGTGGCGGCGGTCGACTCGGCGAGCGAGCTGATCTCGTGGGCGCTGGCGCGGACGGTCCAGGCGAGACCGTGGGCGGCGATCGCGGATTCGGCGAGGCGGGCGCCGAGGTAGTAGCCGGAGCGTTCCGGGAGGACGTAGCGGTCGACGGTGCGGGCGTCCTGGTTGACACCGCCGGAGAGGTAGCGGAGGCGGAGGCCCAGGCCGCGGCGGTCGAGATCGGGGAGCGCGGCGCGGGCGATCACGGACTCGAGCTCGCGGACGCGTGCGTATTGGCGGCGTCCGTAGCCGAAGTATTCCCACGCCGCGTGGCCGGCGCTGATCGCGCGCGAGACGTGGACGGCGATCCCCTCGTTGATCAGGAGCTCGCGGAGCGTCGCGTGTCGCCCGGTCTCCCAGTAGGAGTATTCGCCGTCGTGCTCGCGGACGAGCGTGACGAGTTCACTGCGCGACGTCGGGGCGGTGTAGCGGATCGCGTGGGCGATCTCATGCGAGAGCCAGAGCGGGATCAGCTCGGGGTCGAGGCCGAGGCCCTGGGTGTCCGGGTTGGCGACGCCGGTGAAGTGTTCGAGGCAGACGAACGCGGTGCCGCGCCCGCCGACGACGAGTTCGCCCGCGTTGGCGGCTCCGACGCCGACCATGAGGACGACATCGAGATCGACATCGGCCTCGAGGAGCGCGGTCGTCGCGTCGGTCGCCGAGCGGGCGAGGGCGGCGACGTCGATCCGCTCGAGCGTCGCCCGCAGGTCGTCGCGGCTCGCCGCGACGGCGCCGCGGACGACGTCGGGGAAGTGCGGGCCATCCGGGTCGAGGACGTAGTTGTGCCAGTACGACTGGAGGAGCGGGCGGTGCGCCTCGAAGTAGCGCAGGTAGGCGGCGACCCGATCGGTGCTGTCCAGGACGGCGAAGAAGTCGGGCAGCAGGTTGATCAGCATCAGCCGGAGCGCGGGTGGAGCGCGAGTGGCGGCGCGGAGCCAGTCGTTCGGGGTGGCAATGTAGCCCGACCGCGGAGGGCGAACAAGACGGCGCGGCGCAGTCGCTGGCATGGAACTTTCACATGACGTCGTGCATGACGGCGCTCAATCCCATCGATCTGCTTTGCCCGGTCTGCGCGATGCGGTTTCAGTCGCAGGCGGTCGTGTCGACCGACTCGCTGGGCGGCCGCCACACGGATTTCCATGAGCGCGCGTCGGGGATGCAGCCGCTGCCGTATCTCGTGCACATGTGCGACCGCTGCGGATACGCCGGCTCCGAGCAGGACTTCGACGAGGACGCGCCCGTCAGTCATTCGCTCAAGTGTCGCGTCTGGCGCGAGCTGTCGCCGATGGTCGCGCCCGACGGGCGGACGCCGGGCTCGGACAAGTACGACGCGGCGGCGAAGGTCGCGCTCTGGCAGGCGGGCGAGGCGCGGGTGATCGCCGACTACTATCTGCGCGCCGCGTGGTGCTGTGTGGATGAGGGCGATGTCGAGGCCGAGCGGTACTACCGGCGGAAGGCGGCGATGACGTTTGCCGAGGCGCTGGTGTCGTACGACGGCGTCGACCGGTCGGACCGCGCGGTGCTGACGTATCTGGTCGGCGAGTTGTGGCGGCGCGTCGGTGATGTCGATCGGGCGCGCGTCTGGTTTGACGCGGTGGCGCGCGAGGTCGCCGAGTCGCCCGGGGCGAGTCCGTCGTGGGTGCTCGACGCCGCGCGTCAGCAGCGCGAGTCGCCGCGGGAGTGGTTCGCGTAGCGTGCGCCGCTCTTGCCCGCCGCGGTCGCGGCGCACCGGGCGTCTGGCGTTTCGTGCCTAGCGAGTGCCGAAGAGCCGATCGCCCGCGTCGCCGAGTCCCGGCATGATGTAGCCGTGCGCGTTGAGCTCGCGGTCGAGGGCGGCGCTGTAGACGCGGACGTCCGGATGCGCGGCGGCGAGGCGGGTGACGCCGGCCGGGGCGGCGACGATGCAGAGATAGCGGATGCGCGTCGCGCCGGCGCGCTTGAGCGAGCTGACGGCGGAGACTGCGCTGCCGCCGGTCGCGAGCATCGGGTCGAGGACGATGAAGTCGCGCTCGGCCGCATCGCCGGGGACGCGGAAGTAGTAGTCGACCGGCTCGAGCGTGTCGTGATCGCGATAGAGCCCGATGTGTCCGACGCGCGCCGACGGGACGAGGCGGAGGACGCCCGTCACCATGCCGAGTCCGGCGCGGAGGATCGGGACGAGGACGAGCTTCTTGCCGCGCACGCGATAGCCGGTCGTCTGTTCGAGCGGCGTGTCGACGGCGACCGGCTCGAGTGCGAGGTCGCTGGTCGCCTCGTAGGCGAGCAGCGTCGCGAGTTCCTCGACCAGTTCGCTGAAGATTTTCGTCGGCGTGCTGCGGTCGCGGAGCAGCGCAAGCTTGTGCTGCACGAGCGGATGGCGGACGACGACGAGCGTCGGAAAATCGGCTGCGGATCTCCCGGCGCCGGGGGTGGTGTCCATCGGACCGAAACTACTATCTTCGCGGAAATGACAGAATCCCGGACGCCGGGTTGGTAGACTCGGGCGAGCGATAGCGCCGATGCGCCGCCTCGCGATCGGCGTGGTCGTCGTGATGCTGGTCGGGTGGGTGGTGTCGGCCGTCTGCGTGATCATCTGGAGTGCCCGCGACGAGTCGCGACCGGCGGCGGCGATCGTCGTGCTCGGTGCGGCGCAGTACGTCGGGCACCCGTCGCCGGTGCTGCGCGCGCGGCTCGATCATGCGGTGTCGCTGTGGCGGCGCGGGCTCGCGCCAGTGGTGGTCGTGACCGGCGGTCGAGGGCCGCGCGACACGACGAGCGAGGCCGACGCGTCGCACACGTACGTCGTGCGGCAGGGCGTGCCGGATTCCGTGGTGCTGATCGAACGGCACGGCCGGTCGTCGGTGGAGTCGATGCGCGCGGTCGCCGAGATGATGCGCGCGCGCGGAATGCGCGACGCGATCCTCGTGAGCGACCCCTTCCATATGCTGCGGCTCGCGGTGCTCGCGCGCCGCCTCGGCATCACGGCATACACGTCACCGACACGCACGAGTCCGATATCCGCGCGCCGCACGAAGGTCGCGGAGTATCTGCTGAGCGAATCGCTGAAGGTGCCGCTGGCGCTCGTGCTGACGCGGAGCGGCGACGGTCCGTAAGGCGCCAGCATGCCGACGCGACGTCGCGCGACGGCCACTGCGGGTGCGTGCGTGCCTGGCGACCCCTTGCGTTTTCCGGACTCGTCGGCACATTTCCGCGCACTTGCGCACGCCCGTGTGCGCGCAGCGCCGTGAGGCCGACGTATGTGTGCCACGCGTGATCCGCTCGACCGTGCGTGCGGTACCCGTCCCGCTGAGGATGCGCGGCGACGTGTGAGCGATGCGGACCGAGCGCCTGGCGGACGGCCGTGGCGCGGCGAATCCCAGACCGGAGGAGTCATGCAGGCAGACTGGAGGTCGTGGCCGGGCGCTGTCGTGCGCGCCGCCGTGATCGCTGTGGTGGTGACGACGACGCTCGCGTCGTCGGTGGTGTCCGCGCAGGAGCAGGTCGAGACGAAGGTGCGGCAGTCGGCGGGCCCCGCGTTCACGCCGGTGTCGGACGAGATGCTCTCGAACGCGCGGAGCAGCGGCAAGAACTGGCTGATGTTCGGCCGTGACTACACGAATCAGCGCTGGTCGCCGCTCGCCCAGGTGACGACGGCCAACGTGAAGAACCTGCAGGTCAGCTGGATCTACCAGACGGGGATCTCGCGCCTGGGCTCGTTCGAGACGAGTCCCGTCGTCGTCGACGGCGTGATGTACGTGACGACGCCGTTCGATGTCGCGATGGCGGTCGATGCACGCACCGGGCACGAGATCTGGCGCTACGAGCACAAGCTCTCGACGCAGATCATCTGCTGCGGGCCGAACAATCGCGGCGTCGCGGTCTCCGGCACGACGGTCTACATGCTGACGCTGGACGCGCGGCTCGTCGCGCTCGACGCGAAGACGGGCGCGGTCAAGTTCAACGTGCAGGTCGCCGATCCGACGGCCGGCTACAGCGAGAGTCACGCGCCGATCATCGTCGCCGACAAGGTGATCGTCGGCGTCTCGGGCGGCGAGTACGGGATCCGCGGCTTCGTGCGCGCCTACAACAAGGAGACGGGCGAGCCGATCTGGACGACGTTCACGACGTTCAAGGACAACTGGTTCGGCAAGTTCTCCGAATCGACGTGGGAGGGGGACTACTCCCTGCACCGCAACATCGCGCAGGAGCGCGGCGATTCGGCGAAGTACGCCGACGCATGGGAGCATGGCGGCGCCGGCGTCTGGATGAATGCGGCGTACGATGCGAAGACGAACCAGCTCTTCGTCGCGTCGGGGAATCCGTCGCCCGATCTGGATGGCGGTGTGCGTCCCGGCGACAATCTCTGCAGCGACTGCATCATCGCGCTGGATGCGACGACCGGCGCGATCACCTGGTACTACCAGGAAGTGCCGCACGACGTCTGGGATCTCGACGCCGTCAGCCCGCCGGTGGTGATCACGCTGAAGGACGGCCGCACGGCGGTCGCGCAGGCCGGCAAGACGGCGTGGGTCTACATCCTCGACGCGAAGACGGGGAAGCTGATCCGGAAGTCGAAGCCGTTCAATCGGCTGGAGAACATGTTCGCGCAGCCGACGCCCGAGGGGACGCGGATGCTCCCCGGCGCGAACGGCGGATCGGAGTGGTCGCCGATGGCCGTGAACCCGACGCTTGGCTACACGTACGTGATGGGGCTCGAGCAGCCGATGAACTACATCACGCACTCGGCGCCGCTCTCGGTCGGGTCGCTGTGGCTCGGGTCGGCGTTCAAGGCGGTGCCGGGCGAGACGCAGTACGGCACGTTCACCGCGATCAATCTCAACACCGGCGCGATCGCGTGGCAGCACCGGACCGAGCAGCCGATGATCGGCGGGTCGCTCGCGACCGCCGGGAATCTCGTCTTCACCGGCGAGGGGAACGGGCGCTTCGACGCATTTGACGCGCGGACCGGGACGCTGCTCTGGCACTTCACGGCCGGTGCGGGCTGCAATGCGCCGCCGGTGACGTACGAACTCGATGGCAAGCAATACATCGCGGTCGCCTGCGGCGGGAACTATCAGCTCGGGTATCCCCTGGGCGACGCGGTGCTCGTCTTCTCGCTTCCGGGTGCGGCGGCGAAGTAGGCGAGCGCGTCGGGAGTCATGTGATTGATCCGTCCTATTGACCGATTGACAGGGCAAATCATTAAGAAGGTGGAACTTGCGCCGGCTCGGCATTAGCGTGCTGGCGGCCGGGCTGGCCCTCACGGCGGGGAGTTGGGCGGGATCGGCGGCGCATCGGGCGCCGATCCCGCCGCCGGCGACGAGGGCGGATTCGCTTCCCGGTGCGGACGGGCCGACGCGGTTGAGCGGCGCGTTCTGGCTGAAGCTGACGCCCGCCGAGAAGCAGATCTATCTCGACGGCTTCCTCGCGGGGGCGGCGGCAGAGCAGGGGCGGACACCGGCGGCGGTCGATTCGCTGCGGCGCGCAGGCGCGCTGCATTTCGTCTTCGCGCCGTCGGTGTACGCGGCACAGCTCGACGATTTCTACTGGTGGCAGGATCGCACGACGACGCCGATCGTGGCGGCGATGTTGGTGAGTAACGGGACGCGATAGCGCGTCGCACGCTTCCAGCGTGCGGCGGATGCGTCCCCAGCCGGACCCGCAGTGTTCTCTCTCTCTTTCGCGTCGGAGTCAGTCATGAAACGAATCGCAGTGTTTGGCATTGCCGCGTTCATGGGCCTCACGGGTAGCGCCGAGGCGCAGTTGACGATGAACATGTCCAACGGCTGGTCGTTCAGCCTGTCGGGCAACGTGAATGCGTTCTACGTGGAGTCGTGGAACAACTCGCAGTCCCCGGTCGCGCCGATCAACGGATCGGCCGTGACCCAGGGTGACGGGACGAACGCCAACGTTCGCACCGGCCTGCTCCCGGCGGACCTCAATTTCGACATCAAGGGGCATGAGGGCCCGCTCGACCTCGGC
>Ga0209611_10015064_pt1 | contig 10173 bp, 7 predicted proteins | sample S1TSphgellanicum_3_FD_187693 | JGI IMG/M metagenome (GOLD analysis project Ga0209611, IMG submission 187693) | Host-associated microbial communities from peat moss isolated from Minnesota, USA - S1T2_Fc - Sphagnum magellanicum MG (SPAdes) (version 2) | ecosystem: Host-associated > Plants > Peat... | reverse complement strand
CCATTGGAACAATCACTGCCAGCATGAGCTATCCATCTAACTTTGTCCTGCAAAGAATCTGCTTCTATGAATCAACAGATGGAATGAGTGATGACCCGACTGAGAGAGAACTGACAGCTGCCTAAAACTGTTCCCCTCAGGAGAGAGAGTGTATTTACATTTTCTCCTGTACATTTCTCTGTGATATGTGGTCTTGACTTGAACTTCTGATGGCGTATGTCACAATAGGATTTCTTGGGTGTGTATACTGAGATAGCAAAAGTGCCACCCAGAAGTGTTCAAAAAGCACAATTTCCTTTGAAGCTTCAAATGAGAATTGTGACATTTTTGAAGGTCGGTGAACTTTGTCTCATTTGTGCCTCATGTATCTTTGATGAGTGTTCCATTCCTTGGTAGTACTATCTCTTCAATACTTTGCCATTGAAGTCTTCTGGATAGCCACTGGACACCTAAAAGTTATATTGAAGCATGCAACATGTGCATTCTCCAGGGCTAGTGAACAGCTTCAACAGCTGTCTGGAAATTCTCAAAGAAAAAGCAATCCAACTTGTAGACTTGCTTTTCTCATTCGGTTTTTGGGCAGGTTTACTGGTGATAGAAACATTTGTACAGGATCACAAATGACATAGTTAAACAAGGACCATAGCGAAATGCAAAATGTTTGCCCTAAGTTCCCTTGCTATGATCTCACAATTTCAGAAAGCTATAGCAATACCTTTCAGTGTCTTCGTCAACAGAATCACCACTAATTGCCTCAATTGACATTCAAATCCTGCAAGGGACTGTTCTGTTGAATGGTGTCATCAGCTACAGCCTGCTCTTATCGTGCACACTTTCTACCCTAACTTTAGTACTTGAACATGATTCAAGCACTACAAGTGGTGAGAAGTGGGTTTTACACTAGGTAGAAATTATTGATTTCTGATTGCTGCAATGCATGCCCATAATGTTGCAAGAAAGGGTTTTCATGGATTCACATTACCCGTTAGAAGAGTGGTTTAATAGAAAAAAGACTAGGGCCTCAAGTGATACCAGTGACTTGAAGGGTAGGTGGTGTTTAATGGAAAAAGTTGTGATGCTATTGGAGAGAGAGTTTGTGAACTGGAAAAAAAAAGGCAAGAGCAAAAGATGTGAAGACCTGTTGCTGGAGGACAGAGATTGCACCAACACAGCCATAAACAGGATCTTGGACACGTGCATCAGCCTCATAAGCAAGTGAATTTACACAGTCTTCGCGATGAGGAGGCGGCAACTCATGGAGCATTTTTGTGACATTAGCAACACCAAACACCTGCACACCCCCCCTTCACTTTACAACAATTCACTCTTCCCTATTCACCTCATAGTTTCTCCAAATTTCCATAGACATTCCACAGTGTGGAGCAATGGATGTATGCAAAGCTTGTGAGCAACCTACATTGCATCTGCCATTGTGCTTACTCCTAACCATAACCCACTGAGACTCTCTTTGTTGAACTTGCTGCACATATTTTCAGGAGCTGCCTGCATGCACCTAGATGCAAAGGTGACATCTTTGGAGGGCTCTTGGCATGTAGGCAGATGAATCACACTCTTGTTTTTTTGGAGCCTGATGAACTGAAGTGTATTGTGAGTGTTTGGTGTACTCTTTGTCGATATGATGATTCATTCTGATCTGTGTCAGGTGAAATGACCTCCCTGATGTACAGGGTTCATACTTCTCACATGTCATTGTGGTCTATGTTTGGTTGACAGTTTCATTGTCAATAAGTGCAAATCACAGCACTCTGGGACTCAGTTCCACAGGCAAGAACGAGAATCAAGCTGTGAGGAGAACAAAACAAATTGTAGTGTACACAAGCTTGGAGCGCACCTTATGGACATGAGCAAATTTCTGGGGCTGGTCGGGAGGAAAATAAGGAGCAAACAAACACTGTGCTGTGCACTTGCGGCGCAACACTCGGCAGGCTGCACATGCAGATGTGCCTGGTGCTGAGGCCATTGCCATACGCAGGCGGCGGTAGGGATGCATCTACTATTCTTCTTCTTTTTTTCTTTCTTTCCCTCTTTTTTCTTGTCTCCTGGTGCTCTCCAATCCTTTCCAAATCCTGCAATCTTTACAATGGCCAACTAGCTGAAATTCTTACTAATCTCCACTTCCCATTGTCTTGTACCATTGCATCGTCCAATGTCATCACCATTCCTATATCGACAACAGCAAGGCAGTATTGAATTTCCCTTTCCCTCCATGGGATGATGGTCTCCATTTTTATTCCAATTCCTTGTTGCATTCTTGTTGCTGCTTGTCTCTGCTTCAGGCTTTGTTGTTCATTCAAGATGATGATGACAACGATGACGATGATGACAAGCTTCCAATCTTCTTGCTAATCGGGATGTCACATATCAAAGGTTTATCGTTGTTGGTTGCTGTGATTGTTCAACGATGCTTTGCTGTGCGCAATGTGATTGATTACTCATCCCTGTCTGGCTCGGCTATGCCATAGAAATGCAAAAGCAGAGTGAGGTTGGGGTTGGTGATGTGTGATTGACCATTCCTTCCTCCTTTTTTCATGTGACTGCCATGGTACAGCCGGCTTGTAACTTCCCTTCCTCCACTTTGTAGCAATGTTGTAACTTCCCCAGCTGCCTTTGTGGATTTGAAGGTAGGCTGGCAGTTGGTTCAACGGCTCAAGCTCCCTAGATCCCAATGGGTGGCCTTTCTCTCTCACACTAGAGTTGCCAAGGGACATGACCAACCCCCTCCCAAACCCAAAACAAAAGAAAAACCCTCCAAAGACCAAAAAACAAACAAACAAACAAACAAACAAAGTGTGATGACACCTTGACAACCCCAAGGACAAATCCTTACAATGAAACCCCCAAGAAGTATATCAAGGAGTTAGGACCAGTGTTAGTACGTTCCCCGGTTTGGATGGATTGTTAAACTTGAGTGGTTTAGGTTATTGGGAACTAGGTTGAAACCAACACCCTTTTGATTGATTTGTGACAAGAACTTGACTATGAAACTAACCTTTAGCTAGAAAAAGCCAGAACTGAAACCCAAAACCTTTTAAGAAACAAATCTTGAACATATAGAGATTCAGGTTCTTTAGGTAAGCAAGTTGAGAAATAAGTCGAACTTTATAAGTAATTGAATGGTTTTTAATTAGTCGTAGAACTCCATATCTATACAAGCCTCAATTTTAATTTGTTGGAAAACTCTATTCTTATACCACTCTTCAGTCTCAGGGGAGTGTGTATATGGAATTATAGTTGATTTTCAAACAAGGCTCGTAAGTTCTTGAATTTGGAAAAAAATCGTTCCAGAACTAACATTGCAAGGTTTAGAATTTTGAAGAACCAAGCTCAACCCCAGATCTCAAGAATCCATATGGATTGGAGAGCAATTTTGGACATTTGGTGTGGCATGATGAGTCATCTATTTTTTTCATTAGACTAAATGCAATTACATTGAATTTTCCATTTTATTTTTGGTTAAAAGAAAAGTATTTGTCAATTTTTGTGAAGTGTCAAGACAAAAAGTGAAGCTATCAAATGAAAGGTGGTTTTTTGAGGTTCCCTATCAAGCCAAAGAGCGAAATGAAGCATCCCACAAACGGTTGGCTATGCCCTTTAAAGAAGAAGAAAGAATCAACTACACCATATCATCTAATGCTGGCCAAGTTTGATTGGAGCACAAAACATCTTTTGCATACCAACCTCAAAACAATGCAGATATCATAAATTATAGTACCTTTGGCAGCTTCCACACAAATTATACTATTTTCAGAAAAATTGAAATTTTTCAAATAAATAATAAATAATAAATAAGTTATTTATTTATTTTTATTTATTTTTATCAAAGAACAAAATTTTGTGAAGGAAAATTGAGAATCTTTTTATATATCATGGTATGTTCAACTTTCTACAGGAAATCTTCCATATGAAAAAATTATTCTACACTGAAATGTTGAACTTGTCATGGTACCATAGCATTTGCAAAGTTTGACAACCACATTGCGAAGTTACTTGGACAGAAAATGATGGATGATTGATTACTTTGTTCCTTGTTCCCATGGCTTTGAATTTTTTTCGTTGAAGAATTTTGGAGTACCTATGTTGGTGGTGGTGTTGCACTTGTGAATTTTTTTGGCAATACTTATGTTGATGGTGTTGATGATCGCCCCAACCATCGGGAACACAATGAACCAAAAAAGGCTCTTGAGGGATGGGATTGAATGAGAACCTTCATCCACCATGGATGGGATGTAACTTCCCAATGTGATTGTCATTGTCATCTTGCTCTAAGCTTAACAACCTATTTGACCTTCATGTATGTACTAACCCTATATGCATCTACTTACCTACTTAGTATCCACCTATTATCCCTCCTACTTACCTTCCTACAAGACCTATGATTTACATGATTAGGTTACCAAGATGAAACCCAACATGAACTCAGGATGGCAAATAAACTTACAAGGAAATTTTTAGTGTATTTGGAGGTAACCTTATGGAGTAGAATTTTTCATCTACAAGGTTACCTCCATTTTGCCTTTGCATTCATCACTTGGAAATACTCACCAATTTTTTCATGCATATTTCCCCAATTGGTACATATTTTAAGATTTACACCTTTATCTAGCTGGAAACATGGTGATTTATAATTAATCAATCTTTTTCTTTTTTTTAAATTTTTCAAATGCTTGATGTTGCATCATATGCAAGCATCCCAAGAGGGATTTAACATTAAATGGCGACATATATGTTTGTAAACATGTCCAAAAATGTAAAAAATTGGTAAGAAAAATTCCCTTACTTGAAAATCCAAATAGAAATATAGTAAAAAATCAAATTTTTTTTCAAAATTTTGTGATTTTCCCCCAAAATATTCCTTTTGTCATTTTCATTTTTCATATTTGTGCAAAGTTTCTCCCCAAAAAATGTTGAGTCAAACCAATGATTGATGTATTAAAACTTGTATTTAGAAACTTAAGTTTATCTACCAAAACACCTTTCAAAAAATTGAAATTACTTAGAAAGTAGATTTAAAAATAGTATTACTTTAGTTGTCCTAAACTGATTTATTTTTCCAATTTGTATTATAAATGTTGATCAAAACACATGATTATTATTCATTAATTTTGAATATTAAAATGAATTTACAAGTTGAAAAATGATTGAAAAAGAGAGGACTATTTTTATATATCTCTTTTAGCTTTTCAATTTGGAGGAAATTTTACAATTTAAATCTCATGCTCCATGTTATGTTTTGCATTCTGTATTAGGTATAATTTTTCATTTTCAAGCTAGGAAAGACAAATTTCCTTGTCATTCTTGATAGTGAATTACAAGCTTAAGTTTGGGTCTTTTTGATAAAAGAATTGAAATCAACAACTCTACTTAAGGATTGAAAAACTTGTTTGAATGTTTTGAATTCCATTTGACAAAGCAAAAGACATTATATACTTCATCTTCACATGTTCTTGATGGATTGTAGTCCCAAGCTTTCAAGTTTAAAAACCAATAATTGAAACATAACTAATCTAATTGACCAAAAAGTTTGTTTGAATTTTCTATTAATGAAGTAGCAAGTTGTGAAATAAATATTGCAAAAAACCATAACAATGACATCTATATCAATTGGTTCAATTCCTTTCAAAATTTCACATAATTAAAATTTCCATTACATTCATTACATTTTGAACATGCACTTTAAACAATTGTTATCATTTCAAAGTCCTTTCTTTTGACATTGTTTGATACAAATGAAGATTATTTTTTTGTTCTTTAATTGTCAAATAATATTCATGTGAAAGCCTTTTCCATGACTATCACAATTTCATATATATATATAAATGCTTGAAAACCTTTCTTTGTTCATGATTAAAGATGGGAACAAATTTAACTCATGTCAAATTAACAATCTTTGCATCATTTGTACTTCAATATGATAAGAAAAATTGATACATTAGATAATGAGTTTGTGCTAAACCTTGAGATGATCTATAAACAATCATTCACCCCCAAAACATTGCATTTCTTGCATTCATTCACCCCCTCACCAAGCTACCCTTGCTTTGAGGTTATTTAGCCTAGGGTTGAAACCATGAAAGTTGGTATTGAAAATGAATGAGATAGGTAAGTTTTTAAAGCATGTTTAACAATGGCAATGTATATATAAAGACTATTTGAAACGTCACTTGTAATGTCAAGTAAAAGAGTCAAATTGTTGTAATAAACATGACCCATTGAAAACACAACCTAGCTTTCTATCACCATATCTAACTAATCCGAATCCCTTTCGACCTATCATCACCTTCAACATTAGCTCCAAGTAATGTATAACTTTCATTTTAGGCATTACATGACTTTTGTTCTAGGCAACACATGACTTTTGCTACAAGCAACACATTATTTTCATTCCATGCAACATATAAACATTGAACTTTTGTGCTACGATCAATGTAGAAACATTGAACTTTAGCTCCAAGTAGCTCCCTTCAATTTCTAAACTTTACACATGTTGATATCCTTCACCTTTCAGTTGGTGCTTATGTAATGCACTTGTATGCACTACCAAAATGTAGGCGATCATTGGTCATTTCTCATGATCAAATGTTGAAAAATGACAAGAAAGCTTTAGCAAATTTGAATTCCCTTATTTGTCAAATTGGTTTGCTACAAAACTATGTTGCGGCCCTGTTTATATCACTTGTTTTACATGCCATTACAATGTTGTTTATAATGGATCCTTGGGCAAGCTTTTACATCATAAATTTTGCCACCCAAACATTATTTCTCTAATCCTTTCCATTATTTGAAATGTTTTTCATAGAAGGGAAATCTGTTTTAAAGGGTGCAAAAATACATTCAATCACATGTTTTGAATAATTTATTTTAATGTAACATAAGGAATTAATGGAATCAATAAGTGAAGGGTGAAATAAACAAGAAAATAAAATAAAAATCTAGGTTGATAATCATTATGAATTTATGATTAAAAAAAGTAGAAATGATTTTGTTTCCCAATCAAAGTTTTTTATACAATCACCAAAATTGATGTCCAGAACTATATGAACATGTAATAGCTTTGGTGTTGGACATTGTGTTTTGCAAAACACATTTGCATATAGTGAATTAATATGGCATAACATAGTTCATAATTTCTCATCATACAAGTGGGAGGGCTTGCAATGTTGGCATGTGTTGATCATTATGTCAAGTAATGCCCTAGCAAAAGGGCATTACATCTTGTGAGTGATGAAGCATAAGGTTTATATTGAAATTTCTTATTGTTAGAGCATTACCTTACCCAAAAAAATATGCAAGGTTATTCACATTGGAAATGTCTATCAAATATCACATATTAATTAATAACACCTAAAAGTAACTTCATTGGTAATAATAAATTGGCCAAAAAATTCACATTTGTTAAGGTAATATTAAACAAAATAGTAAAAAAAAGTAGGAAGATTTATTGCAAAGAAAGAGGACCACATCACAAAAGTCCTAGATAAGGAAAATTCAAATGTTTTCATATATGGATTTGTTGTCTATAGTTTGCATGTAATGTTAACATCTTAGGGAAGCCATTTCCATTTTATTCCAAATGATGTGCAAAGAAAGAAAAGTAATTTATTGTTTTTAAAAAATATAATGGATTTTGATGTGAATAGGGTGCTTATAATTCATTATGAAAACATATTTAAAATATTCAAAAATATGGTTCTAGAAGGTGAAAGCACATTATATTATAAATAATTTTAGGGAAAATTGGGACTATATATAGTATAAAAAGTAATAACATGTAAGATTTCACTCACTTTGAATTTTTTTAGAGATCACATGTAGTTAATTTGAGCTTCAAAGATAAAATAAGTTATCAAACCCATCAATATGCAATTGATTGATAGTTGTATCATCGTGTAAAAATAAACCAATAATTTTATAAACATTGATTTAGAACCCCTATTTTATAGCAAATTATCATTTTTTATTAATTTTAATTTTTTTCTTTTTATGTAAAATGGTAAAAACAATACTTAGCCCATTTACATCTTCAATGGAAAAACAATTTACAAATTAAAAAGATCACAATTTTCATTATTATTATAACATAATATATTAATAAATGTTTTTAAAACATATGATATGAACTTCACAAGTTAAAAAGAAATTGAAAATTTTAGTGAAAAAGATTTTTTTTCATGGTTGTTTTTATACATGTGCAAAATTTTACGGATAAACTACCATTAAATCTAATCCTTTGTAATCCTTTTTTACAATTGTAACATTGTGACAAGGCTATTGTAAAGTGAAAATGTAAATCATAATTAATTTGTTCATATTTGCTCCAATTTCATAATACAATGATATATTGGGATGTAAATCACCATTAATTGAAAAAATTAATTACAAAATGTTTTCCAAACATTCACCATGATATATCAAAGTTCCACATGTATTAAAAACCATCAAATTGTGATAGTTTTTTTTTGTCTACATTACAGTGTGCTTTCACCCTAGAATATATCATTATTTCATAGCATACCAAAAAATCCTTTTATTTTAAGTGTATTGTAAATATATATAAAAAGTGGCCCACCTAGGATTAACACATTTGTTGTGTTGTATTATAAATAAATTAGTGTGAAATTATTGTAAAATTGATAAATATGAAAAACATGCAAATTTTTTGTTATCATAATGTAATGGTTGTGCATTCTTTTTCATAAATTTCATGCAATTGAAGTGCAACGTTTACTGTAGGAAACGTTGTAAAATTGTTGTAATTTGCTCCAGAAGATTCATGTGGTGTGGAGCAACTCACACCACAAGTAGTGCAAGCCTCATGGTTAAAACATCAAGGACTTGAAGTTTGTTGTCTAGGTAGTCTCTAGTAGCTTTAATGGTTGGGCAAGTAGATAACTCGTTGGCCTTATGATGTAGTAATAATAATATTTCAATGAAAATGAGCACTACAATACCCAAGAAAAAAAATGGTGGTTGGTTTTGGTCCTATTTGAAACCCTTTCTAAAGTAGCCTTTGAGAATCTAGGTTCACTCAAGACTCTTCCAAATAATCCTTTTGCTATTCCATTGAAGAACTAAGAGCACACACAACCAATCTAAAACACATAGTTAATTGGTTGAACTCTCCTTTTTGGGCACTATTTTAGCCCTTTTCCAAGGTGGGATAGGCAACCAAGTTGGGCTTCCTACTTTTAATGTAGTCAATTGACCTTCACAAAAACATCCATGGTGAAATATACATACATATGCTCTTGGTGAATTCATGATGGAATAACTCATGATGACATTCTTGTAGTGTTTTTGCTCGAAATTTGCATGGATGGAAGATGAGATTTCTATGTTTTTGGTTGAAATACATATATATGGTTGGATGATGAAATTCACACATTTTTGGTTGAAATGTTGCATATGATTGGATGTTGAAATTCATACATTTTTGGTTGAAATGCACCATTAGAAATTTTGTCTTTTGCAACTTGTCTTATGCAACTAAAAAATCTCACATGTAACTATTTTGGAGTTGCATGCAACATGTGTAGTTGCATGCCACATTTTTTAGTTGCATAAGACAAGTTGCAAAAAACAAAATTTCTAGTACTGATGCTGCATATGGTTGGATGATGAAATTCATACACTTTTGGTTGGAATGCTGCATATGGTTGGATGATGAAATTCATACGCTTTTGGTTGAAATGTTGCATATGGTTGGATGATGAAATTCATACCTTTTTGGTTGAAGTGCGTATGGTTGGATTGATGAAAATTCATACATTTTTGGTTGAAATGCTGCATATGGTTGGATGATAAAATTATTGCAGTTTTGGTTCAAATGCTTTATAGTTGGATGATAAAATTAGTGTGTTTTTTCCTTGAAATGTATATGGTTGGAAGACGAACACCACATACCTCCTTTTGTCTAAACAAGCTAAAAAATACACATGAAAATAAGCAACTTAAAAATTTTATTTAAAGAAATTAAAAAAACAACAACAACATTATTAAAAGTAACCTACTTTTCCCCCAAATCCGATACAATAGGTCGTTGAAATTTTTTTCCAGAGATACCTAAAAAGTGCAGATTCCAGTCTATAAATAACACATTTCACAAAATTTGCAACTTAAAAATTTATAAAAAAACGAGGAATATTATTCTGTACA
>Ga0209611_10015062_pt1 | contig 10174 bp, 9 predicted proteins | sample S1TSphgellanicum_3_FD_187693 | JGI IMG/M metagenome (GOLD analysis project Ga0209611, IMG submission 187693) | Host-associated microbial communities from peat moss isolated from Minnesota, USA - S1T2_Fc - Sphagnum magellanicum MG (SPAdes) (version 2) | ecosystem: Host-associated > Plants > Peat... | reverse complement strand
GCTCTTTTTATCTTTTTTTTTTTTTCTTTCAATTGCTTGTAAATGTTTAGGTTGATTTTCATATAGTTTGTAAAAACTTATTTTGGCAATAACATACTTATTTTTAATTTCTCCTTCAAGGTAGGTAATATTCTAGTATAAAATGGGGAAGTCAAGTCAAAATGAAAATTTAATTTTGAAGAAAATGAGACCAATGAAAATTAAATGTACTTTGAAAAACATGTGAAAAGAGTAGAAAGTGAAAATATGCAAACATAAAATAGTAGAGTTGAAGAAAATGGGGAGCAAATAATGAAGAAAAATTTGCAAAGATGACATGTTCAATGAAAAATTGGAGAGGGCATAATAGAAATTCTTTATGTTGGGCATTTTATTGTGTAAATGATGGGAAAGAAGTTGAAGCTACATCCCATCAAATCATGAGATGTATTTTATGTTATGATAATGCTATAAATGTTCTTAATGCAAGAACTAAAGAAAGAAAAGGATTAATAATTTGTTATAAAACTTATGGTATAATTGTTTTTAAAAAATGTAAAAGTAGATGTAGATCATTCAATAATTGCGAAAAAATTAACAATGAAGTAATAGGAAATGTTGAAAGACAACCTACAAAGAAAAGGCCAAATGTTCTAGCAAGTGCAATATTTGTTCTTTTTGCTGTAAAAGAACCTTTCAAAAAGAATGATGTGTAGCAAAATGATTTTTTACAAGACCTTGGCCTTTTGATTGTGAAAGATAACCTACCATTGCAATTTGTTGAAAGTGTATGGTTTAAGCGTTTAATATCACATTTGTCTTTTAGAGTTGTGTTCCCTTCTAAAAAATAGTTTTCTTAGGAAATATTATTTAACTTGGTGGAGAAAATGAAATAAATATATGTCTTGCCAAAATTAACAAATTGTATTTTTGCCACAACAAACTTTAACTTGTGGATGTCAAAGGGTGCGCATGATATATTTGCTCTTGTTATAAACTTTTTGGGATCTAATTGGCAACCCAAATAGGTATATGTAACTATTGGTTTGTTTGAGACAACAAATACTATTAGGAAAACATTAGCCAACAATTTGACATAATTGCTTGATCAATATGGGCTCCAAAAAAAAATCATTATTTATGTTAAAGATGAGGGCTCAATATAAATACTATGACAATTGCTTTAAAATATGTTGTAAATGTGAAGTCCTTGGTTTAAATGAAAGTTTTAAGGGTTCTTGTTTTGGCCATGTTTTTCCAAAGCATGTCAATATTATGTTGTTACTGATGAAAAAGTTTGAAGGAATTTCAAGTTTGTTTCAATCAAGTTTGCCCAATTAGATTTGAAGAAACGTATAACATGGCCTAAAAATCTAGAAAGGGTAGACAGGAATGGAACAAGGTTTGTTTAGATTCAAACTTGCCTTTAAGAAAATTAAATACTCCAATGAAGACAAGGTGATTATTTAATCTATTGTAAAAAGATTCCGAAATTATTGTGTTTTAAAAAATTTCTTATTGATTTGTTTTAATTAGATCTTCTAACATTGCAATTTTAAATTACTTTGTAAATTTTCTAGCAAAATCATTATGTTTCAAGAAACATTACAATTCAAAGATGATATTATTTTTTGTTATAGTAGGCAAAATACTCTCAGAATAAGTGGAAGGGTGCCTCCTCTTCTTACTTGGCACATCTTTAAAATAATCATGGATTCTTTATTTCATGTTGTGATTGCTTGTGTTCTAAACCAATTTAGGAGGCATTGGTTGCTTGTTAATGCATGACAATTTGCCATTACTATGTGCTTAAAATTTAGGGAAGAAATTACAAACCCATCTACTTTAGTCAATTTGATTGACAATGATTTTGAGATAACTTTTGAATTGTCTTTGTTTAATTCCAACATCAGAAGAAAAGTTTGTGGTGTTTTGGATTCCTTTCTTTCTTTTTAAAAAAAAATTGAAGAAAAAAAAGCTCACAACATGTAAGTATTGTGGATGAATATGATAGGAGAACTTTGTATCCTATGCTTTTGAAATGTTATCATCATTTGCATCCAATGACAAAATCTGTTGGATGTGTAGATTCAAATAGGTGATGAAGATTTTAGTTTGGACATTTTTCAACAGATTACATCAAAGGAACTTGTCATCAAGAAATTATTGATTTTCAAACATTACCAAGTGTATCCCAATGTGGTTTTTTGGCTTGTCAAATCTTAGGCATTGTAGGGTCACAAATTGAAACAAAAGAATTTTTTCTTTAACAACATACTTACAAACCTAAGGAGATGTCATTTATAATTTAAAAACTTAGGAAAAATAAATTTTCTGAGCAAAAATTGGCCAAGTGATCCTAGAGATGGATGTAAATCGTCTTCCAATTTAGTAGAGATAATTCAACAAATTTAGGTTTTGAAGAGGAGTTAGACAAATTTGAAAGTTCATTTGACTTTTATAACTAGACATATAAAACATTGAATTTTTAAAATAGAAATTTAACCTTTTTTGTGCAATTATGTTATTTTTGAACATTAAAAATTAATTTTTGAGATAATAAAAATTGTAATAACTGGTATGTGAAAACCGGCTTTGAAAACTGATTGGTATCACATGTTTGAGAACCAGCGCTTTGAAACCTAGGTGAAATTTTTGTCTTTGCAAATTTTGAAACCCTGCCCAGGTCTTGAAAAGATGAATTTTAAAAAAACGAAAAGAACCAGGTCGGTTCTTTCAAAACAGTCTCATACCCTCCGACGGTTCTCATAAGAACTAGAGACCTGCCCAACACTGGTTGTTCCCCCATTTTGTGAGGTAGGTGCTGTAGTGATCATACACAAGAAGACTTAGCCAAATTTGGCTACATGTCACAGAGGGGAGTGGAAAAAAATTAGGATACCTCCCTTAGTTTGGCGATTTATTGGAATGTATAGTCTAAAAATGGCAAATTTAGACAGTTTTTCCTCGAAATATGGCGACCTGGGGCATGGGGCCATTTTCTCCCCCAAAAAAAAAACCATTAAAAAAGTTACAGGGCAAAAATTCGTCACAAAAAGAAATACTGGTCTCAAGGACAATTAGGGACAAAAGGGTGTGGTGGACTGGGTTTTTTTTGTGGCGAATTTTCGTCACCTGGCGACACAAAAAAAGGGCTGGCGAATCCAACAAAGGAATTTTTTTGAGAATTAAAAAAACAAAATCGCCATATCTCGAGAAAAAAAAAGTTGAAAGTCGCCAGATTTAGACAGTGTGTTTCATTAGGTCGCCAGAACTAGGCAGGATTCCAAAAAAGATTAACTAGTCCATCAGGACAGTCGTCATTTATTGCTAATTAATGCTGAGGATCCTCGCCAGTACACCTACTTGAGGAAATTGAAAAAAAAAAACTGGTGATGGATTATTGATGCAGAGATATAAAACGGTTCACTTCTTGTAATAAACATTCATATCTGGTATGTTGTCAAATTTGGCTAAATTATTTCTAGATGATCGCCTCTTTGGCTACATCACAATATCCTTCAAAAAAACGCTGAGACTCACTAATTTTTAATTACCCTAACCATATGGTAACTGTCTCAAGGACAATTAAGGACCTCTGGAGATTTGGCCAAGGAACATTGGGGCATCCTAATTTCAGTCCATTGCTCCTGCAAGAATATAAAAGGGTTCTGTTTTCCAAAAACTTTATAACTTTGGTTATGTAGCCAAATTTGGCTAAATTATGTAAAAGATGATTGCCACTTTGGCTACACAACAAAATCCTTTTTAAAAGAAACACTGGCCCAGGTCACTACTGGCAGACCTAATTATAACCCTAAACATGTTACAGTAATGGTCTTCAAAAGACCATTTTCCTAGGGACCTTTGGAGATTTGAACAAGGAACATAGTGGGTTCTCGATTTCAGTTCAATATTATTGCCACAAGAGAATAGAAGGATTCTGTTTTATTTATTTTTAAAAATTTTATTGCCCCAAGCTAATGGACGTGCATGTGTAGATTTTGGGTGCACCCATCCAATTGATGGGTTGTTTTGAATTTTATCCATCTACATGTTGGGTTTCTTCTCAAAATATGAATGTTGTGTAACTCATTTAATCATGCCTCTATATCATTTTATTTTTTTGGGTTGTCATTTGCCTTTTTGTATCACGAGGTTTCATATCACTATGAATGTAAAAAATAATTCATGCGACTAATTTTTTTAAATGAAATTTGTTTCATAAACATACAAATAATTAGCTTCAATTTCTTTAAATCTTATTAAAATGAGATTCTTAAAAAATAATAATTCAAAGGTTATGCAAGAATTGATTAAAATAAAACACATCAATTATAAAATAAATTAAAAATCTATTATAAACTTCATTTTTGAGATATAAATGTTTTTAACTAATTTGGGGTTATTTTAAAAACTTATGTAAGGCTTTCATGAAGATTTAATAACAAAAATCATAATGAAACTAACTTTTAATTGATTAATTTGATTGTATAGTTGTTGCCTTTTATGTTATAAAAAAATATTATTGCCCTAAGATAGTAAACATGCATCTATGATTTTAGGTTTTACCAAGCATGTACACAACTAGTTCATATCTTGTATACATGTAGCCAAATTTTGGCTAAATTATTTTCTGGATGATGGCCACTAAATTGGATACATCACAAAATCCTTAAGAAAAACACTGGGACTAAGGGGGGCATAATTATTACCTTAAACATATTATTGTAATTGGTCATCCCAATGACAATTAGCTGGGACGTTTTGGAGATTTGGACAAGGAACATAGGTGGATCCTAATTTCAGTACAAATATTATTGCCACAAGAAAATAGAAGGATTCTGTTTTATTTCTTTTAAAACTTTCATATCTCATATTCATGTAGCGAAAATAAATTGGCTAAATTATTTTTTGAAATGATGGCGTCACTAAATTGGCTACATCATGAAATCCTTACCAAAAACACTCGGAAATTCCTGGTTCCCAATTACCACCCTAAACATATTAGTGTAACTGTCTCTCAAGGACACTTTTTTAAGGACCTGTGGAGATCTCGACACAGAACATAGGTCTTATGGGGGGGGGGGGGGGGGTGAGGGGGTGATTTTCTTAGTCCGTCCATTTATTATTGCCTCACTTCCTTTCCCGAGTCTTTCTTTCAGGCCTCATTAGAGAAGAACCCGTTACCGTTTCCAATGTCCTTATAAAGAGCAGCGCGAGCGCAAGTCTTTCCCGTCTCTTCGTCCACACCCGTTGCGAAGAAGACGACTTCATTGTTGTTGCCATCGACCTTGGTGGCGCTGCTGCTGCTGTCGTTGTGGCCAGCGTCGTCAGTGGTTTCGAGGCCGACCATGGCTTTGAAGCAGCTGCACAAAAAGAACAAGAACACGAATACACTGCCGACCATGGCTTTGAAGCAGCTGCAAAAAAAGAACAAGAACACGAATACGCTGACCCTGATCAGTAGTTACGACGTTGTTATAAAGCATGCATAGTCCTTTTATATATACCTAACGTTCAGTAGACTTTATGCGGTAATCAAAGAGGTACGATCTAGTTGACATTGGCTTGGAATTATAAATCACCGGGAGCTCTTGGATGATTCCTTCCCTTGTGGGAAAATTGTCTAACTTTAGCTCCAAGAATATTAGACTTAAAACGCAAGTAACAGGGAGTCATTTGTGCAACACAGGGAGTTTTGCAACGTTCCTTCCAAGGGAGCCATCCTCACAGAAAAAGTTCAATTATGTTTTCTATCTAGAAGGGTACTGTGAACCAATGTCAAAGGGGGAACTTGCTGGTCATTTTTCCCTGGTTGGAAAGCACTTAGCTATTGGGGGGAAACGAATGAATTTTCCCTTTGCTATTGGTTCTAAGAGGGATTTCTAACAAGGATAACTGAGAGCTTTCCCACATTGTACACATGGAGTTGTACGAAAACTCCTTGTGAACTTGAACGCCAACAGTGCTACAAAGTTCTCTCCTATTGGAATTCAATTGTATAACAGTATAAATAATCGAAACGTGAGAATTATGCATCCAGCATTATGCAAAGAATTACGTCTGGGTCGAGAATACGTTAATACAAGTTGTCTGAGTGAGCACAGGACGAGCAGACGACGATCGGACGACAAGCATCATGCATGATCATCAGACTAAATAGTAACAAAGCGAATATAAGCGAGAAGACAACTTTTTTGTGACTGAGATCACACTAGACGTTATACCTCATGTCAGATGCGCCCTGCTCGAACCCCAAGTTCCTGTTGCATCTGCACAGAGCCAGCCCGCAATTCACATGTGTTAACAACCAAGAAGAATCCCGTAAATCCCCATTTGAGTGCAAGACATCATGGTACTACTACCATCGAAGAAGAATCAACACAAAACAAAATAAAGTATACTGGCCAGAATCATCTCAACAATATTGTGCAGCGCACAAACAAATATACAAGCGCGGCGGGAAGTTGGGCGCGCGCCGTTCAGAAGAAGATATTATAAGATGGGGACGATCTCACAGAAATATTTACTCACGTGCAGGTGGCGCGGCAGCCGCACCTTGGGCAGCATTTGCATGTTCCGTTATCGCAGGTCGACATGGTGGTTGACGATGAGTTCGAGAATTGAACAAGGCAGCATGCAAGACGCTGGTCCGGAGAGAGAGAGACAAGAGACAAGAGACCCGGGAGGAAAAAGGGAGTGCGAGCGAAAGAGAAAGAAGGGAGATCCGCGACAAAGAAAGGCGTTTCTAGAAATGGCGTTTTGGCAGAGGAGCAACGACGGGCTTTATACGCCGAGCGCCCGCCGTCGCGGCCCTCCACACCTAGGGGCTGGCCTCTGATGGGCCGGGCGGCAGGGGGCCCACCTGTTCTGGTATTAGGGTTTTAGAAAATGTCTACCTCAATAATTATATCTATGGAGATAAATTTGCAACCTGATTTTTAAAAAATTATTATGAAAAGTTCCGTAATTCAATTTGCCAAGCAAGGGATCATTGTTCATCACAACTTATTAACCACTGGCATTAAGATTACCTATTTTGTCTCAATATAATTTATGGGTAAGACTTGGTTCAAGTACTTGGTGGTTCTGGAAGTTTTTGGTTAGTGGACAGTTGTGATCCATAAAGTCATGTCTTTGGTCCCTAGCTAGTTTGACACTCTAGAGACATTAGATCTAATACCTGTTTTAACCCCAACTTGGGTGTAGTCTAATTACACATTTTCAATTAATTGAAATTTTATACTCAGTTATAGGATAGGTTTGAAATCCAAAATCCATTTCCATAATCCATCCTAATTTAGATTGTGTTCAAATTATATATAGTTATTACATTAAAATGTCTTATTTAACATCTTAGAATCAAAATTTTATATGAAGGACATTTGAACAAATGTTTAATGAACATCACATGTATTCATATAGGGAAATATGGCCGGGAGTTGGCACACGAATGTTTATTTATCTAAATTTAGTCACTCCATTTTCATTGTCCAACCTTCCCTAAACTCCCTCCCCACCCCTCCACTTCCTTTGCTGATTAGGAATTGTTTAAATGCCTTTTCACCCTAGAGTTATAGGGCTATATTGTTTTGGAAGTGGTCACTATATAGAACTAATGAATTAAAAGGGTGGATGGGACACCAGCCTTTGTAAAGTTTTAACGCCTAAGGCTTGGATAACAACTAGCTAACTCAGTAAGATGCCCTCCTTAGTCATTTGATATGGGCTTGTGGCAAATTGGACCACAATCACTTGTGAGGTTGCTATCACTCCAAACCACTGTTGGTTTGATGCTAGTAAAACTAAACACAAAATGTCATCACAAAAGTGATAAGCACTCAATAAGACACAATAAATGTCATTTTCATTCAAATTACATGCTATTAATTTATTAAGGGATCATTGCATGATAAGATCATTTTAGTGACCCAAGGGAAATATGCAATAGGTTGGCGATTGTGATTGATTATGTTTGATTATATTTTGAAGTGTCATTTCCCAATATGTGGCTATCAATGTGAGAGAGATGGCATAGGAGTGGTGACTGGTTCTAAATTTTGTACCTGCTAATTTGTAGTGATCTTGATACATGCAAACAATATCATCTATGACACCACAGTTGATGTTGGCAGCTTTGAGAATTTCTTACCCTTGAATGTTTGCATCTAAACCATCATAGTGGTAAGTTGAAACCAGCAATGTGACCTTCATTTCTTCATTTCAATTTTCAATTCCTGAGGGATCTATGAATTTCTTCAGGTTTATGGTTTGTAATCTAGCCAGCCCCCATCCAGTACATCCCTAATCCATACTATCCAGCTAGGTGGCTGGTAAATGATGGAATATTTTACACCAACACTTGCCTTGTTCACAAGGTAAATGTTTGTCATTTATCTTTATGCTTACATGGATTGATAATATTTTAAAGCCTATATGCCTCTGCCTGGATTATATATATTTGAAAATCCATATTTGTACTTACCCAACTGACATATTAAGATTGATATACTTGTCTAACACTGGTTCATTATATTTGCTTCCTTTTGGACAAGTTCTTTTTAATTTCCACCTCTTTTGTGATGGGGATGGTGTCATGCCCGTACGAGGCCTCATACATGATGGCCAGTTACGGGCATGTCCATGTGCGCTTTTAGGGTTAATGTACAGTTTTAAACGACTGTACGCTATTAGATACTTAGGGTTTCAATTTGTTGGCAACGATATAAAAGGCTCAACCCTTTCTTTCTCTTTTTAGTTTTTTTAGAATTCCTTTGTCAGGAGTTTCCTCATAAGAAGCTAGGATTTCTAAATGCTCACGGTGGCCATTGCACGGCCACCGTCTACATACATTTCATTTCCTTCTTTCTTTGCAATTCAATTCTAGAAAAACTCTATTCCCTATTGCTTCATGTTGAAAGCAACAAATTACTTATACTTTTGAAATTCTTGAGTTGTTGCTACTCGTGTTGTTGTTGCCGGAAGGAGCGCGCTACTAGTGTTGCTACTGGTGTTATTGGAGGGAGCTTGCGTTTCTTACAACCAACGAAGTCGAAACAAACGAAGCTGGGACACTAGAGAGCAGGTGTCAAAACTTTTTTCTTTCTCCCATTCTTTTTCTCTCTTGAAGTTGTCGAGTAAAAAAAAGAAAAAACAAAAACATTGCAGCGCAGTGTTGGCCAGGGCTGCAACGCGCTGCCGGCCATCGCAACAACACTGTGAGGTCCAGCCCGTTGCCGGCCATCATAGTAGCGCTGCAAGGTCTAGCCCGTTCCGGCCATCGCAGTAGCACTACGAGGCCCAACCCGTTCCTGGCCATCATAGCAGCGTTGTGAGGCTCAGCCCCTTGCCGGCCATCGCAGCAACGATGTGAGGCTGCAGCATCGCCGCGAGTCGCAGCGCTGCGAGGTCGCAACATTGTCGCGAGCTGCAGCGCGTTACTGGCCAACGATGCAAAATTGCTGCGAGTTGCAGCAGCGCTGCCGGCCAACGCCGCAACATTGCTGCGAATTGCAACAACGCTCCCGGCCAGCGCCGCAACATCGCCGCGAGCTGCAACAGTGCCGTAGCAACGCCGCAGTAACGTCGCAGCATCGCCGTGAGCCACAGCAACGTCGCAGCATCGCCGTGAGCTGTAGGAGCGCCACGAGCTGCAACAACGCCGCAGCATTACCGCGAGCGGCAGCAACGCCATAGTAGCACCACAACAATGCCGGAGCATCGTCGCGAGCTGCAGCAATGTCGCAGCAGCGCTGCCAACTAGCGCCACAGTAGCGCTATCGACCAGTGCTGCCGGCCATTGCCGCAACGTTACGTTACGAGGAGGTGCAGTGTAGTGTCACCGCCCGCCATTGCTATAGCGGCAGTTAAGCTTTACATGTTTAACGTAAGTCAGACTTCTGTCGGACGTCCGTTCGACTTCCGTCCGTCAGTCCTACGTCCTGTTGTCTTGTCGTCCTACATCATGTTGTCCTGTCGTCCTGTGCCTTATCGTCCTACGTCATGTACCCTACCGTCCTACGTTCGGTGTCATATCATCTTACGTCTTGCACCTTGCCGTCCTACTCCCTGTCGTCCTACATCTTGCGCCCTTTCGTTCTACATCCTATTTTGTCGTCCTTCCTTTTCATCCAACATCTATTTGACTTCCGTGCGATCTCTGTGTGTCACGGGTCATTCCCAACAGCGCATT
>Ga0209611_10015059_pt1 | contig 10175 bp, 9 predicted proteins | sample S1TSphgellanicum_3_FD_187693 | JGI IMG/M metagenome (GOLD analysis project Ga0209611, IMG submission 187693) | Host-associated microbial communities from peat moss isolated from Minnesota, USA - S1T2_Fc - Sphagnum magellanicum MG (SPAdes) (version 2) | ecosystem: Host-associated > Plants > Peat... | reverse complement strand
AAAAAAAAAAAGATTCATTTGTTGTTGAAAAAAAAAAATAATGGGAAAGTTGAATACTTATGCAATGTTAATTGTCATTTACATTCAAATCCTCAAAATATTCTATTTTTCCAATCAACTTGTAGTTGTCATCAGCCAAAGACTTTTTAATTTTTAGGTAATATTTCATGTTTTTATTTGGCATACACCATGCAGATCGTTAGGTCAATTTTTAACAATTATGATAATTATATCCAAGTTTTCCACTTGCAACTGACATTGCCACAAAGTTGTCAATACCCAACTAGACTAAACATCTTTTCTATTTCAATTTGTGACCTTGGAATGCCAAGAATTAGCTTGGCCAAAAATGTCACATTCAAAAATTACCTTTCATAGATGCACTACCAAGCAAACAAATCTTCACATGCAACAAGGGGTATGGATAATCTCCTAAACAAAAATGACTCTTTAACAAGTGCCCAAAAAGTTTCCTTAGAGGATGCTCCAACCCCAAACACAATACCTTCATTTTCAAGCTCATCACTATGATTAACAAATGTCCAACATTCAATAATAGGGTTTAGAGTTGCAAAACATGTCATGAGAAGAGGAATTATAGCTTTCAAATCATATTCAAAAACAAGTTGGATCCCCACATCCCACCAAATTTTCCACAACTTGAAATGATTTGAACCTAGGATTTAACATTGTGGCAAGCATGTTATGAACTTGGTTTGAATAAAAAAAATTCAAAAATTGAAAAAAAGGTTTTAGAACCTTCATAACTTCTTTTCACATGTTTTTTTGGAAGAGGAGTTCATAATCAAATTGGTCCAAAGTTTTTATCCCATCTGAAACTTGCACCATTTCAACCATTTGAACTTGTAGTTTGGTTGTTAGAGTCATGGCAGTAGTTAAAGCATTAGATAACAACCAAAGACCACAAGATTGGTTCATGACACAAATCACGATCACATAATCCAAACATGATCTGACTACCTCTACAATAGTTCACACTTGGGCCTTCAAACTCTTTGCTTTAATGTAATCTAATTTTTTGCCTTCCATAACAAGTGACGATGGCTTGCATAAATTCCAAAGCTTGTTCAAACATGATGATTTTGGATGCAAATTTGGTTTTGACAAGTGTTTTAAGTTTTCAAGGTGGCATCCCACATTCAAGCCCTTCATGCCTCCCTTTCGTATACTTTTTTCTCCATGTAATGTTTTCTGTAAAGTAGCTTGTGCATCCTTCACATTCATCTACATTAAACCTTTTGAAACTTTGTTGTCATTAGTAGTATATTGGCAAGCCTTAAACATCACATGCTCAAAACATGTACCTTCATGAACCTTGATAAACCTTAGAGGTTCAAAATCAATGATGGAGCATAATGTAGATGTTGTAGTTGTCAAATTATTTCTCTCTTCTTTTACATATGCAATTAGGTGATGCATCAACCCAAACTTTGTAAGCAATGATTCAAGTTGAATAACCATACTTTGCCCATTTGTTTCATTCATTTCAAATAAACTCACAATAACATGTGTAGGAGTCCAAGATTGATTTAAGAAGTTCATCACAAAAGCAAAATTGTCCGCATCGTCCCTAAACATCCACATATCAAAACTTGTAAAAATAGTGGTTGCAAATGCAAGGTTTGGAAACACATGCAAGTCTAAGGTTTTTTTTACCATTTTAGGAAACACTTCATTTACAAGATTGGTACGAGAAGGAAATGAAACTTGAGGACATTGGCATTAAAACTAACCTTCTTAACTAAATGTTTTCAATATTGGAAATTTTTTGATAACCTTTATAGGTGTAAAACACTAAATCCTCAATAAACATATGTTGTGCCTCATCATTTTGTTTACAAGTTTGTGGACCCAAAATAGTTGGTGATTGCACAACTATAGGGCCATTCCTTTTTTTCCCCATCAACCATTGTTGTTTTTTTGCAAGTTGCACCTTTCCTTGAGCAAACAATTTGGGATGCACAATATCAACATGAATATTCATAGGAATAATTCCATTAATTTTATTACATTTAATCAAACACTTCCTCAAAATAGAACTTTGGGAAAGAACATTATTTGATTTTTTTTCCAATCTATAAATAATACATCATAACATTTATGGATTTTCAAGATTTATAAGCAAATCATCATTCACAACACAAAAACCCCAATAAATTAAAACATAATGGTGTGGTTTCCAAAATGGCTACAAGTTACAATATTTAATTTTCCAATGAGTTGCTAGGTTTTAAACACACTTTCCATGTTTGAACTATTTGTGGTCACATCTTCACATGTAGGCGGTCCATCAACCCCATCAACATTTTCAACAAAAACAATTTTGTCTTTTGTAATCATGGTGCACATTGCACACTACACAATACAAAATGTTGAGTTCCCAAACCTTGAACATGTTCGACCTATGATAAAAACAACTTGAAAATTATAAACATAATTAGTTCAATGAATTACAAATTGCAACATAACTTCAACAACCTCCAATAATGCTCTAACTTGCAACAAAATAACAATAGAAAGTTTCAAACCTCAAATCGCTTTCAAACATGTTTATCAAACCTAAACATTTTATAAATTTCTTACTTAAAATTTTGATAACCTATAACAAAATTTCAAATTTTAACAAATTTCAACAAAAATTCAACAAGCTGCAACAAAACTCCAACAAACTATAAGAAAGTTCAATGAATAGCAATAGAGTTTTGACCTACAACAAAATCATTGAGAATATTAATCCCTATACCAAAGCTTTCACAAACCTTTCACAAGTTGCTAAGAACTCCAAAACAACTTATAACAAAGTTCCAACAAGCTATAATTTTTTTTAATGAATTGTAACAAAGTTTTGACAAATTGTTAAAAAGTTCCCATGAATTGTAATAGGATTATGACGACTTGCAAAAAACTTCACTTCAATGAGCTACAAAAAAGCTTATTCCCATGAGTTGCAAAAAAGCCCACTTTGATGAACTACAAAAAAAAATCTTTCTAACAAACTAAACAAATTAATAACAAGTTGGAACCTTCACCTAAACCTAATGAGCTCCAATGAATGACAACAAAATTTGCTTTGATGAGAGACAATAGATTTTCAACAAGTTGTAACAATTGAAATTCTAACATGCAACAAAACAACCTTATGTAACAAAAAGAAAATGGGGAAGAAATCACACCCAGATATGCAAGCAAACAACTTTAGGTTGCATTTACATCGTGATGTGTTTGATGTCAACAAAAAAATCCTTAGTTAGCTAAAGCTATGGGTTGCCAAGGATCAAAACATTCCGGTATCATTCTTTCAAGCACCACTAGTCCCTTCAAACACACATCACTTAGTGATTAGATTGTGACGCCCCCACTATTTGGCAAACACAATTCACACAATCTTCCTTGACTAATGCCCATCACATAATTCACATCTATCCTCAGGACAATGCAAGACATTGAACATGAATATTCCCTTATTCTAGTTTGCTCATAGTTGCCCCACACACATTCAAATAAGATTGCTCCTTACAAATGGCTAAGGAGTATTACAAGAATGAAATAATGTTTTGGAGTTCCACATTTTTTTTCAGTACTGAACTTCAAAACAACAACTCCAACCTCAAAGCTCCCAATCACAAAGGCACACATTCTTTCCCACAACAACATAAACACACATACACACACAAAACTTGAACAATAAAACTTCACAATCACCCCAAACTTTGTCGCAAGAATCACTTACAACACCCATTGAACCAATCATCATCTCCTTGGATCGACCTTCTTAATTTGCATTTTCTACATTGAAACACAATGTGTAACGGATAGCAAGTATTTCTAAGAAAGATATGAATTGCATAAGCTAACACACCCCTAAGCTCTTTTATGGACTTAACTGCAAGTCTAAAGAAGAAGACATCGGAAGGAGAAGGAGTTGGGGTGTGTTCATTGGTTCGCAGCATTTTGGGGGTAGAGGGGCGTGCTGGAGTTCCGGGATGAAACTAGGAAGATAGACAAGCAAGTCACTTACTCACACAGACCTGCACAAACCAAACAATAGGTTGGTTAGTGTGGAATTGAAACACCTTTGGTGCACGGACGAGCCACGAGCAAACATAGATTCACAAGAGTCACCACGGCCCGGACTTGGGGGAAGCCACCACCTTCCCCTTTATAGTATACTTTGTGCCTGACCATGGGACTAGCACCTAAATGTCATTTTGTCCCAAGACTCCCAAATGGGAGTTCCGAAATTCCCAAAGTTAAGACTTCCACGACTTTGGGGGCCCATAACTTTGTGTGAAGATCTCCGATCGAAGTGAGGTCTGAAGCGAAGTTGTAGTCCTTGTCGAAAAAATTTCAATGGTATGTCGCACACCACTTGCATCCAAGGAAATTGGGGCGATTCTTGATTTTTAGTGATCAGGAATCAAATTGCCAATTTGACTCCTAGCCTTTCTTTTGGCCATAACTTGTGTTTTAAATACTCAAATGGGTCATGTGAGTCCATTTTAGATATCTACGCTTCAAAAGATTTTCAATGATATAAGGAACTTTTCAATCCAATGAGTTTTGACCCTTGCAATCCTCCTCTAAAAATTTGGAAGTCCATTGGGACTCCAACTCTCAAGGTGGGAGTTCATTTGAGAGTGTGGGGGTTTCCCTCCCACTCTTTTGCAATCCTGGGAGCATGAAATGTAACTCCCAAGTTCAATCTTGGCCCGCACTTTTACAAGCCTTTGCCTTGGTCACAAGCCAAAGGCTAGGGTTGTAACACAAGCATTATTTTTCCACACAAATAAAACACATATGACTATTTCAACAACATCTAATTTCATTGTCCAACCTGTGATACTTAACTTCCTCCTTTCAAACACTAATCTTTCCTTCATATAATGTTGAACTCCTTATGTTGTAATCCAAAACCCAATCATATTGCACCCATTTTCACTAAGAATTAAAGAATGCTCATCCAAACTTTAACTCTAAATGTCGCATAAATCAATAACCCAACATAAATAATAGCAAATAAAACCACACCAAAGAAAAAAAAAAAAAAAAAACAAAAAAAACCACACCAAAAAAAAAAAAAAAAAAAAAAACCCCATATCATCATAATCCATAGTGTCCATACACAGCCGCTCATTCCATCAACTTTGAATGATGCCCGGCAAGCACAAACAACATTGATGAAATGGACATTCCACAAATTGCTTCAACCCTAATTTCCTGTCACATTTAAACATTCAACAAACCAAGGCTCATGTGTTTAACAATGTTTCAAACATCCAACCTACAACAAATAGAATCATACCTTACCCAAAAAAAGCTTTATGCATTTGAGTGCTTGAAACTTGGGTGTTTGAATCCATTAAAATCCTTTTTGATGTGATAGAAAGTTTGTTCAAAGGAGAAAGACGCATCAAATCCTCGCCAACAAAGTTTTGATACGACAAAAAAATTGTAGAAGAGAGAAAAACAAAGAAACAAAAAACCTTGGAAACCCTAATCCTTATAGAAGGATATGTAGATACATGTGCATATCTGGACCTTTGAAACAAGTTATATAAAAAATTATGTATAACATAGTTACATATTCCAGGCTCTCATAAAAAAATATAAATAGATATGCATAATGAAAAAACATAAATGTGCAAATATATATAAACGTAAGGGTATCACTTGGATCTACATTTGCCGATTACCCATACCTCCAATTATGGGAAATGAGAAAAATCTGGATATGAATGGTTGATAACCGGGGAGTCATGCATGTTGATAACCAACACTCACAAGTATAACCGACCAACACTGGTATCAACATTGGTATCAATACTGATATCAAGTATCAGACTAGTCTGATACAAGCTGAGGCAATACCAGCATTATTAGACTAGTACCAGTCTGGTAGGTACTTGAGATAATACTAGAGCCTTTTACCAGTCTTATACCAGTTTCAATACCAGTTATATATCTGCCATATACCAGCCAGAAAAGAGTCTTGGAAGCTGGACCCAATACCAGGACCAGACTGGTATGAAAGTTTCATCTGACAGATATGTACCACTTGACAAAGTTAGGGTTGCATCACTTCATCACTTGATATTCAAGTTCTAGTAAGAGTTTTGATGTATGTATGTATGTATTTATTTTCATATTTATGCATTTTGTGTATGTGCACTTTGTGAACAGGACTCGTATCTCTCTCTCTCTCTTTGGTGATCTTGGGAACAACAGTTTGTCCAATTGGTTCTACGATGTAGCCAAATTATTAGGTACCTACGAAAAAACATGTCAAATGTCGGTGGGATTTGGATTTGTATTTTTGTTGCTACTAACAACAACAACAACAGCAACCCGTATATGCCAAAAGGAAATGTAAGGTTGCTAGTAGATGGCTGAATCTGCATCCTTCCTCTAATGCGCATTTTAGCGTGTGGGAACTGTATGTACTCCATACGGATTGTGGGATCTCCCAAATACAGTTTTGAGTGAGGGAGGAGGATGAGACAATAATTCATCAAATGGATAAAAACCCAAATGTACGGAATGAAGAACAGTAAGAAAGTGAAGGAGATTTGTATAGATTTGTGTGAGCTGTTTCTGTCTACGTTGTCAATGGATCAGATCATCTTGCCATTGCAATCAAGTTCAATTGGGGGCTTGTGTGTAAGCAAGCACAATGAAGGAGCCGGGAAAAAAACAATTTTTTGAAACAAGTAACCATCTGGAAACTCTTACCGGATTCTCATAAACAAGTGGGTTTTTTCTTTCTTTTTGGCTGTCTTCAGACTTGAAGTAAGTACTTTGAAGGTGTTGTTTTTGTTTTTATTTAGATGCAAGAGATGGGAATCTTGGCATTTGCATACTAATAATAACGAATCCAAAGTCAGACAAAAAAGAATGTGGGCTCCAATATCAGTCAACAACTGCCTGAAAATTAAGAGTGGTGAAACCGAAGACAAAGGGGGGGAAGGAGGAGAGGGAAGGAAAGAGATAGGAAAGGGCTATGGAATGCACATATACATATTTTGGCACGACCACCAACATAGATTTCAAATTTCAACAGCACCAGCAACCACTTTGCTTTTGCCAAAGCTTTTAGCATCATACTTACCCATTGCCAGCGACTAAAGCTTTTCCCAAAAGAAAGATGATCAGCTCCAATGCCACAGCCTGTCATCCCCTTATACACCCTCCTTAACCCCCAACCCCAATCAAAGAATCCTCTAGTTCAACATGTTGTTTCTGTACATACACCAGCATAAAAGAAGATCTCATCAGATTTTCTTTCAGAGGATGGAAAATCCACTAGATCTAGCCACTACCTGTTTCTTGTGCATCTATTGCTGTCCAAAATGATGAACCAGATAACCAAAGAAAACTCTCACAACCGTGCAACACACATTAGCCTAAAAAACCATTTATAGCTACGAATGATATGCATGCAGCCTCTTGAGCTGGGTTGTTTTTTTCACAAAATATTTTATTTCTGTGTTTTGAAATCCAAATTGACTGATGAATAAAAATGGAACATATCCAAAATTGATGATTAAAAAATTGGACATGTGCATAGATCGCACAAGAGAAAATTTATGACAAGTCCAAAAAATCAAAACAATTCTTAACATATGTCAATTACAAGAATCACTACCTACCAATATTATACCATACATTCAAGGCCGGTTTGGCATCATATTTTTAAAATTAAAAATGGTTCTAGACTCCCATCGAGTTCTGATGATGCATGTTATTTTTTAAGGTTCACCTTTTAGTTGCCCAAACCATGAGTAGAACGAGAATTGAAGCGCACATGAGCTTGGATGCACAAAAGTCAAGGCACCACATGAATAGTGAGACACATGAGTTATAGAAGCTACATAATACATATCATCATGTCATCATGACTCTTGCGGACTGTGACTATTGTGGAGTCTCTACTACTATTATACTTGTGACAAGAATTTTGAGAATTGTTTTCAAGACTACATTGGTAGTAACTAACAAAGCATAAAGGGGAAACGAGATATGCATCAAACATGTTTTCATAATTTCATGATCAAGTACTGAAATGGGTTTTTTAAGTATGAAGTTGTATGTGCATAGTTTGATGGGTTTGTGTGTAAAATATTTTAATTATTAGCTTATATTTTAAATTGATTTTAAAAAAATCCAAGTGTTATGCATAGATGTCGTCTTTACCCCAATCTAGTCTTCCAAAGAGATTTCCTTCTTGAGATGCTTGACTTTGACATTTTACTCCTATTCTAATGTATGTATGTGGTGCATTAGTCAAGGCTAACTGTTAACTCTTCACATTTGCTGCATCATACTGATCAGGTGCTTATAAGAAGTTATTTGTAGTGTGAACTTGTGAAGTTCAGAATGAACAGGTTACATAATCACAGATTTGTATGTAGCTCCCCCCTCAAACCCATTTTCTCTTTGAGAAATTATTGCTTGTGGGAAGTTCCCTTGATTCTGTTTTTTCTGGAACACTTGAGAGGTTTAGTGTGCTATTAAATATTGAATTTTTTTTTATGAAAGTTAAGAATACTTCAATTATATAATGAATTCTAACTTAATAGTAAGCACCTTGTTTATATTTAGATTATTTATTTATTTATTTATACTTTCTAATGACTTAGTTGTATTCTATGTTTTTTCCTGTTATTTGAAAAAAAAAATGGAAATAACTTCCCCTCAGAGCAATTTTAACCTGAAAAATATGATTTTGACAAATGCAAAAAGGATTTTTCATGAAAAAAATGGCTCAAAGTTTGCCAGATTTCAAAGAATTTTTTTTTCATATAGTCAGATTTGTATGATGATAAGTTGCAGAGAAGGTAGTCAAGAATATAGAAAGAGTTTGTTTTTTTCTTTTTTTTGCTATTTTCATATTTAGTATGTAACCAAATCTGACTAAATCATGTTATGGAAAAAAAAACCACTTCAACTAGGTAACAAAATTGAGGGGAAAAGAAAAAACAATGCCCCAAAGAATTTGCTTAGAGCCACCATCATAAATGAGGAGAGAGCAAAACACTCTTCAATCTCAATCTCAATCTGCATGATCTGAAATCCAAAGTCAGAAAACCCTGACACTCTCTTGCATTAATTTTTCATTAACTCAACTCTTTGAATACATTACTTAATACTAACTGTTATACTTTCTATGTGGTCAAGGGCTTCCAAATTATGCTGCCATGATCTTGGGGGATCAGAAATCAACAACACCCTGCCTGAACTTCCCAATATGATCTCCTCCTCCTCCTCCTCCTCCTCCTCTCTGGAATCTGATCCATCAAACAAAAATGCCAGTCAGGTGTGTGTTGTTGGGTCTAAATTTATCCTCATTATGATCAAGCCTTAGATCTTGTGCACCCCAAAAAAAAATAAAAATTCATATTAAAAGGAAAAAAATAATCACCAATTTCAGGTTCCACAAATCTAGCAACATAACATAGAGAAAAGCAATCCAAACCCACATGCTAAAAACCAGTGCAAACTTCTCAGTTTGTCAGTTAATCCATACAAGTGCACAGCAAAATTGAAGGTTCTAAAAATCCAGTCACAACACATTTCTTTGTCTTGGAGGCCTGAGTTTGCTTGCCTGTTGCCAGAGTTATAGTATACCCAACTTACATACATACATACATACAACATACATACATACCTATGTGTGTGTTTCATATGTATGAATATATACTGCAATATCTGGGCCGTTTGACGCTAACTATATCATTTTTAGAATTTTTAAAGAAAAATTGAAATTTTTTTTCCGAATGAAAATAAAGAATCTGATGGAATAGTTGAGAATTTGTCATTTTGTCAAAATGGAATCCTCAAAATTAATTATTTATTTATTTATTTGACAAACGTTGTGTCAAAGTGACCAATGTGCTGTGGTACACGATTTGAGTGGATTCATCACCTGCATTCAACCTGCATTCTATGACACCAAGAAGTCGTGCTTGTGTTTGAATCCATATACATTCATTGTTGGTCCAATTCCATAGTGGAGGTTTTGAGAGTTTGCTGACATTGCATTCATTTATCGGGTCTGAGGAGGGCAGATATGCCACCGAGCTTTTGGTTATTCTTATCAAGCGCATAAAATAAATAGGTCGGTTATGGGTTTAGGGTTTAGGGTTAGCTAAAGAGGT
>Ga0209611_10015058_pt1 | contig 10175 bp, 1 predicted proteins | sample S1TSphgellanicum_3_FD_187693 | JGI IMG/M metagenome (GOLD analysis project Ga0209611, IMG submission 187693) | Host-associated microbial communities from peat moss isolated from Minnesota, USA - S1T2_Fc - Sphagnum magellanicum MG (SPAdes) (version 2) | ecosystem: Host-associated > Plants > Peat... | reverse complement strand
TAAGATATGCCACATTTTGAGGTAATGAAATTCAAACTAAAAACTTCCCTTACTAAATCTAGAACTTTTCATTTAGATGCATTCATTTTTATGGAACTTGCCCATCCATCATAAATACTCCAAATGTCATGCACACATTGGGTTAAGTTTGAGTCAAAATTCTATGCCCAAATCCTACACCAATGCATAGTCTTTTTCCTATGGTAGAACCAATAAACATGTAGATCTACTTGTTGCCATTCATATTACAAAATTCACCATTAATTGTATGAAACACAAAATAGTGCCATTTATTTAGATGGACCATTCACTCAATAACAAATGCTCAAAATATTCAATAGGTCCACATGGATCAAACTTTATTTTTCTTGTCAAATCAAGTCTTTGAATTAGTAGCCTCATCATACACAAAAAAAAATTGTCACCCCTTTAAATGTTAATGATGTTCAAACTCCTCATTATAACATGTTATCATCCCATAAACGTAGGTACCACGTTCCAATACCCACTACAATGATCCCATAATTCAAACTTGTTACTTTTTAGTCACAAGAAACAACTCCCTTACATTTGAAATTGCCATTTTCTATTGTATTTTTTGGGTGACATACAATTCAATATCTTTGTTTGCTACATAGCTACACAAATTCTTAGTCCCATATGCTTTTTAAAACATTCCGTGGATGATGCAAACCCTTTGCAATGAACAATTATTCTATTATCATTTTGCCACATACAAATAAACATACTCCAAAAATAATAAACCATCAATAAGTACTAGCCACATACACCACACAATTACCACTTACCGCTTAGCTATTTCTTTCTTCTATGACATTTGTAATTTCAACCCCAATTGTAATCCCTTATATCCCAATCCAATATCATTCAACTCACAAAACTTGGATTTTCATCCAAAATTGTCACCACCTCCATGCAACTCAATATGTTTATGAATATTACATAGAACATTATACTATTTGTTCAAGATGATATTGAGTGTGTAGTGGAGATATAATGTACAACATGCCTTCCAAATTAAACATTATCCTTACATTGCAAATTCATTATTCCATCACAAACCAACAAAACAAAACAAAGAGACAATTGATGAGATCCTCTAAGTGTTAAACAAGTTGAAATTATAATGTTTTCATTGTTTCATATCATCCACCATCTTCCACCAATTCTTCACATCTAATCAAAATTCATCATAACCTTTTTCATCAATTACACATATCCACATTCTTCCTTGCAAAAAACCGAAAGATGGTCTCATTCCTCTAAAATCCACCCAAAGTCCCAAATGAAAAAATAAACAAGTGTATGCAGTCTAAGGTTGTTCAATTTTGGCAGATGCTCCACTCCCTAAAAGTCCATACGGTAGTGTTAAAATGATAGTGTATTTTGATATCATTAATTTAGTGGGGAATTACATGGTGGTTAATGAACTAAAAAGCCCATATGAAAATAAGCCATTCTAAACAATTATTTAATGTACATGTTAAAAAAATAAAAATTGAAATCCACCCAAAAATGATTATGATATGGACTTATGAAAATATGGTTTATTTTAAGCCATTTAAAGTCCATAACTTTCTTTTGAACATATGTTCTTTTTGTTTTAACATATCATATATTGAATCCCTACAATATATCCCAAATAAAATTCATACATAAAAATGCATATATAGGAAGGTACAAACAACAAATCAATCCATATTTTTCAATTTCAAAAGTCCATTACTATCTATTTGGTGCATATATGTTGCAATTTCTTTTTATAGATGTCTTCTCCTTCTTCAAGTTGAAAATCTAAATCTAGTTACAAATTTGAAAAAAAACAAATTCATGCCATGTTAATAGCATGTAAATGCATGACACTTTGCAAAAATTTGGATTGTAACACAAAAAGTGAGCCACCCTACTTTGCAACCACCCAAACACAACACATTTCTAGTTTCAAAACTTATATTTAGTTTGCAAGTCTATAACATGTTTACATTGCAATGTTTTTATATATTCTGGGAATATTTGTGGAACAATTTGGAATGAATCTAATGAATATTGAGTACTCAAAAGCATTGGTAAACACCAATTGTCAATGCTTTCATTTTTTAGGTTTTGGATGGTTTCCAAAATTTGACATAATCATGAACAATATATGTCCACACCTTATAATAGTATAGTGTGATTTTTTTTGTGATCAATAATTTTGGTCATTGTAAAAATCATTGATTTTTAATCCATCACCTTTTGTAACCAATCCCAATTTACAATATTATCCTAGCAAGCAAACCCATTGCTTTGTAAGTAATCACCAAAGTGGGCAAGGTTAATTCCTACTATCACATGTTTTCATTTGTAATAAATTTCACTTTGATTACATTGGACCTCTTTATGCCTTTCATGCTATTTGTAAAATTTTCAAAAAATCACTTTCAACTTCAGACATTTTAGTGTGAATTTTTTTGGAATCCTCACATTCAAGAAATTTTAATTAATTGTGACATTTGATATGAACCCATGGTTCATGCCATTGCCATTTAACCTAGGCCAAAGAACAAAAGTAGGCAAAAACATTTGTGCAATCAATGAGTTGAAACAATATGGACCCAAGGGGCCCAAGTTTCTTTTTCTCTTAGTGGAGGGTGGGTGTTGGATTTTTTTTTGTTCCCAATGTGTTCCCATGAAATTCCCAATGGGCTCCCAACATGTTCCCCAAGTTTACAATGTGTTCCCCAACATGTTCTCAATAGCTTTTCCCTTTATCCCAAATCCTTTACCCTAAGTTATATTCTTGTAACCTATATAAGTAGCCAAAAGGAAAAGGTTACAACATATTTATTTTGGGATTGTACAAAGTACAATTACTTTGTTTGGTGATGGTTAATAAAAAAATCCATCACAAAAGAAAAATAATTGAATTTCGAAGGTCCCTACAACTAATTAATGTGAGTTGCCATATATTACCATTTAAAAAAAATAAAATCCCTTGTTGAAACCTTTAAATGCCATGTCAAACCTCCCAATTCAAACATGATGTAGCACTTCGAATTTGAGCTTAAGTATTTTTCATCCTTCAAATGACAATTTGTGTCCCAATTTTTCACATGATCATAAATATTAAACAACATATTGTTGGGCATGCTAACTACAATGTTTTAGCCTTTATTAAAAGATTTTTAGTGACACTAGTGACACCAAGATCATAAATAATTTGTACATGTTTTTTTTCTTTGGAAAAAATGGACAAAATCCACTGCCAACATGGAAAGTCAATACAACAAGCATAGCTAGGGGGAAACCCAACCCCATATGGAAAAAAACCAAAGTTATTGCCCAACAAAGCTACACATTCTATGAGTTTCATAGGATTGTTTTAACTTTCATGTTGTGTGAAACTTGCAAATAGTATGGTGTAGGTACCATAACCTAGCAAATTCATGTAGCATCAAGTGTTCAACCTCAAATTGCTTTTTAATATTGGTTAACACATGCTACCATTCAAGCCCACCACAATCTACTAAGCCATCCCATATCATCCTACCTATCTACATCTCAAACCATTGTTTTCCATTGAAAGCCAAGTTGTTCCTTTCAAACCAAATGTGCCACATTATGATACTACATAAAAGAATTTAAATAGGCTAGAAACATTTGATCCTTTTTGGGAGTTTATTTTTTTAAATTGAGTGTTTCCTCACCTCTACCACCTTTATTCATTGTACCTATCCCATCAATTTTGATTATTATGTTCCATGTTGAAAGGTTATCAAATGTTGCCTAACCTCAAATGCAAAAAATTTCAAGGGATTTCAAATTATAAAAGAGTTGATCCTTGCACAAGTGGGTATGTATTGTTATGTTGTACAAAAATCAACTTTTGGAAAATGTGTTCCCTTTCCCCATAAATGTTAACCCATTATCTCTCCATTGTTTGCAAAGTCGGGTTCCTTAGTTCATCAATTCATTCTTAAGGTAAGTTGCCCCCAATTCTCTCCCACAAGTACCTATCCTATTTTCCAAGTCAGTATTTCCCATTTATTATTTCCCATGCAACAAATTCACACCTTTCTTTATCCCATAAGTCCCAACCCTTCTCAAACCCCCCCCCATGGAACTCTTATGTTCATTATGCCAAAACATGGTTTTCATGATTAGGACAACTTGCAACTATTGTCCAATTATAATCATATAATCATATTTGGACTTGAATCGTTATCATCTTTTTGACTACAACCATGATCAAGACTACATGACTATAAATATGACTATAAGTAATTATGTGGCTAAATTTTACAACTACACAATTTAGAAGTCATGTTGAACATAATTAACCTTGTTTGACCAACTATAAAAAAAATTCAATATGAACATGTGTTTAAGTTTAATATAAATTGGCCTACAATTAACCTAAGTTTGGTTTTGGTCTAACCTACTTTAACCTTTAGATTTAATTTGATTGAATTTAAATCCTCAATTTAACTTCTAAGACTAATTTCCATTAAATTTAGTTTATAAGTTTAGTCTAAGTATATTTTAAAACCTAATTTAACAAATAATGTAGTCTTGCCCTAATTTTATTTAGGTAACCTAATCCAACCAAATTTGATTGAAATAGACTAAATTAACCTAATCTAGCCTAAATATTTTGAATTAACCAAATTTAACCAAGTTTTGCTAAAATAATTTAATTTTGTCAAAATTTGCCAAGTTTAACCAAGTAACCATTTTAGCCAAGTATAGCCTAATTTAATCAAGTTTAATTAAGTTTTGCCAAGTTTTACCAACAATAACTTAAATAACATATTTAAATCAAATTTAACCAAAATCAACCGAATTTAACCGAATTTAACCTAACTAATTTACTTTAGCCAAATTTAATCAATTTAAACCAAGTTTTGCCAAATTTAACTTCAGTATCTTAATGTAGCCAAATTTAACCAAATTTAACCTAAATAACTTATTTTAGCCAAATTTAGCTTAGTACAACCTAGTATAACCAATTTTAACAAAATTTAATATAAGTAACATACTTTAAGCAAGTTTAGCCTATTATAACCTAATCTAACCAAATCTAACCTAAACAATTTACTTTAGCCAAATTTAACCTAAATAACCTAATTTAACCAAATTTAGCCTAATATACCCAAGTTTAACTTAGTTTAGCCAAGTAACCAAGTTTAACCAAGTATTACCTAAATAACCTACTTTAACCAAGTTTAGTTTAATATAGTCAAATTTAACTTTTAAAACTTACTTTAGCCAAGTTTAAATTAAATAACCTACTTTTGCCAATATTAGTTTAGTATAGCCAAGTTTACCTTAAATAACATACTTTAACCAAATTTAACTCAATATAACCAAGTTTAGCCTACTTTAACCAAATATAACCAAGTTTAACCTAAATAATTTATTTTTGCTAAATTTAACCTAGTATAACCTATTTTAACCAAGTATTGTTTAATATAGCCAAGTTTAGCCTAATATAGTTTAGTTGAACCTAAATTAAACCTAAATAACTGAGTTTAGCCTAAATAGCCTTAAGGTATATTAGGTTACTTAGGTTTAGCCTAGGAAAATCTAGATTCCTCAAAATAACCTATGGAAGCTTAAGTTAGATTGTTGGGTGGCCTAGGTTAAACTAGGTCAACCTAGGTTAGCTTAAGAAGACATGTGTTAATCTAGGCTAAAAAAAAATATTTTTTATATTCTTGTGATAACTTAATGTGTCACAAAAATAAAATGTGGTGGTGTAATGGTAAAGAATTTCACCCTCAAAATGGAGGTGAAGGGTTCAAGTACTTTTACTTTCATTCTATATACCTTTTAGGTTATTAGGGGAATTATAAGTGGGGTAGTTTTCCTAGGAGGAGGTTAGGTAGTTGGCATAGCCTAGGTTGTTTTTAAACTTAAGTTAGGTCACCTAACCTAACCTAGGATGTAGTTTCGGTCGCTTAGCCTAAGGTGCCTAACTTAAAGCTCCTAACTTAGTAGGTGGCCTAGGCTAGGTTCCAAGTGTCATTATTTGATTAAAAATTGACTGCCACATGGCATCATATAATTGGGTAAAATATTAATTTCATTATTATAGATTGCCATATGTCAATTCATAAGTGGTTAATAAAATCTTGAATTCATCTTAAGCTACTATGTGGCAACTCATAAATGATTAATAAAATCTTGAATTCATCCTAGGCTACCACATGGCAACTCCTAATTAGTTAATAAAATTTTCAATTCATTTTAGGCTACCACGTGGCAACAAGACATGAATCAAAACTAATTATAATTATATTTTTATATTAAATTTTGACAGTTGAAAATGTCTTATAATCATGGAGGACATAGTCACAAATGGCATTTAGGACTATGTCATTTTTGTGAATAGAAGTAAATACCACAAGGCCATATGGACTAGTAGTCATGTAGTCATAGTTAATCATATATGAAGTTTAGTACTACAACGCCAGTTGCTTATGTAGTCATATTTTCCATATTTTGGCGTAGTGATTTTAAGGATCAAAATACCAAAGCTCCCACATCTAAACTCTGATGACCACCAATAATCACCCATTTGATAAAGTTTATAAGCGTTAGTTCTTAAAGGCCAACTTTTGAAACATGATTTTTTGTGCTTTCAAAATCCATCCCCACATTTCTGATTTACTAGTCAAAACTTGCCCACAAATTACTACCTAATGTAAATCTAGTAGCCACCTTTTTGTAAAGATTCAAGTTTTGAAGCTTGTGTCCCCAAGTTCCATGGCTAAAGCTCACCCACTTGTACACATGAATGTGGTCATTGCTTCCCTTGGGTTTACCAAACTAAGACCTTCAATTTTCCATTTAAAGCACATCCATCATCCTAATTACTTCTTATGCAAATGAATTTATCATCATCACGAAATGCAAATATTCCTAGGTTTCCCAAACTTACCTTTCCTTTCACAAAACCTAAAACATGTCCTAGGTTTCCCCTTTTTATTTCATTTCAAATGAAATAAACCTCTTTTAGGAAACGTCTAAGTCACCCTTTAATGGTTCATTATCAACTTTAAACTTAATAACTCATTATTTGCATACCCTTTTGTACTTTTGATGACTTGTTAGCTTCGAAAAGAAAAAAATGTTATGTAGCAAGCTCTCCCACACCTTGCAAATTATTTTTTAGCCTTATTAGAATAACTTTCATTCATTTTCCTATGGGATTTCCTTGTTGACTTTTTTTTAATCTCTTAAAAAGAAAGGAATTGGGTGATGGTCAAACTTCATCCCATCCTTTGTACTATATATTGGGTTTATGGATGTAATGGTCCATTATGTATATCATATTTACACAAGCCATGATACTTTTTTTCCTTTTTCTTCCATTGTCCCATGAATACTTCCAACCTTTTTTTTCGCCATATGTCCTCACATAATGCATCTTTCTATTGGGTTGTTTGGGGCATAAGCATTGATTAGGCCTAGGTCACCCCTATTAGGCCATTAAGCCTCAACCATTGTATGTAGTTACCCCACATGGTGCCATAATGTGAAACCAACTTAACCCATTTTGGATCCAAAAGAATACCAAACCCTCCTTTATTAGCTTGGCCCTATTTCAAAAATTAGATGTGTAACCCTCCTTTGCTTTAGCCATCCACCAACTAACCTCATTCCATAGTAGTTCACCACCGTTTTTGTTATATTACCTCTTAGCTTGTGTTTTTGCAAAAACAAAATGTCAATCCTTGGGCATATACCCCTAAGATAATAGTGTAATTTATGAGCTTCCTCCTCCACATTAAGCCCACATGAACATTATAAGTCAGTTTAAGTTAGTTCCATGTGATGCATTATTTTCCTTGAGGAAACTTTGCTTGTGCTCCACTTGCTTACTATTGAATTGGGCCATATGTTCACACCCTAAAGATCAATGACATAGATGGGTCAAGTTTCTTCATCCTATTTAGTTGGTGTTTGAAATTTATTACCTTTTGTAGTTGCTTTAACTACCGTGATGTTATTTTCTTTTTCTATCATTAGAAGGAATTTTGTCCTTTATAACTAAAAAAATTAATGACTAGATGTTATAAATGATTACATAATTAACTATAGTCATATGATATTACTTCTAATCCTATGTGAAAAAAGTTGTAGTTGTTTATTAGTGATGCATTTGACTACTAAATGATGATGTAATAATAAGAAGGACAACATCATTTTTTCATTGGAAGTTTTCATCCATATGGTGTCCATGATTGATGACAAAGTGACGTGGATGTTTAAGATATCATTTGAAAATGTGACTAGGACAAAGTCATTTCAAATATGACTAAAAAATCATTATGCAAATGATGTGTACACAATGATGTGTCATTACATAAACAATGTGGTCATCCAATTATTTTACAATGATTTAAAAATGATTATCAATAATTTAATATATTATAAATGGACATAATGAACTACAAAATGTCAGGAATTGATTTTGATTAATATTATATGTATAGGTAATATAAGAGCCTTTATTGCATATATTTGATATAAAAACACATGATAATTTAAAATATATATGCATACCTTAAATATATTTGATATATTATAAAATTTATATTATAATGTTAAAATAAAATAGAAGTGTAAAATGCAGAAGATCTATAATTTATTTTTACATTAAATTATTATCATAAATTTAAATAAAAATTCAAATACTATAAATATGTAAATAAATAAATTTATTTTACACGTGTAAAAACATATTATTACACAATTATATTAGATTAGATGTGTAAAAATGAATTAAAATAAAATAATATTATTAAATTATTAAATTAAAATACTTAGATTAAATTTATACATCATATTTCATATGAATAATATTAAGAATATATATATGTATAACTGATTTATGATATGTTTATAAGTATTTTATGTGGATAAATTATATGGACTCATGCATCTAAATTAAAAGTTATTAGCAAAATTATAATATCTTGGAAATAAAATTTTATAATATAAAATTCTAAATCAAATGAAGGTTTAAGATATGAAAAATATATTTTATTTATTCATGTATTAGTCATGAAGGTTTTTCCATTTACAAATCATGTGTTTGAATTTATTTTTTCCAAAAAATGGTAATTAAATTGTTATTCAATAACAAAATTCAAATAATTTTCTTTTGAAATGGATTTACATTTTCTAAAAATAAATTATATAATTTTGTACATTATTGAAGGAAATTTATAAATATTTTTCCATTTATTCATTTGAATAAATTATCATGAATATATGAAATATCAAATTTGGGGTTTTGTGTAATGTTTAAATGAAATATCATCTATATAGAATAAATATTAGATTATTTACACAACAAGTGGGGTGGCTTGGTAATAAAAGAATTGAACTCCATCCTTGGGGTCCAAGGATCAAACTTCATAAATGATATTCATTATGGTCAACAAATTGGAATATTGACCAAATATTCCATACAAACCTAGATTACTTAAATTAAGTGGTGACACATGTCAACAATTGATAGGATGGAAAATAGTGAAACAAAAAATAATTAAAAATAAATATTATTTTATTATTTATGTTATCTATCATAATCTATAATAATAAATTCAATAAATTTAAAATTAATGTTCCACAAGTTTTTTGGTCCAATTTGTAATAGAAATAAATAAATAAACAATGATTACACTATCACTAATGATTTCACATATGTTTTTTATGATTAATGGATGTTATTTGCCACATCATGTCCTAAAGGACTTTTGTCCTAAACAAGTTGTCTATAATGACTTTAGGGCTATTAATCATTTTTGTTTTTTATGACTAGAATACTAATCGTAAACTCAGTCATGTATTTGAACATTTGAACATTTGAACAAATGTTTTTAACTATTAATTGCATGATATATTATAAGCCCAATCTTTAGATAGTAGCCATTGTACCTATGGATCATTGTGGAGCCTACATCCCTTACGTCTATGTAACCAATGTCTTGCATGATGTTACTAACCTATATGTTTTCCCTTGTAACATGTTGGTTACTATGTTGCAAATGGGTGAAAGCATGGTCAAGTAGACCACAAAAGTAATCTTTTAAGGTTAAAAAATTGGGGGTCTTGTCAAAAAATGATGGTAAAATGCATTAAAAAATCTTTTCATTTTGATT
>Ga0209611_10015056_pt1 | contig 10176 bp, 6 predicted proteins | sample S1TSphgellanicum_3_FD_187693 | JGI IMG/M metagenome (GOLD analysis project Ga0209611, IMG submission 187693) | Host-associated microbial communities from peat moss isolated from Minnesota, USA - S1T2_Fc - Sphagnum magellanicum MG (SPAdes) (version 2) | ecosystem: Host-associated > Plants > Peat... | reverse complement strand
AAAAAAAAAAAAAAAACCCTCATTTCTTTCCTCTAACCACCAACATGGAGATAAAAATAAATAAATTTAACATGTGTCTTTTTATGTACACAATATTTATATTTAATTGTTTAATAATTATTATTCTTCTTTTCTAAGAATAATAATAAAGAAGAACTATTGGAAACCATTGTGAGAACATGGCGACAATGAACCAGCACACATAAAACCCATCATGCAGGATGGATGATGTTTGTGCAGGGAACACTTTTTCATTGCATTCCTGTCCCATATCTGACCATGAAGGTTATCTATGTACCAACCACGCACATCTGTATACCTACCTACCTACCTACCTACCTACCTACCTACTTACTTAGTAAACACTTAGTGCTTTACCTAGTTACCTACCTAAATAGTAACCAGGTAGACTCTCATTGACCCAATGAATGATTCTGTAATCCTTTGCTTCTTGGATGAAAATTTTATAGCAACGGGTATACCTCTCTGTTCCAAAACCAGAAAGCGGCCAACACTGGTTGGTACCTTGTGCTAGCTAGTAGGTCACTACTGAAAGGAAGGTCGAAAGTTTTGGACGGTTAGGTACCTAGTCCTTGCCGCTCTCGAGCTTTGCTTTCTGCGCGAAAGCACACAACACTTGCACGGAGAGAAAAGAAGAGGAGAGGAGAGGAGAGGAGAGGAGAGATCGTGTGAAATTGCCAGCAACACTTGCGCAATTGCGTGTGTCGTGCAGAGGAGAGGAGAGGAGAGGAGAGGAGAGGAGAGATCGTGTGAAATTGCCAACAATACTTGTGCAATTGCGTGTGCCCTTTGCGCAGAGAGGAGAGGAGAGGAGAGATCGCGTGAAATCCGATCCGATACAGACGCGGGGAAGCGGTAGTAGAAGGAGATCTTGAGATAGCGGGAAGCGGAGGAGAGGGGAGGGGAGGGGAGATGGCGAACAAGAGTTATGAGAGGCAGGAGTCTAACGGACTGGGCTGGGCAAGTCAATGGGGGAACAACTTCGACGAGGACGTCTCCTCTACTCCCACGGCGGCGGGACACAAAGGGAGCAGCAAGGAGAAGTTAGCAGAGGTGAACAAGAAAGTGAAGGCGGTGGCCAGTAGTGGCATGGAGAAGACCAAGGAGGTTGTCACCGTCGGTGCACACAAGGTGAAGACCGGCACCAGTAGTGGTTTACGCTGGATCAAGGAGAAAGTGCAGCAGAAGAAGAAGTGAAGAAGAAGAAGAAGAAGAAATGGCAGTAGCCGTCGTTTTTGTTGCTGTTTTTCTTTCTTTCTTTCTTTCTTTGTGTCCGTCCGGCTGGAGATTATGGAAGAGTTTTGGAGGATTCTTTTTTTACTCTTTTGTTTTTCCTTGTTTTCTAATTACATATATGGATAGATTGTGATGGTGAGAAACGACGTTGTGTTGCTGCTTTCCTGCTGCTGCTTCTGGTTTGTGGAAAACTGCGTTCCAGAAGAATACTGGAGTCTTGCAGACAGACAGACAAACACACACCCTGTGTTATGTGTCGGATTTCTGTGCCACGCAGGGGGATCGACATGCCGCAAATTGTGAGATCGACCCATTCTTCCTTTTCTCCTTCCTTGGACTATGCTTGTGGCTGTGCGATTCTGAGTGTGGTGGTTGGTTTCCGGAAAGTAAAATACCTTCTCGGACACATGCAGAAACAGAAGAAATGCTCCACTTCGTAATAGAGAATTCGGGAATGGATTTGAAAGCAAATCTAGTTTGTTCATCAGAATATGCAGGAGTGGAGTGTGCCAGAGTCATAAGAGTTTTGCAGAATTTGGAAGTTAGTGCAGAAGAGTCAGTCCCATGAGAGGCTAAATCTGCTGCCAGCTTTTGCATAGTTAGGGTTGCCTCAATGGTTGTTGAATCAGGTGATGGTTATTGAGCGGTTCGTGGCAAATCTTGTGGTTGATCAGAGCAGAGTGTTACATGCATTCATTTTCTTACAGATTACAATAAAGATTTGACTGACCTTCTGGGTTCCTCTATCTGGACATTGTGATGCAATGAAATGATGATGAATTTTTGTATGTTTGACTTCCTGTCACTTCACTGGATCAATTGCTTCAAGCATGCATGATTCATGATATCCCTTTTCCTGATCCTGCTGATCTTGGAACATGGAACAGGAATAATCATGATTGGAATTCTGATCTTCTATGATGGTAATGATGATTCATTTGTATATGCGTTTGTGTTTGCCTCATTAGCCTCCTGACTTCTGTATTAGCGGGGATTGAAATGGGTTCCGTCCATCGCCAAAGTCGTCATCTGACTATGCAACTGATTGTGATCAACAGAGTTTGGCCACAATCTATCAAATTCCAGAAGATGATTCTGATCCTCTGTAGCCTGTGTTTGTATGTGGAAACCAAAACAAGGTATTGCGAGATGACATGCTCATTTGACAACCTCAACTCCAGAATCAGAAGGTGCATATACAATTCGTCACATGCTCCTTTCTGATTACAAGGATGCAGGTGGAACTTCTTCTCAGTATCAGAAATGTAAAGTTGTGAAGGTTAGGTTAGGTAGTTCTCACTGAGATATCACTGTTATCTTGGAGCACATCATTCACAGCAGTTGGGAGTTGTGTGCATTTTGTGGGGAGTAATAGCTTAGTTGACACAGATGCCAAATGCTGGAGCAAATGCAGTGTGTTATCTTGTAACTGCCACAATATTGAAATATGTGAAGTGCAGGTAAATGGTGCTGACAAGTGCAATTGAAAGTTGTGCAGCCAGATGCGGTCACTTGTGGATTTTAAATGCATATTGACAATGTAGGAGATGCATGAAGAGGGTAAGTTTTCTCATGAACAGATTGTCGAATGGAAGACAGCTGGAGAGTCTTCAACAAGATGTCTGCCCACACACAATTTGGTCTCATGGAAGACCATGCTCTGGGACATGTGAGCAGTGGGGAAGGGCAGAAGGCATTGGTCCTATTTTCACAAAATGTGACGGGAAGGTTTGCAGTCAGGCACTGTCATTTTTGTAAGAGCCTTGAAGGTGTGTGTCAGAGCAATGGCACCTTCAAGGGGGCAGGTGTGCTCTTGAAGCAATCATTCAATTGGTTCTGAGTCCAATGTCCATGTGTGTAGCAGTTGGTTTGTTTGACATGTATGCCAAATTGGGAAAGCATGGGAGATGCTTGGAGACTGCACAACCATGACACTGCATGCAACATGGTGTCTCAAACTCCCATGCTGAAAGGATATGGCATGCATGGGGGCCTAGCCACAGTATGAAAGCTCTTGCATATTGTGAGGAAATGTGTCAACAAGGTGTTGTTGGGGTTGCAATGGATGAAGCCTGTACTACTATCCCATTACAATATTTTTGGAACAGTGGCATGTTTCCCATGCATGGTTAATCTCCTTGTTGACAATCTGGTCATATGTGGGAGGCAGAGGATTTCAATGGAACAATGTGTTTCTGTTTGATTCAATTTGTTCTGTGTTTCAATCAACACTTGAATCTATCTTTAAGCAGCACACCACATGCCCGTCATTGAAATGCAGTTAATTCCAAGTATAAATTAAAGATTCCAGTTACAAAATGAAGTGCATTAAAAAATGTTGAGAATTTGTTCTTAGCTGGGCACCTTTTCCTCTGACACCGTTGAGGTGGACAGTGCTGCATTGCACACATTGCACTTAGCGAGCTTTGCATTATACTTTCCCAGCTACATGTGCTCACGGTCACCTCAGAGCTCTACTAGTCAAGCATTGACCAAATTGTACTGCTTACAATAACAACTATTTACTTATATAAAAAAATGGGTGTCCACGTGCTTGATTCGGTAATTCGGGATTGGTGACTCCTCCGGAATGTTCACTCTCATCAACAAACTGTGCCAAAATTCTGGGCCAAAACCAATTTGATTGGCCCATTACTCCCAAAAAAATGAAACTATGGAGGCTGCTCAAAATAGAAGGTTTTGTTTTGATGTATATAGTTCCTCCCCTTGGGCCCACCTATATAGGTGAAAGTGCCAAAGCATATGGGCTAAAGTGAGATGCTTATATATGGAGAACATGTTGGGGAACACATTGTGAACTTGGGGAACATTGTGAGAATCTATTAAGAACTTAAAAGGACCATCATGGGAACACATTAGGAAATAGGGAAAACTGAAAAAAAATCTTCCCTATCCCCCCCTAACTTGGGCCCTCTTATTGGCTGAAAGGAAAATAAATCCTTTCCTCCCACCTCCTGCAATCGCCCCTAATAAAACTTGCATGGAAAGTCCAGTGTCCACTCTAGATAATCCATTCTCCACACCACATACACTTGAAAAAAAAAACCTCCCCTCCAACCTGCAACCTCCCAACCCAAAACTTAAAAGGAAAAAATCCAAGGCACCTTGAAAGCATGATTGTATTTCCCATTGATTGGATGAAATTTCTCTCCTCAAAAAGGTTCATCACAATTTTTCACCTAGGCTATTACCCTTCGCAATGAACACCTCGACTATATAGGTGAGAAGGGGAGGATTTTGGGCAAAACATATGGGTTTGATATTAGGTGCTATTGGGAACACCCTCGGGGAACACATTGAAAACTTGAGGAACAACTTGGGAACATGGTAGGAACACATCAGCAACTCATGAAAAAAAAACCTCTCCCCCTTCCCCTTTCCCCCCCAAAACCCAAAACCCAAATTAAAAAGTTGGGGCATCTGAATGGATGTTGCACCTTCCCATTGGCTACATGCAATTTCTATTTCCAAAACTGTTAGTCACCTTTTTGGCCTAGGCTAATGGTCGAGAAATAAATTTGGGGAAATAGTCACCTCTTCTATTAATTAAAAGAAATGCTTCCCAAGTTTTTTTTGGGGAACGTGCCAATTTGATTGGCCCATCACTTCAAAAAAAAAAGAAATAATGGAGATTCCTCAAAACAAAAGGCTTTATTTTGATTTGTACAGTTCCTCCCCTTTGGCCCACCTATATAGGTGAAAAGAGGACACCATTTTCCAAGGCATATAAAAATGAGGAAATATGGAAAAAATGTTAGGGAAAATATTGGGAACCTATTGTGAATTTGAAAAGAACATAGTGCGAATGTAACTTGGTGTGTAACTTGATGAAATTGCATAATTACTTAGGTAATTGTTTAAAGGGGTAAGTTGAATGGTAGGATTCCATAATTTGGTCATGGTGCATTGACTTATGTCATGTGCACCATGTGATATTGTTTTCTTATGATTAATTATGGAATCACATGGGGAACCCTATGATTTTATTTCCTTGTGATTTTGTTTTCTTTTGATTATTTGGGGAACCATGTGGAAGATAAACTTTAGGAAATTTCTCAATTAGTTTCCTTTTGGTTAGTATATAAGAGGGTGTTTGTGACCTTGAGAAACACCTCCCCTTGTATAAAGTTATGATATGAATGCAAAGTTTGTTGGAATTAAAGTTTTGATTTTTGAAAAACTTTTGATTTTGAATGGTTTTGATGTTGTTTGAGTTTAGTTCATGGTAGGAAAATGGTGAAGCTTGCATAGACAATAGAAGGGTGAGAGAATAATTTTGTAACCAAAAACATAGATTTCAAAGCTATGTAGTAATCATACATAGTTTCGATTTCAAACCTGTTTGTGTTATACACGAACACATTGGGAAGTTGAGAAAAATGAAAAAAAAAAAAAATTCCTCCCCTCACCCCAAAACATAAAAAGAAAAAAAACAAGGCACCTTGAGTGCATGTTTGGGCCTTCCCATTGGCTGCATGAAATTTCTCTTTCCAAAAGACTTCATCACCATTTTTGGCATGGGCTAACGCCCCTTGCAAAGAACACCCCACTTATTCAATGTTGGGGCACATTTGATTTTTAAAAATAATTGATGGGTAGAAGTGGACAAAATGGACTTTGATACATAACACTTTAATCTTTTATTTATTTGATCATTTTGCTTGCAAAATGGGTTTACAGACTGGGTTCTACTTCTTGATTCGATTATTCCTGATTGGCTGGAGCCCTCCCCCCTCCCTTGAAAGCTGTGAGTGGAAGTATGTGGGCCCTGCATCCCAATCACGAACAACCCACTAAATTAATAATGTCTTTGCCAACCTTTAGTGGGAGGGCTCATTTCCAACTCATGCACTACACTATTATGTGTAAGAAGATTAGCCCATTGCTCCCAAAAAAATGAAACTATGGAGGCTCTTCAAAATAGAAAGTTTTGTTTTGATTTATATAGTTCCTCCCCTTGGGCCCATTTATATAGGTGAAAAGAGAACAACATTTGTCAAAGCACATGGGTTAGAAGTGAGGTGTTTATACGGAGAACATGTTGGGGAACACATTGTGAACTTGGGGAACATTTCGAAAACCCATTAGGAACTTAGATGGAACACCGTGAGAACACATTAGGAAACAGGGAAAATAGAAAAAAAATCTTTCGTCCCCCCTCCTCGCCACCCCCCACCACCTTCCATTGTTGTGTAAACAAAATAAGATAGGCACCTTGGCCCTTCCTATTAGTTGAAAGGAAAATAAATCCTCCCCCCTCACACCACCCCCAATAAAACTTGCACGGAAAGTCCAGTGTCCAGTGCGGACACTAGACAATCCATTCTCCACCTCTCCACACCAAATACGGCTCGAAAAAAAAAACCTCCCCTCCAACCTCCCAACCTTAAACCCAAAACTTAAAAGGAAAAAAATCAAAACACCTTGAGAACAAGATTGCACTTCCATTGGCTAGATGAATTTCTCTCGTCAAAAGGGTCCATCATAATTTTTCGCCTGGGCTAATACCCATCGCAACGAACACCTCAAGTATATAAGTGAGAAGGGCAGGATTTTGGGCAAAACATATGGGTTTGAAATCAAGTGCTATTGGGAACATCCTTGAGGGACACATTGAAAACTTGGGGAATAACTTGAGAAATGGTAGGAACACATCAACAACTCAAAAAAAAAAAAAACCCCCCCCCCCCACCCCCCCCCCTCCCCACAACCCAAAAAAAATAACATACCTCAGTAACAAGCTTCAAAAAATGTTTGTCAAATAAATAAATAAATCATTTGAAAAATCATTTCAACCAAATAGAATTTTCTTGAATGTTCAATATTTTCTTTCAGAATTTTTTTGTTACTTGGGGGAAAAGAAATGAAAATTTGAAAATTTCAACATTTTTGAAAAAAATATAAATTAGTGTGAAAAATTGCCAAGGTAGTAGTAGGGTATATATTATTAAAAGCCAATATACCCATCATCTATCTCTCTTACAAAAGATGTTCCCACCCACCCCCAAAAGAAAAAAACGGTTTTGGGTTTTGGCCTTGGTGTGTGTGAAAAAAATAAAACACACACACATACATAAGTTGTGAAAAAAAAGAATGCCTTTTAACACAGCATTCATTTGATGTGTAGAAGTGGACAAAATGGACTTTGATACATAACACTTTAATCTTTTGCTTATTTGATCATTTTGCTTGCAAAATGGGTTTACATAGTAGTACTCTACTAAAATTATATGTCAATTAAATGTAGTGAGGGCTGTTCTAGAATTGTCAAAAGGATCAAAAGGTTGTCATCATTATTTACACAAATCAAAATGTTTGAAAAAGCAGATTAATAAAGTTATATGTAAAGTCATGCGATCAAGGGTGCGGTCAGTTTCGACATAATAGGGCATCAAACGTGAAACTAGGAATGAAAATTTTACAAAACGAAATATAGTAAACTTTCTCTAAACTAATACTATGTAAACTAATATTCTCTCTAAACTAATATGCGAACACAAGCCCATGGCGAGCCTCATATTTAATCTAATAATTCTCCATAAACTAATATTCAATATTTGTTTCCGGTCCCATAACATTTTATAAACTAATACATCATACATATGACACCAAAAAAGCAATGAAATCAGAGGAAACACCTTCGAAAATACAGAGCTAGATGCGTTGGAAGAAGCTATCAATATTCTTCTGTACCAACTGCTTTGTCCTGATCATACTCACACTGTCCTTCATCTTTTGTGAGGCGACAACGAATGAAATACCCGAGTCGTCTTGCTGCATCCAAAACCTCTCCAGCATTTCAACCATTCTATAGGCTTCGGCAGCACTCACTACAGGGAGCTCCTGGTTGTCGTTTGCCTCATCGTCGTTGATTTCCACCTGCAAGCATGACCGTTTCTGGAGTTGATCCTCAATGACGTCGTCCACATCGGGTGTGTAAGCACTGACCTGCTCCTCTGGGTAGTTCAGCAAATTCTTGATGTCCATTGGGTTGTGATAGTGGAACTGCCGGATTTGCGACTTGAGGTCTTCGATGACTTCTGGATCTAATGGGCACTCCTCACTGGCATCAACGACTGGCTCCTCTGTTGAGCGGATCTTGCAATGGCGAAAGCAATTGAAAATTGTTTTCGGCTTCACTTCATATGTCCAAGCTCGAATGGCCATCTGAATGGCACAAAGGATGTCGATCTTTTCAAGGTCGGTGACATTGTCCTCCAAGTGCTGCAGAAGAAGCCAGTTGAAACGATGACGATAGTACGCCTTGAAGCTGCAGATGATCCCAGCATCACATGGCTGGATCTTCGAGGTTGCATTTGGGGGCAGGTAGAAAACTGTGGTATTTCTCAGCTGGATGTGGTTGGGAAGCTGATCAAGGGGAATGTGGTCATTGAAATTATCCATGATGAGGAGGACCTTGCGCCCTAAAACATGGAGGTCAAACCCCTTGAGCCACTCTAGAAAAATTTCCCGCGTCATCCAAGCGTTGGAGTTGTTCCGGTACTGGCACCCAAGTGTGTTCTTGTTTATGTTCTTGAAACAGCGCGGGTTCTTATACTTTCCAATGACCCAAAGCGGGAACCTATCACTACCATCTCCATTGCAGCAAATGGAGAGAGTGATTTGCTCCTTGTTCTGCTTACGGCCCTCGAGCCGCTTGCCTACAAGAGAGTTATCGGCCTAGAAAACAATCACAATCACTTATATCATGTTTAAACATTTATAGTAGACAAATCTGAACTTACAGTACCTGCATCCGATAGAAAAGTCCAGTTTCGTCCATATTATAGATGTCCTTCCACGCATACTAATCCAGGATGTCACGTATGGCTGGAAGGGTGTTGGCAAGAGCAGCCATGTCAATAGAGCCACTTTCGCCGAAACGGCGATAGGACCTAATGCCATGGCGAAACTTGAACGCCTCAAGCCAGCCACTTGAATTCGAAGGGCTCATGCCCAGGATAGGGCCGATCCAAAATCTTCATTGCACTCTCTCTCACAAGCTCACCGCTCACATTTGCCTGCTCTTGGTTTGCCTGAAACCACTTGACCAGCCCGGACTCCATTTCCGGATACCTGACTGTCTGCTGGCGCTTAGCATTGAGGTTGGTCTCATTGTCAGACTTGGTGTAAATCTTAACCGACCGTTTCAGTGTGGTAGAGATGGTAGCTTGGCTAACTTTGATATTGTGGTTGTCTTCAAGCCATTTGATCAGGTCTTTCTGTGAAAGCTAAGGATTGTCTCTTTTGTATTAACAAAGAGCTACATGGACCTTGTCCGTCATAGTGGTATGAAAAGTTCTTTTTTACGGCATTGTTCTACTCCTACTTTTGGGGAAAGGGTTTGGACAAGACTAACCAGCTGACTGCCCACAGCCCCTTTTATAGAACGAAGGAGGGTATTCTGAGAGTACCCAGAATGCAGCTTTCCACAACCTCACTTTCTACCAAGATTTCTACCACTCATGTCATATGATCTTCTACGTGCTTCTTTGATCCTTCACCAAGCTCCACAAGGTTCCGTTACCTTCCCCAATGATCCATGACCTTCTACTAATCTCCATGACCTTCCATGCTGCTCTGGCAGGTTCCGGAATGATTTTTGTTATCCCCCATATAATTTGTGTAAACTAATATCCTCCATAAACTAATATCTTCCGGCCGGTCCCAAGGATATTAGTTTAGAGAGAATTTACTATAACTGGGACACAAACTAGTTTTTCCACCAATTTTGGTGGTAAACTGAGTTTCATACTGTCTTTCCTTTTTCTTTAGCACCTCCACAGTCCACTGCTTCTACATATATTTTCACTGCTCCTACCTGTACAATGACTATAATTACTCTCGAATCTCGTGCATTAAATGCTGAATATCAGCATTTCATATTGAGATTTAATA
>Ga0209611_10015054_pt1 | contig 10178 bp, 4 predicted proteins | sample S1TSphgellanicum_3_FD_187693 | JGI IMG/M metagenome (GOLD analysis project Ga0209611, IMG submission 187693) | Host-associated microbial communities from peat moss isolated from Minnesota, USA - S1T2_Fc - Sphagnum magellanicum MG (SPAdes) (version 2) | ecosystem: Host-associated > Plants > Peat... | reverse complement strand
TTGTTATCCCCAAGCATTTTCAAATTCGGAGCTTCTGAGTCATGACTCCTGGCAATCCGGGGCAGAGGACTACGGAAAGCATTTTCAAGCAGCTCACGACATCCGAAAATCCTGAATTGGTATCCAAGCTTGATGGTTGTGGGCCCCAGTGTTATTTTTTAGCTGGCGAGGAAAAAAAAGCAAGGTGAGCAAGGTAAAAAGGGTACTTATTTTGGGAAAAAATGGGCCCAAGTCGTCACATTATGAGGGAAACAAAATCTAGAATCGCCATATTTGGAAAATAGCTTCCAACGAGTGGCGAAGTCATATGCTAAAAGTTTTCTGCTTCCCCTTCTGATCTCTAGCCAACTTTGGCTGTCCTCTTGTGCGTGATGGGCAACCCTACTACTTTAGAAATTAGTTTGGGGGGAGGAAACGCTAGCTGCTTGTGGCAGTCAATGTTTTTTGGCGCTTTCATTTAACCTGAAAAATACGATTTCATCCTATTTGAAGGATTCTTCATGAAAAGTATGGCCCAAATTCGCCTTACTTTGAGGGAAACAAATCCATATTGCCAGAGTTCATAAAAGGTTCCAGTGGGTAACCGAGAATATATAATGATCCTTACTTTCATATCTGGTTTATAGCCAAATTTGGCTAAATTCCTAGATGGCTGGAGCTTTGGACTCTACATTACAAAATAAAAATTACAAAATTAAAGAAACACTGTTGCGGCAGGAGTGGGGGGATGACGGTTTGGGTCCACCCAGTCATCTTCTTTTCTCTCTATTGAGACATTTTGCCTTCCCTTAATTGGTTTTATGTGTTTTCTTCATAGGGTTTGCCTCATTCAATGCTATTGCATGCAGTGCGAAAATGGTGGCTGATTTATCATCCAAACTCTCAGGCTTTGGCCACTTTGGGGTTTTTTGGCGTAAATTGAACCAAGGCAATTTTGGGCTTATGAGTTTGCCCAAGTGAACCAGCACCTACACTCCTACCATGGTAAAAAACCCCAAATACTTTTAGTGGCTTCTAAACATTGTATATATTACATATCTGGTCCTCAGACAAGAGCAGGGACTCAAAGTCCAAGTTTAATATTTTCAGGGTTAAATGTAACCACTAACCATCACCAACGGTGCTCAGTAGGTGTGACCCTGAAAAATATTTCTAATATCCAAGAAGTTCTTTCTTCAGGGCGCAAAATTTCGCCTAATTTCGACCTCAAAAATATGATTTTGACTTATATAAAGGATTTTCCATGGAAAAAAGATGACCCAAATTCGCTAGATTTATTTAAAAAGGTTCCCAGACCATCAGATATTTATGATAAGTTCCACTAGGTAGCCAAGAATGCAGAAGGATTCCTGTTTTCTCTCTACTTTCATATCTAGTCTGTTGCCAGATCTGGCTAAATCATCTTATGGATGATCACCACTTCAGCTACATCACAAAACTGCCCAAAAAAGAACAGCGTGCATGGAAGCTTTAGTTCCGTACTTTTCCAAAGCCCACCCATAAAACTAAAACGTGGACTGCACTGGAGTGGGAGACTACTGATAGCGACCCACCTAGACCTGTCAAACTATCTAGCCAATCGAAACGGAAGTACAGTCAATTGAAACATGATTTGACTCTCTTTATTAGACTGTTCCAGGGTCTAAACGCTGAGCATTAGTCTTTCACCAAATTGGACTTATTGCTGTATCTGATCCGAGATGTATAGTGCAGGATCACATATCGAGCGCGGGTGGAGATTATCTACGAATGACTCCACCGGTGCTGAGGATGTGACTCCAGACAGTAAAATTTATTGTTAAAAAGTCAAAATATGCCCGGTTTAGCTCAGGAAATTGGTTTCCTGCACCAAATTCGTTCAGCTTGCTGTGGGTGGTAAATTGCGCAACACAGTTATGCACCTCCATAAAAGAGTGTAATAAATTGGACCTGGCTCAATATTTCTGATTGGTCGATCATAGATTGGTCCATGTGGTTTGCTATTATTAGTCTCCACGTATTTGCAGTTCCGGTTACAGTTTTATTGGTAGGGTTGCCAAAAAAATAAATAAATCTAAATTTGGACATTTAATTTTATTATCCTGAGTCACATACCGAGCACCAGTGGAGATGCTCTAAGTGGTCACAATCAATAGAGAACTTGGTCAAGGTATCATTGTGGGTGCTTGTTCACCCTGGCTGAGAAAGTGAGAGGGTATGAATATTTCAACGGGCTGAATTTGAATAGTGTAGTACTTGGGCCAGTTCAACACTAACAATATTATTTTCAGAAACATTGAAATTTTGAAAAAAGATATGAGAATTTTTTTTCTGGAAAAAAAAAGAATCTGATGGAGTAATTAAGAATATATCATTTGTGGAAAGGGAATTCGAAAAATTAATTATTTTTTTATTTAATTATTTGACAACACATGTTGAAATGGGCAAGGTATTATGGTTAATCTTCAGCTATATTTCAATTGGAGGTTAGCCTCAAATTTTAATCATGTAGCCCCTCAAACTATAGACAATGAATGTTTTTTGCCCTCATTAGCAAATTTTCTACCATGGTCCTTCAAAATGATTGTTATCAATTACAACTCAATATCCCCTATCAATTTTTGGGCCCCATGAAAAGTTTGAAATTCCCAGTATCTGCCAAAGGGCAAGCAAATTTTTTTGTTTTATTTTGTTCCTTGTAGTTTAATAATGTGTGTACTTGTAATTTGATGTGTAACTTGATATAATTACACAATTACTTAGGTAATTGTTTAAAGGGGTAAGTTTAGTGATATGATTCCGTCATTTGGTCATGGTACATTAACTTTCACATATTAATTTATGTGAAAGTCATGTGCACCATGTGTTAAGCTTGCTTTAGATTAATTTATGTGAAATCACATGAGGGACCATGTGATTAAATTTCCTTTTGATTATTTTATGTGAAATCACATGGGGAACCATGTGATGTATAATTTAAAGAAATTTCTTGACTAGATTCCTTTTGGATGGTATATATGTGAGTGTTTGTGACCTTGAGAAACACCTTCACTTGTACAAAATTATTGTATGGATGCAAAGTTTACTAGAATAAAATTGTGAAGGGAATTGAAGTTTTGGTTTTAAAAGGTTTTTGTTTTGAAAGGGGTTAATGTTTATGTCTAATTCATGGTAGGAGAATGAAGAGGCATATTGTTATGCATAAACGATAGAAGGATGAAAAGATATTTCTACAATCAAGAACATAGATTTTCATAACTATGTAATAAACATACATAGTTTTGGTCTTAAACTCGTTTGTGTTCTACATACCTATGTTTTCATTTACAATTTAGAATTGTACAAGATAGGATTTAGAGATTTTTTTTAGATGTATTTATTCCTAAGTTTCTAAACTTATTACTAATTATAGAATAATTCAAGGATCTTGAGGGGAAAATATTTAAAATATTATTAACATTTAGCAAACATGCAATGGATTAGAATTCAAAGTATTCACATTCAAAATTTTTGGTTATGTTCATCAAGAAGTAGATCAAAATTGAAAAAGCATTACTGTTTGCAAATTTTACTTTGTATTATGTTCTTTATTGATTTGTGCAATTTTTAAAATAATGTTGTTATTTTTTTATTGATTTTGAAATCATTAGGGAATAGGTTGAAGTTAATGTAGAGTTTTTGAAGGAAATCAAACATCCAATTTGTAATGGAATTTTTTATAAAAATTTTGATTACTAGGAAGAATTGATTTGATTTTATGTTAAAAAATAATGCAAATATTTTTCTAAAACATGTTTATTTCAAGAGATGTCAAGAGTACTCACCAAATTTTTTAAAAAATAGTTAAATTAGGTTATACATCAACTTGTGTTAAAACCTTCACAAATGCACAATGAGCACCAAGTGCAACCTCCTAGAAATGAAGTGATGAATGCACCAAACATGGATGCAACATAGTGGGTAGAAGCCAATGATCAACATCAAATTGTAGCCAAATTGGTTTTACAAAGGGACCCATCCATACCTTCAACCACTCATCTAATGACACAAACCTTGACCTAGCAATGGGCAACAAACACCCATTATGGTGGCAATAACAAACATGACAAACAATTTGATGAAATTGTTTTAACATGACAACAATGATGATTTACAACCCCTAGTTATTTCAAACCCATAATAGGTGTACCTACATCAAAAATAATTTTTATTAATTTGCAAAATCAATAACCAATTCCCAACATAGATTTGACAACCACTAATTCAAAAATGGAAGGAATCTGATTTACAAACCTAAGGGGGAAATTTAATGTAAATTGCATTAGTAGAATTAGCCAAAATGTAACCATTCCATTTGCGATTAGATTTGAGAATATTTGCAATTACAAACCAAATTTCAACTATTTTGGTCATTCTCACAACTATGATGCCACTATTGAAAACTTCATCCTATTGGTTAGATGGATTTTAAGTTTATTTTCATCCATTGATAGCTTGATATGTCCCATTAGTTGCAATAGTCACCAAATGAATCACATCCCAAACGTATTTTACAGTGACATATGGGTGTATTTTTATGTATGTATTAAAATTATATTTAGGACATATTATATACATATATATTTGTGTGTACGTTAAATATGCATATGTATGTGTTATTGTTCATATAAAGAATCTCAAAATTAATATTTGAATTTGAAATTTGAAATATGAATTATTAAAAAAATTAGTTGTATTAAAATATATATGTTTAAGTTTAAAACTATAATTCCAATTATGAAAAAATTATTTAAACATTATAATTGATGTTTCAATTTTGAAAATTGTTATTAGAATTCCTTTTTGAATTATTGAATTTGAAAAATAATTTTTCAAATTCAATAATTCAAAAAGGAATAGTTATTGGAATTCTTTTATTATTATTTGAATTTAAATAAAAAGTATTTCAATCTCAAAATTGAAATTGTTTTTTTCCACCTCTTAGTTTTCCACTAATTCATAATAATTTGGAGATGCAGACTAATACACAAACATGGGTTGTATATCTTTTGTAACATCCCTTCCTTGACTATTCACCGACTTTGGACTTGAAATTTCATGTGGTTGATCAAGTATTACAAAAATCCTTACTTCATCTTAATCTCTTCGATTGTAAACTATAGATTGTGAGTAGTTGATTACATTTCTCTCTATGGAGATCGTTGTCTATTATTATGCGTTTTCTAAAGACCCCCCATTCCATACTTCATGTTGTACCACCTCTTATGGTAGAAACGACCTATGCCTTGCAAGTCTTTCTTTTGTTTTTAGAACTTGTTTGTCCAACATCACATTGAAATATGGGGTTTCTGTAAGCCCTACATACTCCTTTCCATTTTCAAGGTTGTTTTCTATTTGTCTTTCAATAACTTGCTAATTTGCCTCCAAGTTCAATTGTTGCCGTAAACTCCGGGTCACCATCCAATTCATCTTATTTCACAATTTTTTTTTTTCAAAGTCTATAGATCGTTCTATAATCCTTATGGTGTCAACCACCTAAACCTCTAATTTTTTTAACATATCCCTTTAAATTGTGAATTGAAAAAATATCATTAATCATTTAAACATTTTCATCTACAGTATACAACAAAATTTGTTGAAAACCTTCCCATTATTGAAAGAAAAAATTAAAAAATTAAAAATAAAAATCCCCACAAGATGGTTGCCACATGGTAGAAGTGAAATTTAATTCCTACAAAATATTTCACATTATTGTAACAACATATTTGTATTTCACATGCATACATTCACTATTCACGTTTTAATTCTTAACATTCTTAACATTGCCCTTCATTAAAAACACAAGATTCATAGTTATTTCATATAACCAAAATCTACACTTCAAAATACATTGTAACAAATTTTAGAAACAAGATTACATTTCATTTCATCATATTTTCATACTAAAACAATTCACACAACAATATGAACATGAAATTCATTGTAGAAGTCTATGACTTTTTGTATTGTTGTAAACATGAATCAAAATATAGTAGAATCCACGTTTTGTTGAAAAAAATCCCGAAGCAACAATTAAAATTTGTGGTATATCGAACCAAAGTTTGTGGTTTTCTACTACAAGTACCTACAACTCCTCTCACTCTTCTCTCCAAAACTATGTGTCTAAGAATTTCTCCCCTACATTCCAGAACTTTCTCCTTTTAAACAATCCCCAATTTCCTCATCATGATCAAAACCAACAAGAATTTAAAATTCAAACTAACAAAGTTCCTTGAACAGTCCCTATCCTAAATGCCTTGTTCATCCAAAATCGTGTATTCACCCTTACCCCTTAACAAAATGCTAAGAAATTTTTGCAAAATTTTTATTGCATATAAATTCAAACTTATATTGCAAACAATTGAATGTGTTTACACCTTAATGCATGTGCCCCATTTTTTATGCTTGATTCAAACTCAAAAACAATATTTATCAAACCAGTAATAAGAGTGTTCCATGACGAGGCCCAAAAAAGTTGCATTTCACGAACACTCTTTGTACTAATGCAATACCAAATACATAATGGAACATCATTTTATCTAGTCGCATGAGTTGTCTAACATAAGCCCTATCCACATAAACATTAATGTTATAAATGTTAATGACATAAACCCTAGTGACACAAGCCCTAGTGGCATAAGCCTTAATGACATAAACCCTAGTGGAATAGGCCCTACTAACATCTTGTTAGCGACACAAGCCATAGTGACATCCATGTTAGTAGCACAAGCCATAGCGACATCCATGTTAGTGACAAGCCATAGTGACATCCATGTTAATGACATAGGCCATAGTGACATCCATGTTAGTGACATAGGCATGTTAATGACATGTAAGTCAACATGATCTATAAGCCAATTCCTTGTGGCTAACATGAAAACCTTCATTTCATGCCTTGCACATATGGGAAATGGAACTTCATGTTCTACAATTGGCCTATTTGTGTCATGTCACCAAAACATTAAAGGAATCATGTTCCAACCACCAAATTACTACTTCTAGGACCACTTCCATTTGTGTTAGCCTTTATCCTTCACATGATTAGCTCTTATGCAATTATATCAAATTTGCACCATCTAATAATACCTATTCATATAGGTCAGTACTTAGGTACATAGGTCGACCTTAGTGGGTAGGTCAAATTAGGTGCCTACCTAACTAAGTAGATGAGTAGGTTGGGGAGGTAACTACTTTAGAATTATGCATAATTTGTTTTCTTTTTTTGGGTTAAGCTTTTTCATTGGCTCATCTCATGTGCACAAATTTTTTAATGTGAAATTGGATGACCACACCCTTTGTTTATATAATGTTCAAAATAGGAATGGAAAATAAACAATATGGGATAAGTTTTGAAGTTGCAACTTTCTCATAAATTAAGTTGTAACTCCAAAACTTTCTTCTTACCTTTTCACATCAAAATAAGTGTTGCTAAACATGTGGAGTTACCGAATGTGGCATGAACATTAATGTATCAACCACATGAATAGGAACCAAAAATTCCTATAACTTAAAACAAATTGAAAGGCATGGAGTTGGGAAGCCAATTAGGACCACAAAGTCGACAAATTCATCCATCTATTTTGTTGCAACCCTAGTTTTGGGCTCGCAACCAAGGCAAAGGCCTACAAAGGTGCGGGCCAAGAGTGAAGTTCAGGAATCACACTTCATGTTTCTGGGAATGTAGGAAAATGTGAAGGAATGAACTCACACACTCCCAAGTGGGTCCCACTTTGGGATTTGGACTCCCAATGGACTCCCGAATTTTCAAAGGGCGATTGCAAGGGTCAAAATTCATTGGATTGAAAAGTTACTTATACCATGGAAAATTTCTTGAGACTTAGATGTCAAAAATGGGCTTGCATGACCCATTTGAGTACTTAAAACATAAATTATGGCCAAAAGAAATTATGGCCGAGAATCAAATTGCTAATTTGACCACTAAAAGTCGGAAATTGCCCTAGTTTACTTGCGTGAAGGTGGTGTGCCACATATCGTTGGAAAAATCAAGGAGGGCTACAACTTTGCTTTAGATCGCACTTCAATTAGAGGTCTGCAAAAAAATTTATGGGCCTCCAAAGTCACAAGAGCCCCAATTTTGGGAATTTTGAAACTCCCAACTTGAAAGTCTTGAGATAATATGACATTTGGGTGGAGGCCCCGTGGTCAAGCATAGATAATACTATAAGAGGGAAGGTGATGACTTCCCCTAAGTCTGGGCTATGGTGAGTCTTGTGAATCTATGTTTGCCCATGGTTTGTTCGTGCATCAAAAGTGCTCTAATTATGCACTGACTAACTTGTTGTTTAATTTATGCAAGTCCGTGTGAATAATTGACCTGCTTGTCATTCGTCTTAGTCCCCATCCCGGAGCTCCAACACACCCTTCTACCCCCGAAGTGTTGCAGGCCAAAGAACGTACCCCAACTACTTATCCTTTTATTGTTTTTACCTTGGACTCACAATTGAGTTTATCAAAGAGCTTATGGGTGCGTCATATTTAAACTAGGAATAGATAACCAAAGGTGTATTTACATCCACATTTTGCACCACAAAGTATACCAATGGGTAACCACATAATGGAACATCATCACCCTCAAGTCAACATAATTTTACCAATTATGTCAGAAGTGACAATTGTTGAAACTTAGAAACAACCTGCTAAAGTAGTAGTTACTCAATCACTTAATGCAGGTACAACAACCATAGGAGTTGAGATGGTTGTTGCACCCACCATGGATGTTGTGAAAAAGGGAGTATTAATTAAATCTGTAACAAAATTAGGTAGTGATTGAGTGGAATCTTAATAGGAAAAAAACTTAGTGGGAGTACAACATTACCAACAACAACTATTGGACTTGTTGGGGCACGTCAAATGGTGTTTACCAAACTGATAATGATTACTTATGTGAATAGGATGGCAAATCGACCACTGGTGAATTCAATGGTTGTTGAAGGGTATACAAGTGTAGATGTAACGAATCCAAGAAAAGGATATTAATAACCATTTCCTGTAACTGCACCAATTATTGATGACAAAGATGGTTATTATGTTAGGCCAAACAATGAAGTTATTAATTATCCTCATTTCAAAAAATATGTCAATCTAAATGCTCATGTTGGAATGTTCAATTTTGTAGTAAAAGCAAATGTAGAGACTTTTAAAAAACATATCATCCATGTGTTTAACTATACACTAAAAAATACAACATCAAATTGGTGTCATAATTACATGTCAAAATTCCCTTACTGTACTTTTTCAAAGCTTACATAGGCATTTTCAAACGTCCTTGAAAAACTCAAAATGACGATCAAATATACATGGAGTTGAAAAATATGAAGTAAGAGGAAATTGAGAGGGTGGAGGTTTACTATGAGCGGATTCAGAAGTTGGTTCATGGTTTACAATTACCAACCACATATAGTTTTTTGACTATTATGTTTAGAGCAGGTTTATAGTCATACCTCAAAATTACAACTATAGGAATGAAGCGATCAACATTACAACAACATAAAGAGGCGGCAATGTTGTGTGAAGAAGGCATGACTACTTGAGAAGCAAAGAATGCACTTTCAGTACCACATAATACCAAACAAGTAGTACCGACAAAAACACAAAGTAATACACGGAAGACTGACAAAAATTGCACACATTGTAAGATGATGAATCATAATGTGGAGACATGCAAAAAGAAGAAAGAGTAGACCATGGTGGCAACCATAGAGGTAACACAACCAAGTCAAAAACCACATAAAACATCTTCATATACATGCCAAATCTATGGTTTGAATAGACATAAAATGATAGATTGTCCAAAGTTTGCTAAGATGCAAAAGATGTTTCATGGGAAATCTGTGGCAATAACAGAGGTTCAACCTATTATTGAGACATAAAAAATCATTGCATATGTGAATGTGGTTGACGCGCTCCCAAGTCACGGGGTGAAACCCACTTGAGGGTTTCACAAAGTCAAGTTGCGGAAAGTTAAAACTTGGAGGCACGCTCCCGGCTTCCAACTCTAAAAAGGGGTAGAGGGTCGAGTTGGGAGCCCAGGGATTAGATTAGGAAGAGGGACTAGCTTAGCTCGTGTGAATCTGCATCCAAAAACCAACCAAATCGGGTTAGTTTAGCATTCGGGACACCCTTGGGTGTTGGGACTTGCC
>Ga0209611_10015052_pt1 | contig 10179 bp, 8 predicted proteins | sample S1TSphgellanicum_3_FD_187693 | JGI IMG/M metagenome (GOLD analysis project Ga0209611, IMG submission 187693) | Host-associated microbial communities from peat moss isolated from Minnesota, USA - S1T2_Fc - Sphagnum magellanicum MG (SPAdes) (version 2) | ecosystem: Host-associated > Plants > Peat... | reverse complement strand
GAAAACTTTGTTATCTTTAGATATATGTAAAATTCAAATTTCATAAAATATTGCCCAATAGTCATCCAAGGGAAGATTTAATTAATCATCCTTGTTCTTAATTCATTGTAATTTTGGAAGCAATTATGATGGATAAGTAGTAAATTTGTTAAGCAAGTGGGGATTAAATCCTTGAATTAGGTATATAAGGGAGAAGTTTTTTTTGGAAATTAGTTTAATCTCAAAAAAAACAACAAAACGTGATAATATTTTGAAATAATCTCAACATATTCAAATGAAATAACACATATTCACATTTGTGTGAAATCACATGTAAACATGTGTATGAAATTGGAAAAACACAAAGATTCCAAAAGACATTGACAAGAATAAAGATATTTGTTTCTCTTTCAATATTTTAAGATCCATAAGGACATTTTGAAACATTGCAACTTGTAAAATGTTTAAATTCGGTTTGGAATCGACCTTTAATAAATTTGTAGTTTGGAATTGTCTTTTTGTACGACCTACAATTATAGCCCATCCCACCTAAACCAGCTCCAATGAAATCATCATTACTGGAATTTATAAAATTAAAATCAAACACAGAGCATTTGGAAAATATGTTTTGTAGTTGCAACTCAATTTGCAACTAAAGTGTAACTAAAAAATTCAACCCACATGCTTTGTTTTTAAGATTCATTTCACAAATTATATAAATGAGATGTTTTCTCTTGTATTTTCACATTAAAATATATGTGTAATTTTGGGATGAACTTAGAAAAGTTTAAGCCTAAAGGCAAAACACAAAACAAAAAACACAAAGAAGAATCCATTGAACTTTACATAGTTAAAAACAAAGATTCTTTTCTTTGTCTTTGATATGGTAGTGGTATTTTTTTAAATAGAAAAGATTATTATTCATTTATTGCTAAACAAATTGTAAAAAAACACATTTAAAAAATAAATTTTCATCCAAAATTTTCAAATTTTTAAATGGTCTTATATTTAATTGATGTATATCAATATCATATAGTCAAAATCTAGTGAAACACATAATGAACTTGGATGTATATTGATGTAGTGCCAACGAAAAATTCATCCAAAAATTCTACCCATAATTTAATTTTGAAATATATATGCAACTTTTAAAACTTTGTGACATGTATTATTTTGTCACAAATATACTCCATATATTCAAGTTTTTTAATGTTTATTAAAAATTAAAAAATAATGATTAGATTAAATGTAAAACTAATCAAATATATTCAAAATAGATAAACAATTCAAGATGTGATGTCCATACATTACCCAAAAAATTAATTATAGAAAGATTATGCTTGTTACTACAATTTTTGGGGGCCTTAGTGTGCTTTCACTTAATATTTATTCAAATTAACTAATAATTAATCGAATTCATCAATAGTTCAAGTTACTAATAGTTAATTAAAAACTTAGGCTAGGCTACCTAAACTAACCAATGCCATTTAACCTAAACTAGGAACCTAATCAACCTAGCCCATCAACTTAAGGTGCAAGTGTGAAAGTTTGAACCCTTCACTTCCCTTCACATCCATGTTTAAGGAACAAGTCATTAACCATTGAACCATTATTTAAATAAATGATATTTTTTATCACCACATATAAGTATGGACATTCCTTTTTTAATATCTTTAAGTATATTTCCTAGGTTATTTTTAAGCTAGTGTACATTACTTTGAGTTATTCTTAAATGAATGTAGGCTACCTTAGGCTAAAAGTTCATTAGTTAATCTTAGGTTATTTTATTTTCACCTATTTTTGGTTATTATACATTGTTTCATTGTAGGTTACTATTGGTTATTTTATTTGAGGTTATTATAAGTTATTCCAACTTAAACTATCCTTCGTATTTTACCCCATGTTATTTTTGGTTATTCTACCTTAATCCATTCCAGGTTATTATATTTGAAGTTATTTTTTATTATTATAAACTATTTCACCTTAAATTATTCTTGATTATTTTAGGCAATTCCACTTCGAGTTATTTTCAACTATTTTAAGATATTATACTTTAGGTTATTATAATTTATTCCACATTAGACTATAATTTAAGTTATTTTAAATTATTTTAAATTATTATGGATTATTTTATTTCAGGTGGGAAAATGTTGAGATTGGCTAAAGGGAAGGGGCTAAGTTATAAACTAAGTTATTTTAAGTTATACAATAGGTTATTTGGGGTAAGCTATTGTACTTTAAGTTATACCCTATGTTATATCTTATTTTATTTTGGCCTATACTATTATAAATTATTTTAGGTTATATCATAAGCTATTATATGATATTTTAAAAGTTATTATAAGTTGTTTAAAGTTATTTTAAAGTATTTTACCTTCCTTTTTCAAAAATTAATTAAAGTTATATTACCATAGGTTATTTATGGCTATTCAAGTTCTTTTTAATATATATTATTATAGGTTATTTAACCTTAGGATGTCATAACTTAAAATAAAATAAAATAACCTAAAATAACCTATGGTGGAATAAATTAAAATAGCCTAGGATTGTTTAGAATAACCAAGAATAATTAAGAATAACCTAAGGTGGAACAACCAAAAGTACCTTAAAATACAATAGCCTAATGTGAAATAACATGTAATAACATGAAGTATATCCTAAGGTATTTAAAACAACATTACAAAAAACTTATTTATTACAATGAATTACTTCAATTAGTAATGAATTATGTCAATTAGTAGTGAAACATGGCAAACAATAAACAAGCACAATGAATTAAATGTGGCACTGGGCTCAACACAATTATAATATTATATAGTACAATGCCCAATAGGAAAAAAAAATCAGATTTTAAAATTGTACCAGCACAATGGGGAATGGTTTAAATATATGTTTTTAAATATTATTTTCAAAGGAAAAAAACTAATGCAGTGGGTTAGAATTCCCCTTACAACCCAAAGGTCCTAGGTTTGAACCTTTTCTTGAATTATATTTTTCATCCACAAAAGAAATGGATGAAAAAAATTCCCAAAGTAAAAAAAAGTTTAAGTTGTTCCCAAGGGAACAACCATGTTCCCAAAAGCGCAAGGCTTAAGTTGCCCCAAGGTGCAACCATGTTTTTAGTGGAGAAAGAATTTTTTTATTTGAGGATGTGATTACTCCTAAGAGAAAAAAAAGTTTAAGTTGCTCCTTAGGACAATTTAAGCTCCTTCTCCCCGGGGACATGATTGTTCTTTGAAGAAAAGCTAACTTTCCTGGGGAACAATGAACTTCCCTCGGGGAAAGGCCCAAGTTCCCCATGGAAACATACATTCCGAATCTTTTAGTAATCACAGTCATCTCATAATTTTTTATATAGGTGTGTGACCTATCATTGCAAAGGTTTCAAGGAGACTACAACTTTGTAGTTGGAAGCATTTGAATCAGTGGAAGCACAACCATGCTCCTTTAGGGAGCAACTTTGTGTGAACATAATTTTTGCATGTGAGTTCTGATTCAAGTGCTTCCAATTACAAAAGTTGTAGTTTTGCTTAAGACCTTTATAATGATAGTCGCAAGCCTATATAAAAAAAGAATGAAATAACTTTGATTGTTAAAAGATTCGGAACATATGTTCCCCCACGAAAAGGCCTTCAATGAACTTCTTAGGGAAGTTACCTTTTCCTCGGGAAAAAATCATGTCCCCAAGGAGAAGGAGCTTAAATTGTCCCAAGGAGAAATTTAAACTTTTTTTTCCTCGGGGAACAATCATGTCCCTGGGGAGAAGGAACTTAAGTTACCCTAGGAAATAGTTGAAACTTTTTTTTTCCCTAGGGAACAATCATGTCCCTCGAGGAGAAGGAGCTTAGGTTTCCCTAGGGAATAAATGTGTTCAAAATTTTGTTTGATCATAATGTTTGCATATGAATTTTGATTGAAATATTTCCACCTACAAAGTTGTAACTTTCTTCAAAACCTTTCCAATGATAGGTTGCAATAACATATAAAAACAAAAATGAGATGACTGTGATTGCAAAAAGATTTGGAACATATGTTTCCTTAGGGAGCTTAGGCATTTCCCTAGGAAAAATACATTGTTCTCTAAGGAAGGTGTCCTTTTTTTCGAAAAACTTGGGCCTTTCCCCAAGGAAAATTCATTGCTCCCTAGGGAAGTTGTATTTTTCACTAGGGAAGTTTTTTTCCTCCATTGGGAACTTGCTTGGGATTGGCACTTAGTTTTCTTTTGCTCGGGGAAATTAATTTTTAAAGGCAACTAATTTTTAAAACTATTAAATGTTATATAAATTTTTTCATCCATTTCATTTGTTGGAAAAAAAGTTGGGAAAAGGATTGAACCTTGGACCTTTGGGTTGAAGGGAGGATTCTAATTAGTACATCACATGTTTTTTTCTTTGAAACTATTATATAAAAAAGTAACATTAATCATTGTGCGGGTATAATAAAACAAAATACAAATATTTTTTTCATGTTGGGCATTGTATTACAAATGCATCGAACTTGGTGTTACATTTAATTTGTTGCGCCTATTTAGTGACCTTATACATAATGACCTTATAATGACATAACTTTAGCCAAGGTGAAATGATTAAGATGGGGTGAACGTATTTTTGTTTTAAGGTCCCATAGTGATTAAGCTTAATGAATTGCATCACATTTTCATATTAGTGTTTGCACATCCTCTTTTTGCCCAATGTCATGGTTTATTGTTGTAATTTTTACAACATGATCCTAAATGGTAAGGATATGGCCGTTGAAGCTTTGATGGGTCAATTGGAATTAAAAAACAATGTGAATTTGTGAAAATCATGTCCTTGGACAAAGAGAACCTAATGGATAGATTCATGTAAAATAAACGATTAACAATGAAATTGAACCATAATTGCAAGGTGTGAAGATTATAGAAAGAATCAATGTGTCATTCTTAAACAATACCTTGGTAGTAGACCATGCAAAGGATATTGACAATTTTGAACATTTTTTTGAATTTGTAATAAGAATTTGAACATTGAGATTGAAAGCTTGTGATATCAAACTAAATTGTTCTATTTTGGAACATTGAATCTTGAATTGAGTTTGAGTTGACTAGCAACAAGCTTATCTATAATCAAATTGATTGTGCCATTACTTCATTTTCAGCTTTTAAATGTTCATCTTTCAACGAGTCTAAAATGATGTTCAGAGGAGCATCAATTGAAATTTTGTCATCTATGAAAGTGTGGCAAGTTACAATATTGAGTTTAGAGAGAATATTCACCATTTCCTTGTTTGTCTTGTGAATCTTTTTGTTGCATTGCTTGAGGGATTCTAACTAATTTTTGATTGTGCTCTCATGGATCATGGCGAGAGACTCTTCAATTTCCATGTGTAAGGTTCAGGGTTTTTTTTTCAAATTCCTCAAGTAGGTGTATTAGTGAGGATCCTCAGCATTAATTAGCAATAAATGGCGACTGTCCTAGTGGACTAGTAGATCTTTTTTGAAATCTTGCCTAATTTTGGCGACTTAATGGAACCCACTATCTAAATCTGGTGACTTCTAACTTTATTTTATCGAGAAATGGTGAATTTAAAAAAAAAAATCTCAAAAATCCTTTTGTTGGATTTGCCAGCCCTTTTTTTTGTCACTAGGTGGTGAAAATTCGCCAAAAAAATAAGCCCTGGTAAGGCTGATCCAATCTAATGTTTCAAATATTTGTTTGTTTGGATTGTTTATGGCTTCAATCATAGTTGAAAATGTATTTGTACATTTGTGCTTAATCCTTGTGCTTCTAGGTGCAACAGGTGTTGTGGGGGTTGGTGCAGACACAAAAAATGTAGTCAAAATATCAAAAATATTTACCATGGAAGGGCTAGGGCCATGCTGGCCATGTCAATAAACTTGTCCAAGTTCACAAAATTCTCCCTAATTTGTTGTGTGTTGCATTGCTATGATGTGGGATGGGGCTCAACCATAAGTTTTTGCATGAATGATAGTGAATTTGAAATATTTTGATCTCATATGCTCACATCCAAAATTGGAGCAATGTAATTTGCATCACCATTAACTTGCAAGTCTCACACATGAATTGGTGCAGTTATGACACACTTTCCTTGAAACACCTCAATTGCGTCATAGTACTTTATGTTAAACTGGTGAGGTAGGTGATTCCTGTTGCATTCCTCCATGGTCATTTCCTAGGCAGTGTATGACATCCCATTCCTTTGTGGTAGTAAAAGAGTTTCTTATAATCGGAATTTAGTCCACTCCACTTATCCTTGCACATTTTTCCATTTCTTGCAACCCTGGCACGAGTAAGCTCCTATAGGTCATCTACAATCTTGTTCCACTGCTACAAGCACCGTGTGTGCTTGTGATTTGCCTACTCTTCTGGGCCACATGCTCATGATGCTTACACTTGATGGTGCAAGAACTTCATGTTATTCCCAATTTTCCTGCCTCTCTCAAGGTGTTCCAGTTGCCCGACATCCACCTCTCACTGATCCTCCTCTCTTCCTCCACCTCTGTCAACAGACATGGAATTGTTGCCTGTTGATGTTGGTATGCTCATCACTAACCAAATGCTTTGTATCATGTAATTGTCACAAGATCTGTTGGTGCAACAACTAACTAGTCCACTGCAGTTTGAGTTTCCATGACAATGGTGAGGCAATGAACTCCACTGGAGTTTATATGGTGATGATATGATGAGTTGTAACCTACAGCAAGCCCATGATGATGCTCTAAAGTTATAATCTATGCACAAGCTTCTGTGACAGCCACGCATGCAACACTGGAGTTGCAATTCTGCAAGTGTTTTGTGACAGAGGTGCTTGGGATTTTGCTGATCATGAAACATACTGCTTGCAAAAGCCAAACCCTGATTCAGACCTGAATGAAACTGTCCTCGAATTTCACATGTCCACAGTCAGTTGATTTCAAATCATGTGGAGATGCAAGCGCACTACTTAACTTGAAGAGAACTAGTGGTCCACCCACCCACAGGCATTGACTGCTTTGTGATCTGACAAATTCTAACCAAGTTTGCAATCGAATAACAAAGCATTGACTGTAGTAATAGGGATGTCAGATAATGAATTAATGGGCTGATCCTCGTTGCCAACAGAACCTGATAAACACAAATCCTTCATTGGCCACCTTGTATGTTCATCTGGTACAGCCAATTGCCTCCCTGTTCTCATAAGCTATTTGGATCTTTCATTGCTTGGGAAATACAAGGGTGTTGGATTCTAGCCTGTTTGAGGGTAAAGATTAAATGTAAACATCACAACTACCTACACAAGAAACATGCACTTGACCCTCACTACTAGCCTGACCATGCATCCAAGACAATTTTCCATAAAAGACAGGATTTCTTACCCAACAGTGTGTTCAAAGAGTGAGGTGGAGGTGTTGTGATGTAGTTTAAGCTTGTGTAGAAAGTGCAGATTAAAATGGCCACCATTAAATACAAGGGAATTGCTGTTGCCCAATACTTGTGGCTTACCACCATAGCAATCCAGTCAATACACACTTCACTGGCAAATCACTGCAAGAACTTCCGTTCCAAGTTGCAACATTGGATTCACATGAACCGTCAAAGCCTTCTCTGTATCAATCTATTTTCCACATCAACAAAACCTTCATAGCAGAAATCACATGACTGGAGACCTTTACCCTACTGGGAATAGTAAGTTGCTCTGTCATTTTCCCACAATGATGCAATTCCAAGTGCTTTTACTCATAAAAATGGAGTGTGGTGAGAGGCTTGGGATGCAAAGAACAAGGAGGATTACCTGCTAGGATAGTAAGTAATGCCTACAGCATGAAGCCATGATTCTGGCAAATGTGCCCAGATTATAGATACCACTGCATGCACAACGACTCTGTCAATTTCCATCTCGAATTCAAGTATCTAATAGGCAATCAGAAAATGATCCTTTTACTTCCCATTTGTCTTCCGGCACAGATTTTGACTGTGGAGTTGGTTACAAACTAAAATAGCCTTCAGAAACCCCATCATCGCCTACTTCAAAAGCATATCAAAACACACATAGGACATATAATGATTGAGGCGAAACAAAAAAGGCTGCAAACAAAAGATAAACAAATTTTCAAGGAAGGAGCAGAAGCAAGGACCAAAAGAAATCAGGGTAGAGATGGCTCCAACAAATCCGTACACCTCAGTTGGCTTCACTCCCTGCTTGGAACCAGACATAACAGGCTCCAGCTCCCCTTTTGCTAAAAGAGACACTGAGGCTCCATCCCTAGACAGTGACACCGCCCTCTTTGGACTTGCTATACCAGCTGCTCCCATCCTGACTGGCCTGTCTTGCTGAAGAAGCAAACTCAGCTCTGCACTGGCACCATGTCTCTCACAAACTGACCAGTATCCACAAGCTCCTGCTTGGCATCCTCTTGCAGATTTAGGTTTAGGGTCTCTTGAAATACTGAAGGCATATTCATATTTGCTTTCTACACAAATGATCTGTACAAGCTTCAGTTATCTGTACACAAACATCAATTAGCTTTGTTGTATAATCAACCTACAAGTTAGTTCATATGAAAGTTACAGCTGTAGTTTAAGTAGGGGCAGACAAAGGTGGAGGAACAAAATCCTTGTTGCTTGGAATAATGGGACTCCATTTGAAGACATACCCCAGACATTTGAGTCAATAAGTGAACACTGTCCTACAAACTCACCACACACACTTGCCATTGAGACTCTTTGCCTTCTCCCTCTGGGCATGATTGCTTTCTGACATCGAACTCTTGCTGAATTCAAATTGGTGTCTAGCAAAGGAGAACACCTTTGCCTCAAAGTCCTACCTCAATGTTGTCTTGGACAGGAAATAAGTTCAAGTTGAGAGCAAACAAGAGAGAGAAAGATTAACATAGGATGCCCTTGAGCTGTTTTCAGAAGAGAAAGAGGTAGCTGCCATGCAAACCATAAGTTAGCTAAGTACATTTCCTGCTGCAAATGTTTGAACCCTACCATGGGCAATGCCTTATTTCAAAACTCTGGAAATTGTTCAAAAATCATGAGGTCTTGTGATGTTTGTTACAATGATAAAAAGCACTTGTGCTAGAGCAACAAAACAAACTATTGCAATCATCTGTTGATGAAGGCTGCAACATGACAATGACGTTGACCACTATAAGGAGGATGTTGACCAAATGAATTCTGGAAGGAATTTTATTTGAGGCAGATGTTGGTCACACCCACCCATCAAAACTATGATTTCAAATCAAAATTGCGCTGTGAGCAAAAAGGAGAACCACATGAAAAGTTGTTCTAGAAGCTGCACCAATTTGTGTCATGAATTTAGCATCCAAAGTGACAGAATCAAAGACATTCTTGCAGTTAATTGCAGTCTGCCTGACCTTTAGACTTTGGAGGCAGATGTCACTGGTCTAGAGGTGCTCAATGCTCGGCAAGTTCTACTTTTATTTTTGCAACAATGCAAAGATAAAGGTAGAACTTGCAACAAACATTGTTACTCAACCTTGCAACAACACTCCACTCTTCAATTCAACAGCTTGCAGAACATCTTCAGCAACTGCACTGTTCAAACCCCCAGATAATGGCAATAGATCAGTCAAGGTGAATAGCTACTCAGAAGTCAAGGCACCATAAGAATGAAAATGAAACAGGAAAACAAGTGGAGGATTAGATCAGTGCTTACAACTGAGCAAAGTCAACTCTTCAATGCTACTCTGCTCCTGCACAGATGTCAAGGCCAAGATTGTAAAATCCCTGCAACCTGCAACAAAATGGCAAGAGAATTAGGCCCAGAAAAAAAAATCCACTGCCTATTGTTCGATGAGTTGTGTACTGCTGCTGCATCATGTAGGTTGAGCAAACCCAGGTCGAGTGGGATGAGTACTCTCAATCTCCATCGGAGAACACATGAGTACAATTCCGGTATAATACTCAAATGTTCTCCCTTGAAGATTGAGAGTACCCATAAAAGCAAAGCCATAATCTTCCCTTCAATAGAATGATGATCCACTACTGCACAAGTGGAAGAAAAAGCCAAAAAGACAGCCAATTAAAAAAGGAGTCAACTGCTGGCAGATGTCCCCACCTGCAGCATTAAAGAGAAGAAGAGAGAAAAACACAAACTACATCATTGCAACCCAAAACAACAACAGCCACCACAAAAGAAAAATCCCAGGAAATTAAAAAAAGAACTTGAGCTTGGCTCAGACCCAGAGCACTATCC
>Ga0209611_10015051_pt1 | contig 10179 bp, 7 predicted proteins | sample S1TSphgellanicum_3_FD_187693 | JGI IMG/M metagenome (GOLD analysis project Ga0209611, IMG submission 187693) | Host-associated microbial communities from peat moss isolated from Minnesota, USA - S1T2_Fc - Sphagnum magellanicum MG (SPAdes) (version 2) | ecosystem: Host-associated > Plants > Peat... | reverse complement strand
AGCTTTTCAAGAGTTGTGTGGTGAAACAATTCCATTTTGAGCTGGATCATCACCATTTACAAGAGAGTAATCACGCTGCTTCTGCAAATCTGATCCTCCCAAAAAAATTTAATACTTAAAAACAATCTCTAATTAGCTCATAAACAATTTCAAACCCCAAAAAACAGAATCTAGTAAAGAGCAATGGGCTCTTGGAGATCATGGCGGCATAGATCAATCACATTGTGTAATTAAGACTACAAATTCTCATATCTTTCTTAGCTACACTTGATCTTGAATTTATAAAGCAAGTCTCTGAGAGTTTGTAGTAGCTAGCTGTGCTTAGGAGCTTACACAATGATGTTACTGTTCCAGAGAACAGAGTAATAGTGGAAGTCGAGACTTGGGTCGAACCACAGGTTGATGCGCTGCTCCCGCCCCCCTACGCCTTTGGCGTACACATTGGTCTGGAGGGTGTAAGGCTCTCCTGTCACGTTTCCAAGGAACTCGAAATCCATCTCGTCGTGCGTAAGCCCTGCAGACGAGAGCTGCAAACAAACAAACAAACAAACAAGACCGTCAGCATTACTGCAACTGTACCCAATTCAATAATACATACTGCACATGATGGCCATAGCCCTCCGACCACCAACCCACTCATCATAGCTAGACACGTTCGGAAAGATTGAAACTATGAGGAGCTGCAGGAGCAGCTTCAATAACATGCTATGACATTGCAATCCATCAATGACAAGCAACTGGACGGCGTTTGAACTTGGAACGTGAAGTTGGAGGTAGTGGTGAGAAGCAAATATTTTTTACATAATACGCCGTCACAGTGCCAGCTGAGTAGCCTGGAACAAGCTTGATTCCCATCCCTATTCTGCCGAAAAGATATGTGGTCTTGGATCCAAATGCAGCAGCTGCATGCAGCACACGAAAGCGAAGTACAACACTCATGAACTAAACTTCACAATGCAGCAGATGAACTTCACAATTATCCATGAGCTCTGCATTCAACTGATCTCCACCCATCATGTCTGTGTCAAAAGTGGCTGGATGTCAAGAAAAGAATTGTGTCCGACATGACGGGATCAACACTATATGAGCTGCAAATGCAACGGAGCAGCAGCTACAACATCGATCGACACTAGAGTAGCTCATGAGTACTAGCTATTGCTCAAGCTCCAGTAACAGATTACCTGAGTCTTGATCGAGGACGAGCTCCACAAGTTCTGCACTCAGAACTCGGGTATGGTTAGCATCGGTGGTAGAAAGATAGTTTTGAGTGAACGACACAGGAACCGCCGCCCTTGCTGCCAAATGAGCCATTAACGCTAATAGAACCACTGCAAGCATGAACCGCGGAGCACCTGCACCATGTTTCCTGCAGCTAGAACAGTCCATGACCTCGAAGGTCCCAACAATCTCGAAACGGAGGTGAAATGCGAAAGACCAGATGAAATGATCTTGCTCGCAAAGAGGTTCCGAGTGGTAAACGAATTCTTTCTTCACACAAAAAATGCACCCGGGCGCTGCAGATATTTTGGGAACTCAAGTGGATCCTTGTCTATATCAACTCTCTGGAAAATTTTCTGGCTGATGCACTGACTGTGGATATGAAACTGCAGCTAAAATTAGTGAAGGGATCAGCTGCCTCACTTAATTATGTTGCAGCAGCTGATGACTATCAATCATACTCGAAATGGTTCCAACCTACAAGTTGAAAGAATTGTCTTTCACAAGTAATAAATCCAGTGCAGCTCAATGAGCGGCAATCACACGCCTGATTGAAGCAGATCAGAAGCTTGCTCCTGACTAAAACTCCCGATTTGTCTCTACTGAAAAAAATAATAATAATAAAGCATATAGTAGAATATGAGGGAGCTAGATATATGCAGCGACTAAGCTAGCTGCTGCAAGAGTTGTATACCAAATGTATATGTGACGCGCCTTCAACGTACGGGCTGCGGGTCTGATGAATCTACAGCGTTATCACCAGCTGGGTTGCAGCAGCTGACACCCATGTTTTCAAAGCTCCATTGAACCCAATTTTGTCAGGCAAGCATTTGGAATTGCAAACTTTTCACACATCAGTGATGCATACACCTTGTTTCGCACATTTATGGGCTTCTTGTAGCAGGCTACCCTAGTAGCAAGAGAGACAAAGACAGAAAGACTGACTGACAGACACTCGATAGACTGGTAGGCCACTGAAGCTACTAGAGAAAGAGTTGTATTTAGTACTATTACGTCACAGTCTAGACACTCTAGTCCACAGCTGCAGGCAGGCTGGCTGCAGATCTTGAGAGAGAGCCTGAAATGATTCACAGCAGCTATGGGCATCAAGCTTCTGTTTCTTGCCCAGACCCGAAGACTTTTTCGAGCTAGGGTACTGTAGAAGTATACTACAAGAGACAACTCTACACTCTCCCACCTCAAACAAGTTCTGTCCTGTGCAAAAAGTGGTCGACAATGGTCAGCCTTGCTGCATACATTACTTGGAGATCAGGGCCACTGTGAACCAGCACCCTCCAGTGCACCATGAAGGATTAATGGTCAGGGGTCATGAAACAGTTTTCTGTTGAGTTTCAGTTCCCTAGCTAACCATGGTGGTTAGCTCAGTTGCTTTTTTTCAAACTTACCTGCTAACAACCCACAAGCAAGTTGTTAATAGGTAGGTAATAAAAACAGCCCTTACATATGTATAAACCATCTAACTACCTAGTAGTCACCTATTTTCCTACCTACTTACCTATGTGTGAAGACTATTTCCTACAGAATTGGTTACCAAGTTGAAACCAAATATTAACTCAGTTGAAGTTCATCCACAACTGAGTAATAACAGGCATCCAGTGGATGGTGGGTGCTGGTTTACTGTGGCCGGAGATCAGTACTCTATAGGAAAGCTCTCCAAGGGAAAAGTGTAGTCTAAGTAGACCATTGAGTGACTAGTGTGGGAAGGAGATCTCAAGCCTTGAAGAAGGGATTGAATCAAATAATTCCCTGCTGTAAGTGGGACTGGCTCCATATATAGTGCTAGTCTCAGCCAGCATAATGTATAGTTGGAGTCTCGGACTCAAAGACTAGCTTCACAGTTGGACTTGTTCTGCAAACTTCGTAGGGTGGATGGACATACAAGGGTCAGGACTCAAAGACTAGCTTCACAGTGGGACTTGTTCTGCAAACTTCATAGGGTGGACAGACATAAAGGGTCAGGACTGGAATAGTAGCTAAATGGATGGACATTCAAGGGTCAGGACTGGAATAGTAGCTAAATGGATGGACATTCAAGGGCACTGGCAGAACTAGCGGAAGGAAAATATCTTTATTAAAATTATTGGTGAAAACAAATAGTACTGACTACCTTTCGAAAGCTCGAAGAGATTTATGATCTAATAATTCCCTGACTTGAGTGGGGACCTTCCCAGTAGTAGGGCTTTCAGGTCTCAAGCCCAGGAGATCTGAAAGTGCAGAGTAAAGCACCAGGGGTGGTGGGGCTATGTGGGGCCTAATAAGACAAGGGCCCTTGTTATTTGCTCGGGTTTGCAGAGGTTCCAGAAAAAGAGAAGAATCCTAGAGTCTAATGCAGCCTAGTACTTAGGCTCATAAGTACTAGGCTGCATTATTATCTAGTGGAGGAGATTATGAGGAGAATTCAGTAGCAGCTTGTGAATGGGTTTTGCACAACTGGTCTGGTCTAATCTGGTTTGCTCTGGTGACTGAGGGGTGCACAATTTATTATTATCATACCATCTATTTGTCAGATATAATGCCGTTTCCTTGTGTTATTAGCTTCAAAACAACGGCAACAATTGGCAAGTGTGACTAATGAGCTGTCTCTTCTGAAGACAAGAGTTTCCAAATTGTCAACAAATGTCTACTTTGTTTCGGCCTTTCCCTCTATTGTTTCACGACACCAATGATTGCCAACCATGTTATGGCGAACAAAGTACACTGATCTATAATTTATAAGTATTAACAGTTATCAGACAAAGGGGAGTTATTAGGGCCTTTACATGTTGGAATCTATTTAACATTAAAAACCCATTTTGGATTTCTAGGCCTTACCAGGTGTCTAATTTCAAAAGGCATTTTTGGTTTTTAATTAATTTAATCTTGAATTTTCATTATTATTTTTTCAATATTCAATAACTTCTCCATCGTGGGTCAAAACTGATCCCTAATCAAAATTTCAGAATCTAACTGGTGCACCCCTACTCATCAAAGGCTTTCCAACAACAGCAAGAGCATAGCTTCAGGTGTCAGGGTTTGGGAGATCTCAATGTGACAAACAAACAACCTTCCTTCATGGATAGATGTAGGTGGGTAGGGGAAAGGAATGAGGTTGTTAGGCTTGGATGAGTAGGTTTGCATGACATGGATGAACACTACTAATTTTTATCATATAGATTATAAAGTTACTAAATGCAAAATATCCCTGTGCTCATGGTTCTTAACATGGATTTTTTTTTCAATATTGTGACATAAAAATTGGCATTTTTTTTCAAAAATAGTAAAAGTGGTCAAATTTTACACTAGATAAGAGATTCCAAAAAATCCCAGCTTTTTTGTTGGAATTTTGAAAATATTTGTTAGAAAAAATAAATTGGTTTGAAACCTTTTTTTCCAATTTTTTAATGTGATTGAGGTGGTGATCATCCATAAGTTACTTTAGTCAAATTTGGCTTTAAAAAGAAAGTGAAATTTTTTTACATCATCATATATATATTTGGCTAACTACTTGAACCATGTATAGAAATCTGATGATTTTTCTTGATTTCTGAAACAGAATTCCAATTTTTGTTGAATTGTTTTATAAAAACCATTGAGAATGTATCAAATCTTTTTTCAAATTTCACACCAAGACATTAAAGGCTGGTTCCAAACAGTGTTTTTCTCAGACAAATTTCCTCATTCTTCTGAAAAAAAAAGAAACTTTTGGAACTTTTTATTTTTCTCGTGTAAATTGGGAAAAAATCTCTTTTTTTGGGAAATGTTCTCCAAATATTGTAAAAAAAAAGAAGAGAAACACTAGTCCCAAACAGTAGACATGGATTATGTTTTCATTTTCCTTTATTGTGTTATACCTAGTCCTATAAGCTCCACCTAAAATAGACCTTGCTATGTCTGCACTTACATAACAGGTCATGGCTAGGATTTTATTAGTATCCAATGGTTGCATGATCAAGAGCCTCCAGTAGGACCACAGACAGCCCACAATAAAACCTTTATTGAGGCAAAATTTCAAGTTACAACTGGTCTCTTGTCAGCCTAGATACATTGGGTTTTGCTCTCTGGCTTGGACTTGGGTCCTCACTCATTGTTCCTTCTTTTCCCCCTTTGCTGGGTGCTTTGTTTAATGAATTTTACCAGGGTTTCATCATCATCGATAGCCCATGCCCTGAACCAAGTATGGTACCCAACTCTCAGCTGAAGAAGTGTTGTTGCAATCTGGAGTCTCTTGACTCACAGTTCACATGGTGTTGGAAGTTGGGAACTAGTGTTGTGAGTTTTTGCTGGGTTCCCTTCTCAGCCCAGTTCCAGGTCCCTCGATTGCTGGTTTTAAATCCTGCCCAAAAAACAGAACTATAGACTCAGCCTGCAAACTGGAACTGGACCAAGAACCAGGAACTTCTCTCCGGCTAGAACTAGACCCAGACCCAGCCTCAAAACCCATTTTGTACAGGTTCTTCAATGTTTTTTAAATTACTTATTTTATTTTTTTCCTAGTAGGGTTCAACAGGTTTTTAATTCGTGAAAAAGTTTCAAGGATTACAGGTTTCTTTTGAGTAATAAATATGGTGCGGGAGGGGAAGTTGAGGACCAGTTTTAGCAATGTAGTTGTTACTTTTTGGAAGGTGTTTCAAAGTATGCAATTTTATATATATATGGTTTAGGCATGTGGTTGGCACAAGTGGTCCCATTTTATTGGTTGTATAATGCTAGGAACTAGAAAATCTTCAATTTAGGACTATGTGTAGGTAAATATGTAGAATCAAATCCAGTTTGGAACCAGACTCTCTTAAGAGTTTTTTTTTTGGAGAGCAAGGAACCAACAATCTAGAAATGTGAAGAATCAAGTCTAGGATTGAAAGTTCTCTCAAATTTTTAAAAGAAAGTTGGAACTAGGACCAGAGGTTCCCTTGAGAAGATAGGACGAGACAACAATGGTTGGAACTTGGAAGTCCAAACAGCTTGCAACGACTAACAAAAAGCACCTAAGTAAAATTGGCAAAATCATTGGGAACATTGAGGATGTAATTTGAGACTTTTGGGGACAGTATTAATGGGAATACGATTGAATACAATTGTGGGTTCAAACAATTTTGAGAACACAAAAATTCAGGAATTTGAGATTCATTAACTCAAACCTTAAGTGTATCAAGAAACATTAGCACCATTGGCAACATACTTGACATACCACTGGGAACTTCATTTGTGGTGGAGTCTCTTGAGTTAGAGAGGTTACATGGCGTTCATTTCTCCTAGGGTTTTGTCATTGACTGCACATCATACATTGATACAAAGTATCAAACTGCAGTTGTCCATGTCATTGGACTAGTTCACCAATGGCCCCAGACTGCAAAAGCTTTCCTCGCTGAAATCCTTTTGTCACATGGCATGAAGGGTGCAAGCAAAGTTGTACAACAGAGAGATGTTGAGAACCCTACCCCACCACCAGCAATTTTCTATTGCACATTTCAACATGGTAGGACCATCCTAGGGTTTTTTCTTGGAAAGAGGTTTCAAGAATACTCATGACCTTCATGCATGTATCTACCTGACTCTTATATTCTTTTTGGTTTCAGCATATGCCTTTGCATCAGGTGGTGGTGTACAGTCAATGTGCAACTGGATTGGTCAGGTGCTTTTCTGTAGGGTGAAGCCCAAAGACAAGGGTGTTCACCATTAGCGGAATAAGGGCTCATGCAAGGCAAGGGTGTTCAACATTACTGGAATAAGGGCTCATGCAAGGCAAGGGTGTTCAACATTACTGGAATAAGGGCTCATGCAAGGCAAGGGTGTTCACCATTAGCGGAATAAGGGCTCATGCAAGGCAAGGGTGTTCACCATTAGTGGAATAAGGGCTCATGCAAGGTGGAGCCAAGCGTCGGCCCAGTTCTTGTAGTGCCCTCGTCCAAGGACTTTGACCGGCATTAAAACCTTCAGGCGTTTTTTTAAACCCCTGAGTAGCTACGGCTAGGAAATGGCAGGTGGCAGGCAGGGAAACAGGGTTTTCCCCCTACCTTAGGTCTAAACATGACAAAGTCGCCTCCATAAAATCCTACTCATTTAAGGGCTGCAATAGTGCATTGCAATTTCCCTCATTTTTTGAAGTTCTGGTTTCACTAAATTCTTAAAATTGTTCAATGCTAAGTAACTTTCTCACCATAGGTCTGAACGTTACAAAACCACCTTGGTACACCCCTATTCATTGAGGGCTCTCCAAGGATATCAAGCACAAGATGCCTCTCAAGGGGTGCCCTGGCTTGGGAGATCTCAATGTGACAAACAAAACAAACAAACCAGATTCCTTGATAAATAGCTGTGCCTAAATAATACACTAACAGTTCCCACAAAGGTACAAGGAAAACTGGCCCATCACCAAACATAGGCCAGTCACTGAGCACCCGTGTAGTGCAGCAGCTGACCTGTGTTAGAACACAAAAAATCTTATGGGCGTTGTCTTTTAGCCCATTACCAAACGCTTTGCAGAGAAAAAAATTGTTCTGGGTTTTCCAAATTGGTGACCATCCGAATAGTTTTACAAGGGACTAGTTTGGGGATGGGTCATGGGTTGATTTCATTATGCAAGGGGGGAACATGGGGGTTTCTTTTAATGTTTGGTTATGGAAAAAAATGGTTCAATTTTAAAGGGCCCCAAATTTGTGGTGGAAATGAGTGTTTGGTGATAGGCAATTGGACTGAAGAATAAAATAACCATAATAAGTTTGTAATGAGGTGTGTATGTCATGTTAAATAGCACACAATTGATCATAAACAAGGGTTAAGGCTTACAAGAATCCAAGAGAAAAACAATAGCTACACATAAATTAAAGAAAGGTTTCCAATTTCCCCCAAAGTCCAAACACATCCCATTCCCATCAAAAATAACATGCCCAAATTCACAAGGCTATGGTGCAAGTTTGGATACACAATTCTATCTTTCAAATTCAAAAGCAAAACTCGTTCAACATGTCAAAACTTCAAAGTTGTGAGAGATAATTTCAAATCTTTCTTCAACATTTTGAAAGCATATGAGTTAGACTAGCAAAGGCAAAACAACATATACATAGTTGTAAAGAGTTGTAAATCAAAAAGACAATTTCTAACACATCAACAAGAACAAAGAGGGCATTTTAAAGTAGCCAAAGAGGAGCCAAAAAAGATAGATCAACAAAATCTAAACACTAGACTAACCAAATAAGAGCTACAATAGCGAGAACATCAAACTTTAGATTTTAATGTTATCAAAGATGAGATATAAAATCAAGGTCCAAGGGTGGATGTAAAGGAGCAGCTAGGAAAGGTTACAATTGATCAATTTTACAACCAAAAGTTCAAGAACTTGTTTTTATATTACCGTTGGGTGCAAATTTCTATAGTTCGTAGATACAATCTAAATAATCATAAGCAAGGTAGATTTCATCCACTTCAAAGAAATCATAGTTTTTTGTACACACCTACCACTTGCATAGAAACAATAAACCATAACTTAATTTGGGATGACTTTGAATAATTATATGCATCAATAACTTCTTCTCAGCAACTAAAGACATGCATTTCAAACATACCTTAACATATCATACTTTCTTGAAAGTTGGGCAAAATTCAAAAAATTCAAGTTTATACGTCTTGTAATGCCAAATAACACACCCCCAATTTCAAAGTGGGTATGTAAGCTGACCATCTTTGATAAAGGGTATGAATCTTGGTTGAATAACATAAACAAGCCTAGTAGCAAGCCAGGGCTCAAATGAAAACAAAAAGGGAAGTTGTAACATCCCTATAACAACCTCAAACACATAATTGAAATTAGAAGGGTGGGTGCAAGGGTTTTGATGCTTAGTGAAATAGAATATGATGACCAAGAACAACAAGGGGTTAAACTGTAAATGAACAAGTGCCAAAAGGAGCAGCAACATTATTAAGGACAAACAAAAGGAAGAAAAAAAAAAAGGAGTAGCAGCTATTACTAATTTTGAAAAAATGAAAGAAAAAAGGAGTAGCAACATCTACTTGTGAAAATGAACAAAGGAGAAAAAAGAGGAGCAATAACTACTATTAGGAATGAATAATGGACAAAGAAGAGGAATAACAACAATAATTGTTAATGAAAATGAACAAAGGAAATAGGAAAAGAATAGTTGATACTAAAAATGAACAAAGAACAAAATAAAGGAATAGATGATAATGAACAAAGGATAGAAAAAAAAAAGCAATAACAATTGTTGCTAAAAATGTACAAAGGACATAAAAAAGGAGGAAAAGTAGCACCCACTAAAAGTGAACAAAGGACAAAAAATAGGAATTTTTTGTTTAAAAAACAAGAACATTAGCAACTATTAATGAAAATGAACAAATGACATACAAAGAAAAGCACCAACAATTGTTACTAAAAATGAAAGAAAAAGAAAAGGACCACAAGTAGTTGTTACTAACAATGGATAAAGGAAAAAGAAGAGGAACACCAGGAACTATTAATTAAAATGAACAAAGGATAGAGAAGAACAACTAAAACTGTTGAGGATGAATTCAAGGGTAGTGCAAGAAGGTCAAGAACTAAGGAGCAGCACAATTGTCGCAACCCTAGCCTTGGGCTCGCGACCAAAGCAAAGGGCTTGCAAGGGTGTGAACCAAAAGGAAGCCCGGGAGTCAAGGCAAAGGCATTGCAAGGGTGCAGGCCAAGAGGATCCCGGGGAGTCACATCACATACTCCCGGGAGTGTAAGAAATTGTAAGAAAGTGTGAGGGAATGAACACTCACACTCCCAAGGCAACTCCCACTTTGGGAGATGGACTCCCGAAACTTCAGAGAGCGATTGCAGGAGTCAAACCTCAATTTCTTCTGAAGTTCTTTATATCATTGGAAAGCTCTTGAAGTGTAGATGTCTAAAATGGGCTCGCATTGCTCATTTGGACATATGAAACACAAGTTATTGGCCAAAAGAAGGGCAAGGAGTCAAACTGCCAATTT
>Ga0209611_10015050_pt1 | contig 10180 bp, 5 predicted proteins | sample S1TSphgellanicum_3_FD_187693 | JGI IMG/M metagenome (GOLD analysis project Ga0209611, IMG submission 187693) | Host-associated microbial communities from peat moss isolated from Minnesota, USA - S1T2_Fc - Sphagnum magellanicum MG (SPAdes) (version 2) | ecosystem: Host-associated > Plants > Peat... | reverse complement strand
TTTTGGGCGGGCAGGAACAGGGTGGGGCCCGGGGAGGTGCTGCTTTTGTTTTTTCGGAAAGGGTGGTGGCGGGGGCGAGTTTTCTGTTGGGTTCCAGTTCCCTTAACTAACCATGGTGGTTAGCTCAATTGGTAGGTTGTTAGTTAGTAGGTAGGTAGTAAAAAAACCAGCCATTATCAATGGATCAAACCATCTACTTAAACACCACCACTTAGCACCTTGGTAACATCAACAACCTAACCACTAGTTTGCCCTAACTCTAGTAACACCAACAACCTAACTACTAGTTTGCCCTAACTCTAGTAACACCAACAACCTAACTACTAGTAATTTGCCCTAACTCTAGTAACACCAACAACCTAGCTACTAGTTTTCCTTAACTCTAGTAACACCAACAACCTAACTACTAGTTTGCCCTAGCTCTTCCCCTCAATCCCTAATAGCATTAACAAATGCTCTAATTCTCTTGCAACAACACCAACCATCTTTTAACTCTTTGGCAACAAAGTCTTTTAATGCTTTGGCAACAACAACATCAACAATCTCTTTTAGTTCTCAAATGAGAATTTTTTTTTTCATTATTTAATTGGCATTTTTTTTGGGTGTTGAATCAATTGCAAGATTGTGATCCCATCCCATCTCTAAATTTGTAAGCTATGGCAACTATAGCCAAATTCCAAATTCATTGCTTGGAATTGAAGAAGACTCTTTTCATTTCCCATAGTTGCAAAATTACTTGAATTTGTCTAAGCCTTCATATATATCAGGCGAAATTAAGCATTTCATCCACTTGAGTTAGCATCCATACCATGAACACTCCCAATTTTGCTTCTTGGGATCAAGTAGAAAATTTTGTGATTTGATGATGCAAACAAGCGAAGTTTTGGGTTTTGCGTTGCTTGGAGTTGCAAATCTATCTCATGGGCATTTTATTTTTTTTGTAAAATCGTAAGATTTGGCAACTTAGTTAATATAAATAAAACAATTGTTGAGGAAAAAAAAAAAGAAAAAAGATAAAAACACATGAAATTAATTAGGATTTGTTTTTCATTTCCCTATTATTATCTACAAATTTAAAAAAAGAATCAAAGTTCATGTAGATCTCTTGCAGCTATTGTTTAATATTTATAACACTTATAAACCTCTTATAATTGTTGTCTATTGTTTAGAGGGCCTACAAATCTCTTGTAGCTACTAATTATTGTCTATAACATCAATTTGCCTTTTGCAACTTTTTAATCTAGTGGTTATTTCATGTTGTTACTTTCTAGTGATAATTACCCTCCTATAACAACCCTACCTTCATACTCCAGTAATAAGTGTAAAAAATATTTTCATTGCAAAAAAATTTTTTTTTTTACATTAATTTAAAAATATTTATTTTTCTTATCTTTTTAGAAGTAAATATAAATAAGAAAAAATAATGCAGTTGATTTACTTTCAACCATTTTCCATTGCACAACATCCAATGTAATCTTCTTCCATTCTTCTCTTTCCACACTTACATACAATGTTGCACACAATAATGATAAAATTTTAATGTTAAAGATAACCACCCCATTAGTTTCATCCCCTAGATAAATAAATAAATGGTGAATAAATCTATCATTAATAATTAATTAGTTACTAAGATGTTCATAATCTTAACTAGCCCATGAAGTTTTTCCACCCTTAACAAGTGATGAATATGTGAATTACAAATGGCAATGGGTGTATGGCTAGAAATATGTGCACTCTTCATTCAATGACACCCCTTGTTTTCTCTCTAATGTAAGGTGTAGTGTGATAATGGATTGTTTTTTTGTCATGTTTTGTACCCACATTTAGAGTTTTATTTTTGGGTCTAATTTGTTGTAGATTGTACACTTAAAGGATTAAATGCCTCACAAGTTCACAAAATAAAATTTAAAATTTCATTTAATTTTCAAGCAAATGCTAATGTATGCATGTTTATAAAACTAGTGCACTAGGCTTGGATTGGAATTTCTTGTAGGTGAATCAGTTGTCCCTTTGCACAAATGGGTTATTCGAACTTTAACTAATATAAATGTATTAATAAATTGTTATGCATTTTTAGTAAATGGCCACAATGAAGACTAATTTTTAATTTTCAAAAGGTGTAAGGTATTTGTTTGCTAGCTTTCAACTAGATATGTTTAGGAACATTAAGATTGTTCCATAATCAAATAAAGGTGTGGAATGGTAGATTGAAATTTTTTTTGATGTCCATTGATGTCAACAATTGTTACAAATAAGCAAGGTGCATTACATCATGTGCAATTTTCATGATGAAGATTGCATAAGTTTGTAAATTATCATGAAGTTGTGGAAAAATTCATGTTGCCTAGGTTCCTAGAAGAGTTTAATTATTCATGTTGCATTAAGGAGACATCTATTTGATGGTAAATGACCCTAATAAATGATCTAAATAAATGTTGAACCTCAAGAAAATGACCCACAAATGGTGGTGTCAAATGCCTAGAAAAGGATGAAACATCAATTGCAATTGCAATCCATGTTGTTAAACATGTCCATCATGCTTTTGGTTTTTCTTGTGGGATACTTTGACAAACATATTAATATATTGTCATTTCTTAGTCATTGTATTTGTAAAATAAAAAAATTCTTTGCATTGAATCATGGTTTACATTCTTTAAAGGTGACATTAAAAAAATTGTTCTCACCTTGCAAATGAACTTTAATCATTGTTCATACAATGGAAATGTAAAAGGCTTGGGATCATGTCTCTAAATTAATAATTGAAACCCAATAGAAGGTGTCACGTCTATTTTTTGGATTGATGGTTTTAGGAATTAAAAATTGTCAAGTTAAATGTCATTCATAATGGAGGCAATAATCATATTTTAAGCACCCCTCTAGTGAATATTTTGCTAACATTTAGGAATCATGATTAAGGTGTAAATGGGATAATAAGAGCCAAACCCATGTATTTGGGTGATTGAGTAGTTTAAAATATTTTCATAATATTTTTGAAATATTCCATTTGAAAGTTGGAAAAACTCAAATGTGATGAAGAAAATGTTTTAATATACTATTATGTAAATATATGTTTAAAAAACTACTTCAAAATATGTCATGTCTGAAAAAACTTTTAATAAATATGAATCCTTTTAATGAATGTTTTGGAATATTCTATCTTCATTAGATTCATTCCAAATTATATCACATGTTTGCATAATATATTATTTAAAGATTGTCGTGAATGCTTTTGAATGACTTGCAATATTAGTGTCATAGACACCAACATCAAACATGATCACATGATGAACTCATAATCACTAATGGTTAACTTGTAGTCCGCTTATAAATAATTCCTAATTCAACTTTAATTAACTTATAGTTCACTTTAAGTTAATTCGTGATTCACTTTTAATTAATTAATTCCTAGTTCACTTTTAGTTAATTCTTAGTTCAATTCTAATCCACTCTTGTTTATTTTTTGTTGAGTCACATTTATTTTTAGTTCATTATTAATTAAGTCCTAAATAACTCATAATTCATTCATATTTAAGAACCCTCTGAAAAAACTTCCTTGGTCAATGGGCACATGGAAACTTTCATCAAAATTTCTTTGAGCTAAGTCCCTAAAGGGATATAAATAAAGATAAGACCCCTCATTACCTTTAGTCTATTCAACATCGTTATAAGGTATGATCTTACATCATAGTTTTGTTCTATCATTTTTGTGTTTACATTTTCTTATTTCATACAATTAAAATTTGTTTATGCTTTGGTATTGCACACTTCATGTTCTTGATTTTAGCCTTTGTATTCTTGTTTTGATCGTTTGTTTCATATTTTGGATTTAGACCTAGACCTATCCTTTTGTCATTTGTCTTTATAATTTTTGTGCTCATGATAATTGTATAATTTTTAACAATGAAACATGATTGCAATTGTTTTGGTTCTTGTTAGTGTGATTACACCCATCAATGTTTTGTTTCTTTCAAGCCCATTGATTATTTAACCCAATGTTTGATAATAATGTTTTTTGTTATCTTCTTATGTGCTTGTGTAGGGGTTCAATACAAAAATATTATTCCTAACTTTTTAGTTAATAATTTATAACAAAAAAGTTGAATTATTTATTATGACACCTTTGAACTTTCAATAATTTTTGTGTTTTAGACCAAAGGCCGAGCACAAGTTTACAAAATACATTCTAAAATTTCAATTAATTTCCATGTAGATGTAGATGTACATACATTTCCAAAGCCAAATGTACTTGAATTTATAGATCTAAATGTGCATGAATTTATAAATCTAGAAGTATGTAGGTTTGTAAAACAAGATGTACACATGTTTTAAGAGCCATATGTATGTGCGTTTACAAATTTTGTCCATTAACAAGGTGATTGCAAAGTCATGGAGGATTGAATATGCATTCACCAAAATGTGGATTAAGATTTGGCATTTTTAGTGCTAATTGTTAATCTATAATTGGGCAAATGCAAATCTTTTAAATTCTAATAGAAGTGTAACATTTGTTTTTAATGGCATTTGCTTATCCAAAAAGCTTTCAAAGAGGGACAACTTCTAGAGTATGATTTAAGATGGAAAATTATAGATTGTAGATTATGTATAATATTGTTCAAGTTTGGAAATCTTTCTTTTTGAGGATGTTAGAATGCAATTCCCATTGCAAAACACAGACAAAGTTTTAAAACTAATTGTGTCATAGTTACTTAAACCTATTTCTTTAGCTAGTCCTTGATCACAACATTGATGACTATATGTTGCCATTGGAACAATGTGGCAAAATGTGGTTTAGTAATTTACAAACCTAGTAATTGTAATTTTAAAATACCAAAACTTGTGTTAATACAAATGTTTTTGTGATTTCTAAGTCCAAATTGTCAACATTGATGAGGTAGTGAGTTGGCATTACAATGAGATTATTTTGACACTTATTCTTCCCACTATTCAATAGTCATAAAAGAACTATTTTGCGTTCTTATTTTTGTTGCCCCTTTTACCCTCCCTTGTAGCTAGTAACCCTTTACATTTAAGTGCAAAAAAAATGGTGGCTAGTTGAACCTAGAACATTCATTAGGATTTCACCATTAAATTATGAACAAAAAAACTTCAATTCACCATTTCTATAACTAAATAAAAATTGGGTACTCAATTGGAATCGTAAGCCTTAAACCAAATATGCCACCTAGGCATACCACCAAAAGCACATGGTAGCCACATGCCCTACTTGGAAAAATTGAAAAACAAACCCATGGTTGTCATATTTAGATAACGAGTTCTTGGAGGTTGTTAGAACAATGTTAAATCTTTAAAAGTTTCTACTTTGCTAGTGGACCTTTAATCAAATTTAGTTTATTTTAATTACTTATATCAATCACTCATTTGCTTTTCATTGGGTACTCTTTTACATCTTTTATTCATTCTCGTGAAACATTGACTTTATAAATATTGAAAATATACCTGTTTGAAATATACCCTATTTGTTGTGGAAGCAAATTACATCAATTAAACCAATGTTGGGTGGTTATTTGATTATGTTACTAATTGTTGGTTTTAGGTATTTGAAAAAAATTCAAGATCAAATAATCATCAATTCTAGGTATTTGGAAAAAAATAGAATCAAAGAATTGTTAATTTTGGGTATTTGGACAAAAAAAAATCACAATCAAAGAACCAACTATTCCAAGTATTTGAAAAAAAACTAGAATCAAAGAACTATCAACTTTGGTTATTTCAAAAACCATAAATAACCACTAGTTTTCAAAAAAAAAGTAACATACAATTTGTTGGTTTTTGGACAATTATTTAATTATTTAATAAATTGATAATGTGGTTATATATCAAACTACGTATTTGATTTTTATTGAGAAACATGGTTATGAATCTTAAGAACCACCCTAATACTTAACCAACATTGAAATATGCATGCCTCCATTTTACACCAATTTTTTTGTTGGAATGTTTGAATGGAAAAATAATAACATGCAATTTGCCAATAGAAAATTACCAAGTTCTATTTAGACATCGAAGATATTGGATTATTCAGAATTTTTTTGCAATAAAAGATTGTTTTGAGCATGTATAAAATTTATATAATATAAAAAATTGAGGATGTTTGTCTATTCCATTTAAACTTATCTCTTCCAAGACCAATTATTTCACTCCTTTTTTTTATTTACTTACATGAATATGAAAAGGCAAATCAACATATATGCATTTTCATGTTCATGTTATCTATATTAAAATAATTTAATAATCTATAAATCTTACAAGCTTATGCATTCAATCTTTTTTTCTGCAATTTTGAGATTTGACATAAATAATGGTGAACTATTAGGAACCACGTGGGAACGTAAGGAAATTAAGAAAGAATGCAATGAGGGAAGGGGGAAGGAAGATTTTGCTTAGTTTGGAACCTTACTTTTTTAAACAAGGGGATTATGCTTGTTTTGTTAATATATTGTAATGAATTTAATGAGTAGAAACCACACAATATCATTTAAATGAAATAATAGAACCAATCAATGCATTTATATATTTTTACATATATATATTGCATACACACCATGAGAATTTGATGAAGTTGGTTACAAGTAATGGCAATTGGTCAATGCCATGTGTGATGAAGATGATGTTTTGACATTCATGAGGTTATGACCGCATTCATTTTTGTTGCATTTGTTTAATTTGATTAGAATTGACTTAATGTTTTAATAGGTTGTCATCATTTTTGAGGAATTGGTATATGGGCGATTATGGTCATCCTTGGACATTTTCAAAAACAATTCCAAAAACAACTATCTCATTTTCAAGTCTAACTATCTCACTTTTCCCTTAATAACAACATCCATCTTTATAACTACCTCATCTTTTTTTCTCTTCTCACCAACATGGATATGAAAGACAAAAAGACAAATTAACATATGTCTTTTCATGTCCATGATATTTATATTAATTCAAATTAAATTTAACATTGACATAAATAATGATGAATTATTGGAAACCATATGAAAACATTTTAAAAAAAAGGTTATCGTCAATGATATTGCATAGGAATGTTGTAGTTCAAGACCCAAATTGTTATAGTGGATGTATCATAAATATGAAAATTGCAATTTCGAAAAGGCACATAGACTATTCATTTGCATTAACATGGCACCCAAATAGCCAACTTTTTGTAATGCAAAATCAACATATGACCACACATCTATGGGAGATTAAAAATCTTGGGTCCTCATTAATAGTTAATGCAATCCATAATTATTATTCTTTTCCATACATATTTTTAATTTAATTGTAATTTTATTTACATTCGAACACATCATTTTATTATTGACAACAACACCATCAAGACACAATACATGTTCCTTTTTTAAGTTACTAGAAATATTCACAAAGTAATTCTATTTTTGGGCCCTCTTTCCTTTCACCCTCAAACCCATATTTTAACCACAAACATTGTTATTTGAATTTTTAAAATTAAATTTGGGTATAAGATGCTAGAACTCAATATTTAATGCACAAGGTTAAAAAATAATTATAAAAAATTACACACAAGAATAATGAAGGCACCCAAGGAAAAAAAAAGAAAAAAGAAAGATGAAACTTAGATTATTGGTAATTTAAGTTTAACTCCTTATTTAATAATAGCAATGAACTTAAGTTTTGCTACCTTTTAAAAAAAAAGTTTCATCCACTTTATGAGCAAACTATGGGTACTAATGCTATCCTTTACTTTGCAAGATATTTATCTCTATTGGGTAGGTCTCCTTTTAAAATGAAGAGGTAGATTTGAAGAGCTTGTTTGCCTTTCTCTCCTTCTCGTTGAAGGTTACCCTATTTTTCTTTCTTTCTTTCCATGCCATTGTGTGTTTTGAACTTCATTGATGATCTCACATGCATGTCATGTGTGTGAGAAAAAAGGATTTGGTGATAGTGGTTGGAATATTTATAGGCATCAACATTATGTGTGTGTGTGTGTGTGTGTGTTTGTTTTTTGTGTAGTGTTGGGTAAGGCCTTAGGATGAAGGTGTTATCATAGTAAGGGTCCACACAAGGCACAATACCCAACATCTATACTTTGACAAAATTTTGCATCCTAACAAATCCAAAAAAACAAAAAAAAACCCAAGGCCACTCATGCAAAGGATTTTTTAGGGGAAAAATGTCCCAAAAGTAGCCAAATTTTGAGGATTAAAAAATAAAATAAAATAAAATAAAAAATAATAATTTGAATTCACCATATTTAGATTCCACAACATGTTGCCAAAATGTAGTAGGATTCTTAATTTGTTTTTTTCAATTTCCTCTCCTATAACCAAATCTGGCTAGGTCCTGTTGTGGGATGATGGCCAAAATTGAAAAAAATAAAATAAAAATAAAATTATGGCTATAGCTGACTCTGGGGACCCACTTTGAGTAATGATGCTCTGCTGGTCAGAGGGCCTTAGTACTACCCTTCCCCTAACAAGAGGCTAATGGATGAGATCCAAACAAGGCAGCTGCCAGAATCAGTGACTGAGATAAACCTTCATAGATGGATGAACCGACCTCATATATAGCCACAACTTTACTAAGGCCCACTTTAGAAGGGGTCCAGGCCCACATTAGATACCAATTTGGACTCATTTGACGCAACGTGAAGTCCTTGAGGTGGACTCTCGGCCTTGGACCTTAGCTGTGAGTGTCTTTAGGCTACTTGTCATTGGGTTTGGAACAAGCTCATTTTCTGGAGGGTGGATAGGTTCATCCTTTTCCTATTGTGCGGTTTCTAATGGGCATCAATTCTCTTATCAATTAGATGGGGTGCCTCCCAAGTTCCCTTTTTTTTTGGGGTTTTTGTTTTGTAACGAGCCAATTTGATTGGCCCATCACTCACAAAAAAAAAAAAACTAGGGAGGTTCCCCAAAATAGAAGGTTCTATTTTGAAGTATAGAGTTCCTCTCCTTTGACCCACCTATGCAGGTGAATGGAGGACAACATTTGCCAAAACATATGGGATAAAAGTGAGGTGCTATGGAGAATATGTTGGGGGAACATATGGGGAACCTGGTGGGAACCCATTGAGAACTTAGAAGGAACATAGTGGGAACGCATGGCAAAAAAGCAAGGCACCTTGATGGGTTGGTATGTTTTGGGCCTTCCCATTGGGTGCATGAATTTCTCGTCCTAAAAGAGTTTGTCACCATTTGGCCTCAGCTAATACCCCTTGCAAAGAACACCCTAATTATTGATCTTAGATGTTCTAATGTCCACTAGACTAGTACTTTCAGTGCATAGCATGATTCAAAGTAATTAATTAAGTTCATGGGTGCGCTCATAACTTTGTTTTTTGTTTTGTTTTGTTTTTTTTTTTTTTTTTTTTTTTTTTTTTTTTTTTTTGGGTTGGAGAGAGCCATATTCATGGGCCCATCAACAATTTTTTTGGAGCATTGAAGCAACTCCCCAATGGAAGCACCTCTTTGGACCCCAAGTTGGATAATAAAAACATACGTATTTCTTCAAGAGCCTACCTTATATTCAGTTTATATACATGAGAGTTGAACTTTGAGCAAACCATATGGGATAAAATTGAGGTGCTATTGGAAACGCCTTAGGAACAACTTGAAAACTTCGGGGAACTTCAAGGGAACATGATGAGAACACATTGAGAACACATTGGGAACAAGGAAGAGGAAAAAAAAAAAAAAAAAAAAACCCCCCCCCCACCTGACCCCCAAAAATAAAAAAATAGGGCCCATCATGACAAACAACCATACAGTTAGTTACATGAGGTTTTTTTAGGCTACTTGCTTTCTTTCTTTTCCTTGAATTATTCTCAATAAAATTGAACTAGAGTTGTCATGAGTCATTTCATCTAGCTCAATTGGTCTCATAATTCAATGTTCTAAGCTTGTATTCATTACCGTCCAAAGGATTTGATTCAATGCTTTACAACATATAATTGACTATGAAAAAATATGATTTCCACACACGATCATGCACATCAATAATTATTTGGGTTTTTTTTCATAGTCATTGATGGATGGATGGATGGATGGATGGATGAATGTGCGTTAATTATGAGGATGTTATCCACCATTGTCTTGTGGTTTACAAATGACAAAGCTACAAAATTACAAAGAACCCAAACAAACAAAAATCACTCCTTTGTGAAGCAAAAAAAAAACCCCTTTGCTGCACT
>Ga0209611_10015049_pt1 | contig 10180 bp, 6 predicted proteins | sample S1TSphgellanicum_3_FD_187693 | JGI IMG/M metagenome (GOLD analysis project Ga0209611, IMG submission 187693) | Host-associated microbial communities from peat moss isolated from Minnesota, USA - S1T2_Fc - Sphagnum magellanicum MG (SPAdes) (version 2) | ecosystem: Host-associated > Plants > Peat... | reverse complement strand
TAGTATCATTTTGCGTGACAATAAATTTTTGCATTGTACAAATTATTGATATTCTCACATTGATACTAGCTTGAAAATGCCACATTGATCTACCCTAAATCATTTATGATTTTTGGTAGGTCTAGTTGCCCCATAGATTCCTAATGAAGCACAGTGGCAAGATTAGCACTAATGCACCCTTAGGTTCCTTAAGGGACTCAAATGTGAGTCCAGATTGAAAACAATGGAAAAGCAAGGAGTCAGGGCATGCTCCCTAGTTCGCAGCACTTTGAGGGGGGTAGAAGGGCATGTTGGAGCTTCGGGATGGGACTAGGAAGAATGACAAGCACTTAATCACTCACTCGGATCTGCACAAACCAAACAACAAGTTGGTTAGTGCATAGTTGAAACATTTTTGGTGTTAGGACGAGGCACGGGCAAACTCGGATTCACAAGACTCACCACAGCCCGGACTTGGGGGAAACCACCACCTTCCCCCTTATAGTATATTTTGTGCCTCTCCACAAGGCCCACATCCAAATGGCTTTTTGTCCTGGGACTCCCAAGTGGGAGTCCCAAAATTACCGAAATCGGGACTTCTACGATTTTGGAGCCCCATAACTTTGTGTGCAGACCTCCGATTGGGATGAGGTTTAAAGAAAAGTTGTAACTCTCATCAAGAACTTTTCAATGGTATGTCGCACACCACCTGCACGCAAGGAAATTGGGTCGATTCCTAACTTTTAGTCGTTGTGAGTCAAATTGTCAATTTGACTCCCGACATTTCTTTTGGCCATAACTTGTGTTTTAAATGTGCAAATGGGTGATGCGAGCCAATTTTAGACATCTACGTTTCAATAGATTTTCAATGATATAAAGAACTCTTCAAACCAATGGGTTTTGACCCATGTAATCGCTCCCTAAAGATTCGGGAGTCCTTTGGGACTCCAACTCCCCAAGTGGGAATTGCCTTGGGAGTGTGAGGGTTCATTCTCTCACACTCTCCTGCACTCCCGGGAGTGTAAGATGTGCCTCCCGGGTCCCCCACTTGTCTCGCCCTCTTGCAAACCCTTGCTTTGGTCGTGAGCCCAAGGTTAGGGTTGCAACAAGCACGGAAATGACAATGTGAGGAAGACACGAGAACTCAAGCACATGAGAATGTGTGTTACTAAAGGCAAAAAGATCATTGGGTCGCCCAAAATAAACATTGGGACTGAATGGAAAGAGTTTAAAACAACTAATGAGTTGAAAGTAAGGGACCATCTTTCATTGAAAGTAGTTTTAATAATGAAAATTTGTAATGAATTTTTGCATTTTGAAAGATATTAAGTTGAAGGACAACTTATTTATAACTTTTTTTCAAATCTGATGTAAAACCATGATGTGCATGAAAATGGCTAAAGAAAAGTAACTGTTAGTTAATACTTGATTATAGATGGAAAAAATAGTTTTTGACCAATATTTGGGAATTAAGGGGCACCCACCAAAATAGTGGGCATTCACACTACAATAGTGGGCATCCACATCAAAATAATATATTACCCATGATTGACAGGCTACTAGAATTTAAGTGGGTTTTCACATCAAAATATTGAATCAAAAAATGAAATATTAACCATGACAAGGTTAAACTCTAATATATTTCAAAGAACATCAATGTGGGAGAAAAGGGGTAAAGAGGGATGGTTGCCATCTTGTGTGAATTTGGAATGTTGGTCCTCTACTTGAATGACCTTAAGGATAGCTCAAAACTTAACATGAAAGGACAAATGCAAGCCCAAAAATAAGGTGAATTATAATATATTAAAAATTTTGTGTAACTAATGTCGAGTTGAGTCATTGATTTTCACTAACATTATAAGAAATATGGGTTAATATGCTATTAGGGTTTAACAAATATTTAATTAATTTACGATTTTACAAAAGTCTGAAAATCCAAACATTAACCTAACATTGTTATATTTATTCAAACTTACAATTATAAATCACTTGGTGGACACCAGCACCAAAAGGAAAAGCTTAAAAAAACACATAAAATTTAGCCTTGTGGGTATGTGTTCAATTCTATTCATGAAAGAAAAAATTAAATTCAGAAGTAATTATATGTAGGATTATTGATCATGATTTATTATAACAAGAGAAAGATCTGATTTGAAAAATTAAGTGCAAGACTCACATTGTATAATTAGTCTAATGTTATATGATATCAAGTTTTGAAAAAAAAGGTTTTAAAGTTATGAGTTAATTTCTTCTCTGGTGGATGAGTTGAAATCAAGAGCTTATGATGATGTTGATGAGTAGTTTAATGATGAAAATAACAACATGGCACGAGTGTTGTAATGTCGGATGAAAAAATCAAAAATTCAACTATTTGTTGAACTAAAAACAAACTGAATTATGCAAATGTTGTTGATAAAAAAGAATCAATAACAACTATGACAAATAAAATAGTTGTACAATTCGATTTGTTTTTAACTCAACAATGTAATTCAATCTATAATTTATTTTCAATTGTCATTACAACATGTGCATTAGATTGTTAGGTTGTTGTTCTTAAGAAGAATCTACAACCTTTAAACCTTAAAAAATATAAATATGTTGAAAGGTACACCACATCCAAACCAAAATATGATTAACCTATAACAACACAAACAATTATGACATGGTGGCCATTAAGAAGTTAACTTAAAAAAGAAACAAAATTTTGAAAAATTTAGTAAAAAATGCAAGTTTTGTACAATTTTGATCTTTATTGGGCGAAATGCCTTAACATAGAAAAACGAAATGCAATAGTATACACATAGAAATTGTATATATTTTTGCATTCCATTTTTTTGTGTTGAAAACAAACATATATATAGACACATAAAATCCAATTAATTAATTAAACTACGACTATATATTTTTGTTTGAAATTCATATTTGAACTATATTGAAAATATATATATATATATATATAAATATAGACATAATATTCACATGAAACACACACACGAAACACCCACATGAAGTAACATAAACATTACATTCACACTTGCACACAAAAAACGCACTAAGTCCTTCACACAAAAAAATGAATATGCAAACAAATATTCAAATAAAACTCATATGCAAACGATTCTTATCTTGAAAATTGTCTATGTACCACACACCAAAATATCTATGACATACATGTGATGACTTACAACTTTATGGATTATTTTCAACACACATTTGTTTTTTAAACATATAAATAATAAAAAAACACAAACAAATGCACACACATCCACATACATATATAACCACACATCCATACATACATATAATTTAGACTACATATAAACAAACAAATATCATATAATTTAATAGATTTATAGTGATTTAGTTGACCTGAATGCAAATTTCATTTAAACTATGAATTAAAACATATTAGTACAACAATAATTTTAAAGAAAAATCTAACATGAAGTATTACCATAGTAACGGAAGAAAATTATGTTACTATTTACTCAACCTTATAAATCAACTTTCAATAATAAACCCTATAATTGATCTTTAAACCATAACCCTAAATCTAGATTTTATACATTAAACTTTAGAAACATTAAATAAATATCTCAAATATGAACCATTTAATAAATATTTTACTACCTTTGAGTTATTTATCAAGGATTAGTGTGTCCTTGAATGATAAATTTAATATTTTTTAAAAAATTTAATATTAATTCTAAATTCATGAACATAGATAATTTAGTAAAATATTTGATAATTACATTATAATTGACTATTGATTTTTTAATATGTAAATTTCATTTAAATATATTTAAAAAAATAACTTGTTATGAAATACTAAGTAGTCATTAATTAATTTAAAGGTATGTTTTAAAAATAAATTCGTAGAATTAAATGCCCATTTATTGCACAAAAATAATTATTCAAAAATCTAAATCTTTTTATTATTGTAAATTTTGCCCTTAATAAGTTTTTATTGGAACAAAAATAAATGGAAAACAATATAAATTTGTATTCCTAATTGTCTTGTTTTTTATCCCATTTAAGTTTTAAATTTTATAGAACATGGGTAATGCATTCCAACAAAAAAAATGTTAAAATAAGTCTATATTAAGTTTAGGGTGTAATGTTAAATCTAATATTTAATGTAAATTATTATTTGTGTGTTAAATTATAGGGTTTAAGGTTTATGGTTTGCAGTTTTGGAATTAAGTTTAGTGTTTAGGGTTTATGGTTTAAGGTTGAAGTTTAGGTTTTAGGTTTAGGTTTAGGTTTTAGGGTTTAGGTTTAAATTTAAGTTTTAGGGCTAGGTTTTAAGTTTTAAGGGTTAACATTTAAGTTTAAGTTTCAGGCCTAATGTTAATGTTAATTACATGTATAGTTGAAATGCTACACTAGATTGTAGACCTTAAACCTTAAACCATCAACCTTTAACATTTCATAAACACCAAAATAACATTATAGACCATTATTATGTTGTACATTCAAAACCTTGTATGTTCGAACATAGAATCCTATGTTATATTAACATATATCCCACACAATCGAATATTATGCCCCACACCCTAAACCCTAAATGAAATAACACAACTGCCTAATCCCATACAATGTCAAAAGATACCTTAATTTACTTCTAAAACACACTATTTCTAACCTTAAATGATACACCACAAATCCATTGTTAACCTTAAATGTTGTAGCATACATTTTAAGCCTTACACCCTAAACCATAAACCTCTAAACAAAAACACCAAAAGTTGGTATATTAGCAATAGTGGTATTTTGTAAGGATTCATCAATAAGCCAAAATAGAAAACTAAGAACCATCATTGCCATGTGGGATAACTTGCATCCAATCTAGTATTGAAACTTTAGTAACTACGAAGTGGAGACTCCATTTTCAAATTGCTAAGGGCTAAAAGATCCATTAAACATAAATTTCATGCACCATTCTTACAATTGGGAGGTTTAGGAAGCTAACAACTTTGGGTTGGAGTGCAAGTCTTAGTTTTTTCTTGAAACAAGATAGAGCACGATTGAATTCTCCATCAAAAAGATATTTCAATGTAAGAGTGAAATGAAGTTAAGGTTTTGGGAAATAATTTGGAATGCTAAGGAGCTAGAGGTTCGAAGGGGATGAAGGGCATGATAATTGAAAAAACAGAACATAATTGAACTTTTCATCAAAAAGTTTTTTCAGTGTAGGAGTGAAATGAAATTAGGGTTTGAGGGAAGAATTCGGAATGCCAAAGAGCTAAAGCTTTGAAGGGGATGAAAGGCAAGAGACCTAAAAAGACAAAGCGCAATCGAATTCTCCATCAAGAAGTTTTTTTAGTGTCGGAGTGAAGTGAAGTTAAGGTTTGGGGGAAGAATCCAGAATGCCAAGGAGTTGGAGCTTTGGAGGGGGTGAAAGGCAAGAAAACTAAGAAGACAAAGCGCGATCAAACTCTCCATCAAGAAGTTTTCTCAGTGTAGGAGTGAAGTGAAATTAGGGTTTGGGGGGAAGAATTCGAACACTAAGGATTTGGAGCTTAAGAAGGAATCAAGGGTAAAAAAACTATGAAGACATATTGCGATCAAACTTTTTGTGTTCAACTACTATTTATTTGAAAAGTGTTATCAAATTCAACATTTTTCTTCATGGAAGTAGATTTTCAAATGCTTTAACCCAAGAAAATAATGTCTCTTTTCATCTTGTGATTACCATTTCATACATCTAAGTTCTTTAAATTGACTCTTCCAACAAAGAGTCCATTTGTTGTTCCTTTTTTGTGTCAATAGGGAGGATTTTAAAACATGGGATTGCATGCTCAAAAACATGATGCGTTGACAGGTTTTGAGAACATCTTTTGGCTAAAGAATATTGCTTCTATTCGATCCCATCTTTTGGAAAAGGACAAAACCATCACAGAAAAAGGTGAGTACTACACAATTATTTATTAACATCACAATGATTATACATATTCACCACTTTTATCATATCAAATCCTTCTCCCAAGGTACAACCATGGTGTTGCTTGCACAAACCATAAGTTACGGCTATGTTGTCTTTAAATGCATACACATGATACTGCCAAGAGCAGTGCAACTAGATGGCATCACCGTTATTATGATTTGCAAAGTTATATAAGTCCATGTTAAGCTTGGTGTACTTGTTCATATTCATAGAAAGGCATAATGATTGCAAGTAATGTTATTGTGAACATAATTTAATTTCATGATAGAAATTAAAATTCAAACAAACATTTACTGAAATTGGAAAAAATATAACAAATGGAGGTATTTAGTTGGAGATGTGTACCTCTCGAACAAATAATAACTTCATAAAGATTGGGTCTAAAGTTGGTACCGAAAGTTAAAGAATTGACATGATCCAAAAGTTTTTTGAAATAAAACTTAATTGAATGGGAACTAGATCATAAGTCTTTTCCAAAGAAAATACAAACAAGGTTTAGGGTTAAAGAATTGACATGATTTAGAACAAGACTCAATCGAATCCAAATTAGTTCATAAGTGTTTTGTCACTAGGTAACCTCCTAAGGCTCCTAGGGGGTACGAAGAAATTACAGACATTGAATCCAAATGCCAACCACCCTTCGGGAGGATCACGAAGTGTAAATTGTAAACCCTAATTCTTTGCAACTTCGCTACAAATCATGATTTCTAAAAACTACCAGTAAAGACATTTACCAATTCAATAACGACAACAAATATGGTGACTAAATTTTGAAGCACCTTCGTACCATATTTCTGCAACAAGCTTTTGATGAGCTTCGCTATGTATATGAGGATGTTTTCAACCTTTTGCCCAATCTTCGCATCACCCATTCTGAAGATGTCGAGTTCCACCCATGAACTTGCAAACATTCGCATTAGCTCGCTTTCCAGTTTGTCGCGTTCACTCATTCGAATTTCGTTGTTTTTTTTCTCAAACTTAGGATTGTCATCAATTTCTTGGAAATCAACATATTGGAATTGTTTGCACTCTAGAAATTCTATTTTAATCTGTTCAAGGTTCTCTTGCAACCATTCGTCGTCATCAATCTTTGTGAACAAAACGACAAAGTTCCTTTCACCATCTTGGAATTCTCACATTCGCATATTTTAATCAAATTATTCTACATGATTTTGATGGATCCTTAGCTTGCTTTCAGGAATCTTGATATTTTTTCATCACAATTTAAACATCAATTTAGTTATAAACCAATAGAAGCAAAAAAAAAGAAATAACAAGGGATCTTTTGAAATTTTTGTTGTTCTTATCTCTTGTAAGGTATTCTTACAACTCAAAATCGAACACTACAATACATTCCTTCATTACAAGGAAAATTACTGACATTAGTCTGTTCCAACCTAAGTTATATCAACAACACATTCGTTATAAAATTGTAGTTGCAATATTATACAAAGTTATTGAACCAAATTTTCGTAAGATACCTAGTAATTTTCAAATAGTTCCATTCCATCAATTAATATGATGGAAAAATACCAATTGTTAGATGGTCCCAGGGAAATATAGAAAACGTTTGGCAGCCACTAGGTGTTTTTTAGTAATTAATTGAAGGAAATCATAGAAAAAGCCTAGCGGCCATTAAGGGTTCTTTGGTTCCAGAGTCAATGAGAATGTCTGGTAGTAACCAGGCATTTTCTAGATCAAAAATTGTAGAAAACTTTTGGTGGCCACTAGGCATTTTCTAGATTGGAAATTGTAAAAGTCGTTTGGTGATCATTACGGGTTTTCTAGATCCAAAGTCAATGAAAATGCTTGGTGACCACTAGGCATTTCTCGGATTAGAAATTGAAAAAAATGCCTAGTGGTCGTGCGGTGTTTTCTGGATTAGAAATTCTAAAAAATGCATGGTGGCTGCCAAATGTTTTATGGATCGAAAATCATAGAAAATGCCTGGCGGTTACCAATCGTATTTTGGATTAGAAATGCTATAAAATGTCTAGTAGCTACTAGGCGTTTTTTGGATCGAAAATGCTAGAAAACATTTGGTGACCACTAGGCATTTTTTGGATTGGAAACCCTTAAAAACCCTTGGTAGCTACTAAGCATTTTCTGGATTGGAAATGTTTGAAAACCTTTAGTAGCCACTAGGCATTTTTAGGGTTGAAAATGCTAGAAAATACTTAACAATTGCCAAATATTTTTTGGATTGGAAATGTTACAAAACACCTCGCAATTGCCAAACATTTTTTGGATTGAAAATGCTTGAAAGTTTTTGGCAATTACTAAGCGTTTTCTAGATCAGTAATTCTAGAAATGCCTCATGGCCACGATATGTTTTCTGGGTTGGAAATCGTAGAAAATGTTTAGTGGCCACCAAGCATTTTTTCGATTAGAAATCGTAGAAAACATTTGGTAGCTAACAAACACTTTGTGGATCAAAGAAAAGCGGGAATCCTAGAGAAAGGCTAGCAATTGTAAGGAGTTTTTTCAATACCCAATTGAAGATAAACAGAAAAAATGCTTGGAAACCACCATGTGATTTCTACAATTCCTTTTAATACGAAAAATAAAACTTCCTAACAATTGATATGCGTTCTTTCGAATTTTATAGCATTGGCATTTTCTAGATGACTCCTATGTAATGATCTAGAAAACATGTTCTAGGCCGAAGTAATTGTGTGAAATCCAATGTATCTTAATATAATATTCTAGAAATTTCTTTATAATTTGTTAGGTGAAATGTAGTTTTTAAAAAAGTAATATTCTTAGAAGTTTTTAGTAATTAATGGACATTCAATTGAATTAAATAGAAAAAAAATCCCTTACTAGTGGAATGGGTGGTTCGTTGAGGGGGTTGTCATTTTCTATTCAATTTTGCGTTCCGATGTGGTAATATTCATCCATAAACTCTGTGAATGTTGGCTGTTTGGCAAATAAATTATATTTAGGAACGGTGAAAACATGACAGCAAATATGCATTTTAGTGACACAATTTCTATCTGGGATTTGAGTGACAATTGAAAGGTTCGAATTGAAGTAGGATAGTGCAAAGATCCATCATTAGTTTCAATCTATGGTGTTAGTGGAGTGGAGAATTGTATAGTTGTTACCATCATATTTATGGTTGAGGCGTTTGAGTAGTGAAGACTCTTTTGCCTAATTCTAGTTGCACAATATTATAGATCCTTGGTGGGAAATGATTGCTTTTGGCCTGCAAGGGATGTTTCCATGGTTGAGGAAAAACTTGTATTTCTATCGAAAGAAGGCATTCAAGAGGAGGGTTTTAGCAATTTGCGAAAAATAAGAATGTTTCATAAAGATCACATTCTCTCTTCATCCTTACAATTTGAGGGATTTGACGTTGATGAGGAAATTAACAATATGATGAATGGTATTCCTCAAGATGAGTTTGATGGATACATGTGTAATATTTTTGATGATTCTAATAGTGATGGCACTATGAGAAAATGTTCTTTTGATTCTATGAATGAAGGGTGGAATGAGGAAGGAAATGGCAAAAAAAAGAAGGAACGAACTGAAAATGAAAACAAAGGAAATAACTCTTGCATCTCGTTAAAAGGTAGGTGTGTTTGGCAAGGTGTGGATGTGAGGTTGTGGATGATGTTGGATTGTTTGTTGCAAGTGGCTATGTAATAGTTAGTGACCCAAGGGAAGCAATTCTTGATAATCAACTTGGTGAAGATCATGTCGGTGTGAATGTTTTGTATTGCTTGAATAATATTTCAGCGGTTATGACAATTTGGAAGTGGTTGTTGGCACAAACCATTGTGGATGGGCATTCCCTAAAATAACTTCTTGTATCTTATGATGAAAACAACATTCCAACTATTGATGAAAAGGGAGAAGTTGGTGTGAGGAAAAAGTAATATACTTTTCAAAAGATGAAGTGAAGTGTTGGACATTTTGATCGATCAGTGTCAAGGATTGATAAGCTATTATCCCAAGAGTTTGTTCGAAATGTGAGTTTCATGTTATGTTGCACACATAATTGTTATCAACACTTTCCTTGTGAAAAGATGATGTTGTTAAGGGAAGAGTTTTGGGGTATGTCTTTTGAAGAACGTAGAATGTATGGCATGGATATCCTAAGAAAGTTGCATGTGAAAATAGACATAAAGCAACAAAAGTTTATCACAATTTAGGAAATAAACATTTGTGAAACAACATGGTATAAGATCGTCAGATTGTCCAAATTGACATACATGTTATACAAAGTAGATTCCAAGCAAGGATGTA
>Ga0209611_10015047_pt1 | contig 10181 bp, 4 predicted proteins | sample S1TSphgellanicum_3_FD_187693 | JGI IMG/M metagenome (GOLD analysis project Ga0209611, IMG submission 187693) | Host-associated microbial communities from peat moss isolated from Minnesota, USA - S1T2_Fc - Sphagnum magellanicum MG (SPAdes) (version 2) | ecosystem: Host-associated > Plants > Peat... | reverse complement strand
AGCCGGCAGCGTAACCGGGTTGACCACGGCTGGGCTTGCGACGCAGGCGAACTTTACCTCGGCCACGACCGCAAACGGCACCCTGGATCCGGGTTGGGATTTGAATGGCAACGCCGCCGGCAGTAGCGTGTGGTTCATATACGAGGGCGAGACGGCGCCGTTGTTGCGTGTATTCATGACGCCTCTGACGGTAAACGCCACGGTTATTCAAACCTACAATGGAGCCGTGTTTGCGCCCACGATCGGCAGTCTTACGTATTCGATCGTTCCAGATGCGGCCCAGTTGTTTGGCAGTGTGTCCGTCGCCGGCACTGCGGTCGGTGCATCGCACGCCGGATCCTATACCTTTACACCGGGAGGACTCTATTCGGATCAGTTAGGGTATACGATCAGTTACAAGGCAGGTTCACTGACGATCGCGCCCGCTACGCTCACGGTCAGCGGCACCACGGTCGCCAGCAAGGTGTATGACGGCAGCGCGCTGGCGCTACTTTCCGGCGGCTCGCTGGTCGGCTTGATCGGCGGCGACAGCGTGGTCCTGAATCAATCCGGGATGTTCGCCTCCCCGGCTATTGGCAACGGCATCCCGGTCACGGCAACCGATTCGCTGAGTGGCGCGAGTGCGGGTGATTACCACCTCGTCGAGCCCACCGGGTTGACGGCATCCATACTGCCGGTGCCGGTGCCGGTGCCACCGCCCGCGACCGGCAGTGTTTCGAGTGAGCTGCTGCTGGCTGCACTGAACGCCCGCAGCCAGATCGTGGAGAATTTCATCTACCCGCAACTGTTCGCGGACCCGCAGCTCATCAACGCATCGTCGACGATCTCCAGCGCCGATGCGACCGGCCTGCAGCAGGCACTCGTGATCAACGTGTCGATGAACATCGGCGCGAACGGCACCTTGAAGATTGAACAGGGTGGGCTGCGCCTGCCGGGCGATGCATCCGCCGGGCCGTGATGGTAGAAGTAAGCCTCGCACGGACTCGAGGCAATTCCACGCGAGGCAGGCAGGACGGGTGCGCAGCGATCGATCGGACACCGTAACAATGCATGAAGCCGAGCCGGCCACAGGTGGGCTATCCAGGCGCGAGTTCGTCAGGGAGGCGAGTGCGACCGGGCTGGCGGCTGCGGCCGCGACATCGACGCTGGCGCCTTTCGGCGCTCGAGCGCAGGCGCAGCCCGGCGACGGAACACCGGAGCAGATACACCTGACCTGGGGCGAGGATCCGTCCCGCAGCGTGGTCGTATCGTGGGCGTCGCCCGGACCGTCCGTGAATGCACGTGTGCATGTTGGTGAAAGCCCTGCTGCCGGGCGTGTGATCCATGCCACGCAACGCTGCTATACCGACGGGCTCAACGGCCAGACGGTATTTACCTATCACGCCAGGGTCGACCGGCTGCGGCCGAATACGACATTTCATTACTCGGTGACCGCGGATAACGACCGCAATCGCGAACAGCCATTCAGCGCGACGTTTCGCACCGCCCCGGTGGGCCACGCGGCCTTCCGCTGGACCAGCTACGGCGACCTGGCGACCCCGGTGACATCATGGGCACTGTCGTCGCCCCAGAGTCGCTTTGCGGTAGAGGCGGTCGAGCGTTTCAAGCCGCTGTTCCACCTGCTCAATGGCGATCTGTGCTACGCCAACATGAATCCCGCATCGCAGCCTGCGGTGTGGGCGGATTTCGGCAACAACGTGCAGGTGTCGGCCGCGTGGCGGCCGTGGATGCCTTGTCCCGGCAATCACGAGATTGAATTCAACAACGGCGAGCAGGGATTCAATTCATACCTGACGCGCTACTCGCTGCCGCACAATGGCTCGCGATTCTCCGGGCTGTGGTACCAATTCAGGATCGGCTCGGCGCTGTTCATATCGTTGTCGGCCGACGACGTGGTCTACCAGGACAGCGGCGCGTTTGTCGCAGGGCCGGCAGCACTGCAGCCCGCGCCCAGCACCGGCCATGCGCCGATCGAGCCCGGCACGTCGCTCTATATCCATGGCTACAGCGGCGGCGAGCAGACGCGCTGGCTCGAAGCGACGCTGGCTGCGGCATCGAAGGACCACAGCATCGACTGGATCATCGTGCAGATGCACCAGGATGCGCTCAGTTCGTCGAAGAATGGCAATGGCTCCGACAAGGGGATTCGCGAACGCTGGCTGCCGCTGTTCGACCGCTATGGCGTCGACCTGGTGCTGTGCGGCCACGACCACGACTACGAGCGCAGCTGGCCGGTGCGCGGCTGCAACCACGACGTCGGCCGTGATGCCGCCAGCGGCGTCAAGGTGGATACGCTTCAGCCCAAACCCGTCGTCACCGCTGAGCCCGCCGATGGCAGGTTCGACACCAGTCACGGCACGATTCATCTGATCCTGGGGGGTGGCGGCACCAGCTCGCCGCTCGATGCCTATGGCGTGGATGCCGCGAACGGACTTCCGCAGGCGAAGGTGATCACCAGGCGGAACCGGCCGGTACCTGGGTCCGGCGCGACACCCGGCGCGCAGGTCTTCTCCAAGCCCGGCGCCGATGCGCTGGAGGCCGCCATCTGGTCGGCGCGCCGCGACACGCAGACCGGGTATGGCATCGCCGTGTTCGACCTTGATCCGGGAACAGCGGGAGGCAAGACGTCGATCACGATCAGTTACTACCATGCGCCAGGGGCGGACCGGGTACCCACGTCCAATTACGAACTGTTTGAAACCATGGTGCTCGCCAAGAAGCGGCGCGGTTGACCGAAACCGGGACTGATATTGTGGAATTAGTCGGTCAACGCACAGACGTATCGCCTGAACCCCGGTAGCTTCGCGAGTAGGTCTCATACCTCGCGCCGCTACAGCCCGTAGCACATTAATCACGCTACGGAAGCTCTCATGTATCAGCACGCCTCGATGAATCGTATCTACCGCCTGGTATGGAGCGAATCGCTCAACGCCTACGTGGCGGCCGCGGAGACGGCGCGAGGCCGGCGCAAGAGTGGCAAACGCGGGGTGATTGCGGCGGCACTGGCGCTGACGGCGGCCGTTGCGCACGCGGGCGGACCCGGAGGCGCAACGACTGGCGGGCCGACCGGCAGCGGAACCACTGGTGTGCACGCGGCCGTACAGAGCGGCGGGCAGATCGGCGGGCCCACTGGCGGGCCGAGTGGCGGGCCGACTGGCGGGCAAGTGACTGGCGGCAGCGCGACCATCAGCCAGTCCGGCGGCACGACCACCATCGCACAGTCGAGTGAGAATCTCTCGCTCAACTGGCAAAGCTTCAATATCGGCGCGCAGCAGACGGTGGATTTCGTGCAGCCGAATGCCGCGGCCATCGCCGTCAATCGCATCCTGGGCAACAGCGGCAGCGTGATTCTTGGACACCTGGACGCCAATGGCCAGGTGTATCTGATCAATCCCAATGGCGTGCTGTTCGGCAAAGGTGCCGAGGTGAACGTCGGGGGCCTGGTGGCCTCGACGCTGGACGTCAGTGACAGCACGCTTGCGGATGCCTCGAAGAGCTTCAGCGGCAGCGGCTCGGGCAGCGTGATCAATCAGGGGAGCTTGACGGCCACCCAGGGCGGCTCGATCGCGCTGCTGGGCAATCGGGTGGGCAACACCGGCGTGATCAGCGCGCAACTGGGCAGCGTGGTGCTTGCGGCTGGCAGCGCCGCGACCTTGCGCTTCTCCGGCACGCATCTGGTGAGCATGCAGGTGGATCAGAGCGTGCTCGACAGCGTGGCGTCGAACGGCGGTCTGCTCCGTGCAGATGGCGGGCAGGTACTGATGACGGCGGGTGCGCAGAAGTCGCTGCTGGCGAGCGTCGTCAACAACACCGGCATCATCGAAGCACGCACGCTCGACAATCACGACGGCACCATCACGCTGCGGGGCGGCATGAGCGCGGGCACGGTGCAAGTGGCCGGTACGCTAGATGCCAGTGCGCCCGCTGGCGGCAATGGCGGCAGTATCGAGACCTCGGCGGGGAACGTCCAGGTCGCGCCCACGGCGAAGATCACCACGGCTGCGGCCATGGGGCTGAATGGATCCTGGCTGATCGATCCGACCGATTTTACGATCAGTGCCGGTAGCAGCGCGCAGAGCGCCAGCGGCATCGGGGCGACCACGCTGCAGACCGAACTCACGCACGGCAATGTCGCCATCGTCACCAGCACTACCGGTGCCCAGAACGGCGACATCAACGTGAACGCGCCGGTGAGCTGGTCGGCGAATGCGCTGACGCTCACCGCCGCGAACGACATCAACGTCGATGCCGTCATGACGGTGAGCGGCACGGCTCGAGTCGACTTCGAGCCCGGCAGCGGCAATCTGCTGATGGGCTTTGCGCCGAACGGCAGCTTTGCCGGGCGCGTCGACATCTCCAGCAGCGCCGCCAATGCGCTCACCATCGGCGGCCAGGTCTATACCGTGATCAACTCCCTCGGCGCTGCGGGCAGCACCACGACCACCGATCTGCAGGGCATGAATGGCAACCTCGCCGGGTTCTACGCCCTCGGCAGCAGTGTCGATGCCTCGGCCACCAGCGGCTGGAATGCGGGAGCCGGATTCACGCGCATTGGCACCTCCAACTTGAGCGACTTCAGCGGCACCTTCGACGGGCTCGGGCACACCATTACCAACCTGACGCTAAGCTACCCGGCCGTCCCCGACATTGGATTATTCGGTTGGATCGGCGCGACCGGTATCGTGCGCAATGTCGGGCTTGTCGGCGGCAGCGTCTTAGGCGCTTCATCCGTAGGCGCCCTGGCGGGTACCAATTACGGCACGATCAGAAATTCCTACGCTGGCGCCACCGTACAGGCAATTGCCAACTTCGCTGGGGGTCTCGTCGGGGCAAATTACGGCTCCGCCAAGATCAGTAATAGCTACGCTACCGGGAACATCACCGCCGACGTCCAAGCTGGCGGTCTGGTGGGATATAACTATACCGATTGCACCGTCAGCAATAGCTACGCCACCGGCAGCGTCAGTTCGAACCAGACTGCGGGCGGCCTGGTCGGCGGAAATTACGGCACGATCAGCAACAGCTACGCCACCGGCAGCGTCAGCGGCGCGGGCTACACCGGCGGCCTCGTCGGTTCGAACTACGGCACGATCAACAACAGCCACGCCATCGGTAACGTCGTCGGGGTCGAAAACGCCGGCGGCCTGGTCGGTCAAAACGTCGGCGCCGGTTCCATCAGCAATAGCTACGCGACCGGCTCCGTCGGCGGCGACAGTTATATGGGCGGCCTCGCGGGCAGCAGCGTCGGCGCAATCACCAATAGTTATGCTACGGGTAACGTGACCGCTACAGGCGCCTTTGTGGGTGGCCTCGTGGGACAAAACAAGACTCAAGCAGGAACCGTAAGCAACAGTTACGCGACCGGCAGCGTCTCGGGCGCCAACTACACCGGGGGCCTGGTCGGTTTCAACACCGGCGCGATCGACACCAGTTACGCGACGGGCACTGTGAACAGCACGGGCAACTATGTGGGCGGCCTGATTGGGCAAAATGCTACGACGGGAACGGTCAATGACAGCTACGCGACCGGCAACGTTTCGGGCGCCAACTATAGCGCCGGCCTCGTCGGGGGAAATCTTGCCCCTGCCACCATCAGTAACAGCTACGCCGTCGGCAGCGTCAGTGGCGGGCGCTACACCGGCGGACTGGTCGGTTGGAATTATGGGCCGGTCAGCAGCAGCTTCGCGACAGGCGTTGTGACTGGCACCAGCAACGTCGGCGGCCTGATCGGAATGAACGGTACCTCAGGTACGGTGACCAACACCTACGCCACGGGCAGCGTCACCGGCGCGGTCGATGTCGGCGGACTGTTGGGGGCGAATTTTGGTGTGCTCACCAATGGCTACGCGACGGGCAGCGTGACCGCCAGTAACTACGGTGGCAGCCTCGTGGGCGGCAACCAGGGCATGGGCACGATCACCAATAGTTTCTACAACAGTGCCGTCAATCCGACCCTGACCGGTCTCGGCGCTGACGGCGGCAACACCGCGGATGCGCCTGGCAGCATCATGGGCATGACCAGCGCACAGCTGCAGACGCAGGCGAACTTCACCTCGGCCACAGCCGCCAATGGCGGCGTCAATCCGCAGTGGGACTTCGGGGCGACGTGGGTCATGTACGAAGGGCACACCGACCCGCTGCTGCGGGCGTTCATGAAACCGCTCACGGTGAGCGGGACTATCACGCAAACGTACAACGCGGCGGCGTTTGCGCCGACCATCGGCAATCTGAAGTATTCGCTGGTTCCCGACGACAGCCATCTTTTTGGCACGGTAAGCGTCGTCGGCAGCGCGGTGGGCGCCGAGAATGTCGGCAGCTACAGCTTCACCCCGGGGGGCCTGTATTCCGATCAGCTGGGTTACCTGATCAGTTACAACACCGGTACCCTGACCATCACGCCCGCCACGCTCACGGTCAGTGGCACGACGGTCGGCAGCAAGGTTTATGACGGCAACACGCTGGCCACACTGACCGGCGGCTCGCTGGTGGGCCTGCTCGGTGGTAACACACTGACGCTCACGCAAGCCGGCAGCTTCGCCTCGAAGAACGCCGGTACCGGCATCGCGGTCACCGCCAGCGACAGCATCGGCGGGGCGAGCGCCGGCGATTACGTGCTGGTCGATCCCACCGGGCTGGTCGGGAGCATCACGCCGGCATTGCTCACGGTGAGCGGCACCACGGTCGGAAATAAAGTTTACGACGGCAGCACCTTGGCGCTCCTTTCCGGCGGCACGCTGGTCGGCCTGATCGGCGGGGACAGCGTAAGCTTGAATCAATCCGGACTGTTCGCCTCTGCGGACGTTGGCACCGGCATCCCGGTCACCGCCACGGATACGCTGAGCGGCGCGAGTGCCGGTGACTACAGCATCGTGGAGCCGACCGGGCTCCGGGGCTCGATCCTGCCGGCGGCGGGTACTACCGCCGGTGCCAGTGATCTGCTGCTGGCGGCAATCAATGCGCGCACCCAGATCGTGGAGAATTTCATCTACCCGCAACTGTTCGCGCAACCGCAGCTCATCGACGCGTCGTCGACGATCTACAGCGCCGATGCGACGGCTTCGCAGGCCATCGTGATCAACGTCTCGATGAATATCGGCGCGAACGGCACATTGAAGATCGAACAGGGCGGCCTGCGCCTGCCGGGAGATACCATCGTCGGGCAGTGATGCTTAACCAGCAGCGGCGGATGGCTGGGCCGTTGCCGGTGGTGGCGTGGCCGGCTGCGGGGTAGGTGGCTGCGACGTGTCGGATGGCTGGGCAGTGGGCGGTGTCGGCGTCGCCGGTGGCGGGGTGGCTTGTGGCACCCTGGATTTTTTTGGCGGCCCCAGGTAGAGCGGTCCTTTCTGGCCGCAGGCGGTGAGGCTCGCACCGGCGACGGCGACGGCGATGGCGACGGTGAAAGCCAGGGCGGTGAGCAGCGGCGCGATCCGCCGGGCGATCAGCCGCGAGAGCAGCGGTCTCATCACGGCGGGGCGGCGAGCACCGGCATCGCGCGGCCGTCGCGCAGCGACAGCCAGCCGCGCACGATGCGATAGATCACCCACAGGCCGACCAGGGCCATGCCGACCAGGCCGACGATGAAGCCGAGGCCAGCGAGCAGCACCAGCGGCATCGCGATGATCAGGCTCAGCAGGATCCACAGCCAGGCGTACCAGAAGGTGCGGATCTGCCAGGCGAAGTGCGATTCGAGCCAGGTGCCGTGGGTCTCGGAGCGACGTGCGTAGTTCATGATGACCGCGACGATCGAGGGCAGCCCGAACGCGAAGCGCAGTGCGACCGCGTGCGTCGTCAGCAGTGCGCTGACGACCGAGAGTGAATGCAGGCCATAGATCCAGTGGGTGTATTCGACCAGTCCGCGCAGGTGGGTTTCGGTCGGGGGAGGCACGCCGCCGGGGGCTGCGGCAGTTGCTCCGGCAGTTGCGCCGGCGGGGGCGCCGCCGGCGACATTGGGTTCCGCATCCATGTCTTCTCTATTCCTTGCGCACGTAGCGCGCTGCTACCCGCTGGTAGGCTTCGCGGAAGGGTATGCCTTCCTGCACCACCAGCGCAAAGGCTTCCTCGGTGGCGTGTACCGCCGGGTCGAGGCGGATGCGGTCGGGGCGGAACCTGAGGGCGTCGAGGCCTGCTGCGACGATGTCGAGCGTGCGGGCGCCGATGTCGATGCCGCGAAACAGCGGGAACTTGAGCAGCTGCAGGTCGCGCTGGTAACCGGAGGGCAGCTTGGCGCAAATCGACAGCGACTCGGTCAGGCAGGCGAGCGCGGTGGCGCTGCGCGCGCGCACCAGTTCGAACAGGTCGGGGTTGCGCTTCTGCGGCATGATCGAGGAGCCGGTGGTAAAGGCGTCGGGCAGCTCGATGAACGCGAATTCCTGGGTGTAGAACAGCAGCAGGTCGGAGGCGAGGCGTCCCAGGTCTTGCATCAGCAGCGAGAGTTCGAAGAGCAGATGCGCTTCTGCCTTGCCGCGCGACAGCTGCACCGAAGTGACTGGTTCCTGCGCCAGGTCGAAGCCGAGCGCGCGGGTGGTGGCGGCGCGATCGAGCGGCAGGCCGGGCGTGCCGTAGCCGGCGGCGGAGCCGAGCGGATTCTTCTCTATGCGCCGGTGCACGCTCTTGATGCCGCGGGCGTCGTCGGCGAGCTCGGCGGCGTAGCCGCCGGCCCAGAGGCTGACCGAGCTGGGCATCGCCTGCTGCATGTGGGTGTAGCCGGGTAGCGGCGTGGCGCCTTCGCGCTGGATCAGTCGCTCGAGCGCGGCAATGACGGAGCGTGCACCGGCGTCGAGCTCATCGATGGCGTCGCGCAGATACAGCCGCAGCGCCGTGAGCACCTGGTCGTTGCGCGAGCGGCCGAGATGAATACGACCGCCGGCAGCGCCGATGCGCGCGGTCAGGCGACGCTCGAGCGCGGTCTGGCCATCCTCGTCGGCGAGCTCGATGTGCCATTCGCCGCGCGCGTGCTCATCGCCGAGCGCGGTGAGCCCATCGCATATCAGCTGCAGGTCCTGCTGCGACAGCAGCTGCTGGGCGTGCAGCATCTGCGCGTGCGCGATCGAGGCGCGGATGTCGTAACGCACCAGGCGCTCATCGAGCGCGTAGTCCTCGCCGGCGGTGTACGCCAGCACGCGCGCGTCGAGCGGCGTGCCCTTGTCCCAGAGGCGCGTCATGGGGGGAGCCACGTCATGGGGTGTTTTGCTGCTCGGCCGGGGTCAGGGCGTTGACGTCGGCGACGATCAGGGTGCCGGTGCCTTCGTTGGTGAACACTTCGGCGAGGATGCTGTCGGTGGCGGCGTAGGAGATCACGTGCACGCGGCGCACGCCGCCGCGGATGGCGAACTCGATCGCCATGCTCTTGGGCAGCATGCCGTCGAGGATGCGGCCGTCGTCGCGCATGCGGGCGAGTCCGGCAAGATCGGTGTACGAGACCACCGAGGTGGGGTCGTCGACGCGCTCGAGGATGCCGGGGGCGCCGGTGCACAGGATCAGTTTTTCGGCGCCGAGCGCGGCGCCGATGGCGGCGGCGACGGTGTCGGCGTTGATGTTGAGCAGGGTACCCTTGTCGTCGGCTGACAGCGGGCTGACCACCGGCATCAGGCCGGCGTCGAGGTGCTGGCGGATAACGCCGACGTCGACGGAATCGATGTCGCCGACGAAGCCGAAGTCCACGATCCCGGGATGGCCGGCGAGCTGCATCGGCGGGCGCCGATGCGCACGGATCAGCCCGGCGTCGACGCCGGAGAGGCCGACGGCGCTGATTTCCAGGTCGCGGCAGATCGCCAGGATGCGGGTGTTGATCAGGCCGTTGAGCACCATCGCGGTGGCATCGATGGATTTCTCATCGGTGATGCGGCGGCCCTGCACCATGCGGGTGGGTACGCCGAGCGCTTCGGTGAGCTCGGTGAGCTGCGGGCCGCCGCCATGCACCATCACGACGCGCACGCCGAGGTAGTGCAGGATCGCGATCTGCTCGATGAGCGCGCGAGTCATCGCGGCATCGCCGAACACGGCGCCGCCGGCCTTGACGATGAAGGTCTTGCCCTTGTACAGGCGGATGTAGGGTACGGCGCTGCGCAGCGCGCGGATCATCGCGGCGTGATCGGAACGATGCAGGATCATGGCGGGGCGGTGACTCCGGCGGGTGATGCGCTGGTCGGCGAGGCGGTGGTCGGTGCGGCCGCGGCGGCGGC
>Ga0209611_10015045_pt1 | contig 10182 bp, 6 predicted proteins | sample S1TSphgellanicum_3_FD_187693 | JGI IMG/M metagenome (GOLD analysis project Ga0209611, IMG submission 187693) | Host-associated microbial communities from peat moss isolated from Minnesota, USA - S1T2_Fc - Sphagnum magellanicum MG (SPAdes) (version 2) | ecosystem: Host-associated > Plants > Peat... | reverse complement strand
GCCAAGTCCACATTGCCATATCCAACTCCACGTTTGACCACTTTGCCAAGTTGCCTTTGCTATAAGTTGCCAAGTCCACATTGCCATATCCAACTCCACATCATCAAATGGCCAATTCTCTGAGTGCCCACTGTAGAAGGGCGCCATCTCCACCTGTGCTTCGTATGTGATCCTGCTCAGTAAAATGGAATGAAGAAAAGTCGAAATATGTCGGTTTGCCTCACGGGCTCAGCGTATTTGCCCAGCTTGCGGTCGCTGGTCAAAGACTGAGCAATTGCCCAGTTTGCGGTCGCTGGTCAAAGGCTGAGCAACTGTGTGCACCTGCAGAAAAGAGTGTAATAAATATGATCTGACTGACTGCTCATAATGGTTTCTCATTGAAGCATCATAATAAATGGTCCAGGTGGTTTGCTATTAGTAGTCCGCAACCTATTTGCTGTCCAAGTTCATTTTTATCGGTGGGGTTGCAAAAAAGTAAATAACTAAACTTGTCCCTGAAAATTATTTTCACAGGGCCACGTACTGAGCACTGCTGGGGATGCTGTAAGGATTCGGCGGTGTTTGTCAGCTTCTTTTGACTTTGTTAGAAATTCAGGAGAATTTTGAAGGGAAGAACTCTACATATGTAGCTCCATAATTGGCCTTCCTCTTTCGTCAGACTATATTTGGCAATCTTTTGTGTTTCCAGGCGTTAAATAGGTCTGCGGGTATTTGATAAAGAGTGTTTCTAGGCTTTAAATAGGTCGGCTGCTATTTGCTTTTGCCTGCCTGTTGAGGCACATGGTCGCCATTAAGGCAACCTTTCAGAATCCTTTTAAAAAAGAAACCCTAATGGATGTCAGACAACCCCAGTCCCTGGGCCCAGTTATCCTCTCAACGTTGAACTTACCAAGGTGTATTCACACATGATGTTAGGTCAGTGTCAAGTGAAAATCTAGGTGGCACTGAATGTCAAATGGGCATGATAGCTTGATGTTAAGTGAATGCTAGCTTGACATAAAAAATTTCATGGTAAGAGATTTAAAGGTATATTCACACATGATGTTAAGTCAGTGTTAAGTGAAAATCTGGGTGGCATCCTAGGTGGCACTAAATGTCAAATGGGCATGATAGCATGATGTTAAGTGAATGTTAGCTTGACATAAAATTTTCATGGTAAGAGATTTAAAGGTGTGTTCACACATGATGTTAAGTCAGTGTTAAGTGAAAATCTAGGTGGCATCCTAGGTGGCACTAAATGTCAAATGGGCATGATAGCTTGATGTTAAGTGAATGCTAGCTTGACATAAAATTTTCATGGTAAGAGATTTAACGATGTATTCACACATGATGTTAAGTCAGTGTTAAGTGAAAATCTAGGTGGCATCCTAGGTGGCACTAAATGTCAAATGGGCATGATAGCTTGATGTTAAGTGAATGCTAGCTTGACATAAAATTTTCACGGTAAGAGATTTAACGATGTATTCACACATGATGTTAAGTCAGTGTTAAGTGAAAATCTAGGTGGCATCCTAGGTGGCACTGAATGTCAAATGGGCTTGATAGCTTAATGTTAAGTGAATGCTAGCTTGACATAAAATTTACACGGTGAGAGATTTAGGTCCTCGGTGACAAGCTTGGTGTTAGGGGTCTAGACAATAGAGTCTTGGTGTGAAGGCACCTCAAAAAGACTAATAAACAAGGTTTATAGTTTGAACTTATTAGATAATAGAGATCTCCAGTAAGTGAATTAAGTAGAGAGTGGCAGACTGTCCAAATGGGGCTGAGTCCTGACTCCTGACACAAGGGGATTAGGTGCAACTAGTCCCCACACTCGTATCAGGAATGAATGCAGGTTGACGTTCGGGGCTATTGTCAGGATTTTCTTTTGAGGCGAATTTTTTTCCACTTGGCTCCAAAACAAAACCAAGGGGCCAGAGTGAACCAGCACCCACCCGTGCACCAGTTGGCCGTTCTGTCCGTAGGATGAGCTGCGTTTTCTCATCCGGCTGTCGACTCCGCGTTAACCAACATTGTTCCGCAGTCCAACATTGTTCCGCAGTCCGTCAACCCGTTTTTAACTGCTGACCTTTCACTCTTTTTTTTGGCACGTTTTTTCTCAATCATGACTTCCTCCCACATAACTAACCTTCTGACCTACACTTGTTTTAACATGTTTTACTTCCTTCTATGGTTTCTTGGCTAAATTGTCACCGAAAAAGAAGGGGAGATGATTTCTGGTGTGGAAATCTTTGATGTTGGGTATACAGACTCAATGGGAATTGCTGAAATATTCCTGAGACAGAAAGAAGGTAATTACAAGTACTATTTCTACATCCATATCCTTACAAACATCAAACTTTATTATCTTAATTCTATGGACCTCAAAGGACCAGATCTTTTTTTATTTCCTTTCAAGGAGCCAACTAATTGCTTAATGAGAGTTGCACCTCATACTTTACCAACAGAAATCCCACAAGTACAATCCCGACATCATCACATGGTTCCTCTCAGAAACTGGACAGAGATTCAAAATAAAATAGATGAGTGTGATCTTATACACTTCATGGTATCCCTTTGTTCCCAAAATCCCCAAAGCTCCCACTATCTAGCAACTACTCTCTTCTCAAAATGAATACATTGCACACTCACATTAAGACCCCAAATTGTCAAAGATGATGTTGCCACAACGACCCACTCTTGAAATCCTTGACACACTCATCATTTCCCTTGTGTTGATCATAAAAAGAAAATGTTAGACCTTCTAATCTCTTCTTGACACTCTTAGCACAACGAAAGATCAAACATTGAAATTCATGACAGGAAGAAGTCCAGATCAACTTCTGCCCTTAACTAATTACCATCCAATTCCAAAATCAATTCCACACCTCTTAATTATCATAAAAACTAGGAACTTAGCTTCATCCCCTTACCAAAAGTTTGTCTCCTTCACTTTAACCTGCTTCATATATATTTCTCTTTTCCATAACCCCTCGTTCCCTTGAAAGCTTCGCACCAATCCTCCACCATAACCATGATTCACACAGCTCATAAAGCATATCCATTGAGCAACCAAGATTGCGCTCCATCACTAAAACCAGCTCACCAAGATCATTCCATAATAACCTGCAAAACAATAAAACAAGCCAAAAACATAAAAACAAGAAAATAAATTTTTTGACGTCCCTGAAATTCCACACCTCCAACAATTCAACCATAGAACTGAATTAGGATTTTTTACTTTCAACCACAGAAAAACATTTGACATTTTTTTAAGGTCACAAAACCTTTACATGCCAACAAAATCTTTTATTTTTTAACTAAACCTGTACATTCTAACAAAATATTTTTAGTTTTTAACTAAACTTATACGTCTTGTCTATGTCACCAACCATTTGAACCCATTTACAAATTGAGTATTTTTGCATTCAAATAACAACCAAAAGCCAACATTGGCATATTTAGTGTTATTTTGAAATGTAAAAGATGATATGCATGACACACATATCTTACACCATCACCAATCAATACAAGGGTTTTGGGCATCAAAGTTACACATGATTCATGCTTGAATTTTAATCAATAATCAATGGTTGAAAATCAAAAGAACTTGTGCATCATATTTCATTCCACTATTTTGCACAAGGTTGGATTCTTGAAGAATTGAACCATAACTTTGATGACATCTTCAAAATTCTTAAACTTTTCTTGTGCATGTGCACATCTCATGAATACACTCACATAGTTTGGATCCAACTTTAGTGTTTTAGTGCTTTCTTTTACCACTTTTGCATAATTATTTTGCATTGGGGCAACTCATCGTAAGATTAGAGGTCAATCCAAATGCCCTTTCCTATTAGATCCTTCACCACAACTATTAGCACTTAATTATTCATATGAAATCCTTAATGTTCCTACATTGTACTAGGCATTTCATCACTAATGCAAACCTTAGTTATACCTACTAGCTAATTGAAACAAAAATAATCCCAAATAATTATCTTCCCACAAAAAAAAATATGGTCAAACAATGGACCCTACATGCAACTACACATTCATGCAAATGGTTGTGTAACTAAAAGTAATATTGTCTCCTTTCATCCAATAAGCCATATTCCATATTTCACAATGTTTTCTTGTCAAACAACCATTGATTATTCCAAGGGCCTTGGATAAACAACAAAATGCACATTCAAAAAAAAAATGTTTGTAGGTTTAAATTCTTTTTAAAAATTTGGCTATACCAACTAAATTTTGCAAATACATAGTTAAAGCAAGGTGAAAACACATTATGATGACCTCCTTTGGGGCACTTTTGGGTCTAGTATTATAGTACATATAATATAATTGTTCCAAAAATATGGTACATTTATTTTGGGTATCAATTTTGATTTTTGGGCCCTATAATTATTATTTTTACAAAATTAATGTTATGAAGTGTTATTTTTAAAATAGTAATAAATTTGATTATCTATATTGAAGGATCCATGAATATATTTATAATATACATTGGTATAATAAGGCCATTGTGTCATTTGGACTATACTAATTTTTAGGTTTCATTAGTTATGAAAATAATCAATTTTAATGAAAATTTTAAAATGGCGCATCTAGCTATGTTTGTCATCTTCCATGGGAATGTGATTATTTGTCAAAATTTTAATTTACCACACATTTATCACATTTTTGCTAGAAAAAACCCATTTTTTGAAATGAAAATTTCAAATTAGTCACATGATATCCAAACATGGTTCAAATTGTGTGAAATGACATAGTTCAATATATCTTTAACTTTCATAAAAACTAAAAATCATTTGGATTATTTTTGGAGTATATTTGTGTTTTTGATTGCACAAGTACATTACATTTGTTTCCACAAATACATTCCTTGATTTTTCATTTTATAAAATGAAATGAAATCATTTCTTTTTTAATATTTTGCTTAAGTTATAGTCTAACATAATATGCAAAAATATTATGTATTTTTTTCAAAAGTTTGAAATGGGATACATTCAAGCATGCACACCCTTAGAAAGTAATACAATTTGACACCCTAAAGGGGGTCACTATAGTGTGCTTTCACCTAACAACATTGGGCTTGTATTTCAATAGAATTTAGATGATCTAGTGCACTTTCCAAATCACTTTCATAATTTTGCATCCTTATGGTTTTGTGTTGCATATAATTTGTTATCATTTACCTTTGTAGAAATAGCTTGTGAAAGGGCCTTTTGAGCCCATCCCAAAGACATGTTCCAAATAAACAACCATAATTCTATTTCAAAGTTATGCACCATGCTTATGAATACACACAAGTGTTCATTGTTGTGGAAAGAAAATGTCATTTTCAATTTCACCACAACATGGATTTCTCTATCATTATAGGTGTTCTTTAATAACTAGGAGGAAAAAGGTGATGAAAGAAATAAACATTTGGACCACAAGCTTAAACAACTACATATTCATCACATTAAATTAAGTAAAAGGGGACATCATCCATCCTCAAATAATTCAAGGATTGATTCACCATGTGTTGTTCTTCCTTTGTCATTATGACATCCTCAAAATGCTCATTAATATTGGACATTGCTGCTACTTTACCATTGATGCCATACTTATCACTAATGTCATTAAATTCATCACCTTCATTAATATTTTCCCAACCTTCTATTTTAGTTTCATTGTTGTTGCCATCTCCTTTTTTTGGGGTTGGACTTTTAGAATTCAATATAACCAAACTTAATTCTACCAATGTCCTATTGCACAAAGGTGATATTATAACACTAATGATTTCTTGTAAATTTTTTTTGAAACATTCCTCCATCCTTTCCAGGCAATATTGACACTAATTCCAATCCTCTTATGAATAGTCCACACCAAACTTTGAAACAATTTTCTAATAGATGTTGGTTGGTTATAAACACTTTCAACAATCCATCATCATAAAATATTGGAACCACCTTCCCCATTATAACATGACAACTTTATTTAACATCACGAAAAAATACTAGAAGAAACTTATGAAAGATACAAACTACACTTCTCCAATTGCAACATTTCAATACAAATTATCAACACATGTGTGTGTCTCATCATACATTTGTTTTGTATCCTTTAGTTTTTTTGGATAGTAAAAGCAACTAATTGTGTTAGATATGAAGTTATGTTGTTGTGCAAGTTGGATCTTGAGTTCGTTGTAATTTCACATGCATAATGTCATATCAAAGACCATGGAGCTCTTACAAAAGATAAAATTGAGTTCATGGATAATTGAGAGTTGTGAAAAGGCTTGGTGTTCAAATTTTTAAAATAGTTGTAAAAGTTGTTTCATGTAGAGTATCATAGTTAGACTTGTCCTATTTCTTGTGTCATTTGAATAACTTAATTATCACTACTTGGAGAGGGATGATGTTTGCAAGCTTCAACGATATGGATAGTGTGTTTATTTTGCATTTGAAGTTACCCTAGGTTAAATTGCACACTACAAATTGTGAAGAGTTGAAGGTGGGCGTCAACATGTATGTCATTGATGATGGGAAAATCATGAGTGAATCTCCTACAATTATTTGTTTGCACATTCAAGAAAAATGTTTTAGGAGATTGTTAGTGTGTGGTTGTTTGGAACCACTTATTTTTATGTTTTACATGTATGGTCTTTAACCTACTATGAAATTCCCATGGGTACTTTCAATTACATATGGATGCTTTGAAGTTAGTGGGGTCAAAACATAATTTTTTAAAATAAGATTGCTTATTAATCTATATAGAAGCAATATGCATATGCAAAGTAAACACAAATTGCACTTTTGAAAGCCAAAGATTTTGAATTTGATGCAGGAAGCATGCAATGTGGTTTCAAATTGTGTGCACAAAATTTTTGTTCCAATTTCTTTTGTGTTCAAATTAACTGAATTTAGGTAACTTGTGAAGAGGGGTTTTTTTTGTTGCCATCATTCACCTAGGTCTTGTCTTCCAATTTGGACAATGCTCATAAGGTGACATAAAGTTCACATGTTGTGTCAATGTTGTTGCTTCAATATACATATGCACATTTTGGCCATATGCATGTTTTCCCAAATAGAAAATGTCCTTAAGGTGCCCCATAATTCACATTTAAATGTGGCAATCTTCTAGTTTTAATGATCATAAATTAGGAAAATGGTCAAAGCATGTTTCATTGTAGAACATTATTTTTTTGTAACTATCATTTGTTGGTGTAACCCAATTCAATGTGAATAGAGTTTTAATATTTTTTGTTTGAAATGTTTATCCCCATGGAGAGTGGTTTTAAAATCTTATCTTTTTGTCTTTTGAAATTCCAAACCAGGCAAAGAAAAAAGAGCGACATGGTTGACCCCAAATATGTGTGCATGTTTTATACATTGTGTGATTCTATTAGTTTCAATAGCTTTGGGTGCTAATTTAATAACACACAACACATGGATTGTTGGGATTTTGTATCCTAATTGTTATAAAATAACATGACAAACTTCCAAACAACTTAACTTATTGAAAGGAATAGGGTCAAATCTAGATTTGTATTTTTCATGTGTCTTATTGGATAGCAAATGCAAAGACTATTAAACATGACAATGCAAATATGAAAGAATAAGGAATTCGACTCTATTAAAAGCTTTGGACACCCAACCTTCAAATCAAACAAGGTGATCCTACAAACTTGAAATCCTTTTTCGACCTTTAGCAACTTGCAATAGGTTGTAGTTGAGATGCTAGTCATTTGTAGTCATGTTATCTCAATAATAAGATCAACATCTCATATGAAAACTATCACATCATTGCAAATTAACCAAAATAAAATGCATTTTCAAGTATCTTTGATGTAAAAATAGTTTGATATATGTTAATTTTCAAAACACCCCATTCAATTGAACTCTTATGAAATCATGCATTTACTTACACCCATCAAACATTGGAAACATTCATGTATATCAATAAACTTTTCCTTATTTCCAATTTCTCTATATACAATCACAATGCATAGAATATGTAGGAATTGGAAATAAGGAAAATTTTATTGATAAACAATTTAATAATACCATCAAAATTTTCTTCAAATCAAGATGAAAAAAATGGAGTTTTATCTACAATGTACTATATGAACTACATTGGTATAGTGCAACTTTGAAATGGGATGAAATAAAGGTGTAAAATAAACAAGAGCCATGCCATGATTTTTGTCTTTTTAAGTACTTCCCCTCTAAGTAAAAGGTTGCAAAATTTCATTGGAACACAACTAATTTGGGGAATGGCCCCATCTTGGGGCTTTACACTGATTTGGGGGCTTCACCTATGAAAGTCATGAAAAGTTGCATGAGGTCATTGTGATTTCTAAGAGCATGCTTCTAAACTCAAGGAAAGGTAAAGTATCATAGTGTGAATTATGAGACCCTTTTGTTAAGGCATTAGAAGCTATAGGTATATCACAATGTGATATTGTGGGCCATGTGGGCAGCTACATTCAAAAATGTCATATCCATCTCCCTAAAGTGGGAAGCTATGCTAAGTTTAACATCAATTCCATGTGGTGATATGAGGCACAAGTGATGGCTATATTTTGTCATGCCTAAAATTGCAAGCCTAATTTTTGGACAATTTGTCCAAGTGATACTAAAAGTTTAGATGTTTTGTTTGAAGGTTACAATTAAGAACATGAAGGTCACTTTTACCAATCAGGTATTTACATGCACTAGAAGATGTATGGTTGTGGCCCTTGTGGGTACTTGGACAATTAGATTTATGATTTTTCATACACTTGAATCTGTTTTTGAATTGCTTATTCCATGGGAAATAATTTTGGAATTATTGGGTACTGAAATATATCAAATATTTTTGGAATGCTTCTAAACAATAAAGGTCCAAATGAATTATGCCTGTCAAAATAAATGCAATGAGGGGAAAAAATGCTTTTCACATGGAAAAGGAAAGTAAAAAATAAATTGCCAAAAGAACAAAACAAACTAAGAAATAACACCTATTGTTAGATGAGGTACTAAAATGCTCCAGGATTTACATTGGTAGGTTTGTATCTTAACCTTCTTGAGAAAGGTCTTCTCAAAATTAAAGCTTACATCAACTTGGGAAATTTTAAAATTTGACCTTGATTTAGTCTAATTGTTGAATATTTATAATGTTTAAAAGCAATCCAAGAAATGTAATGATTTTTTATTTTTATCATTCTATTTGTAGGTGTTGACAGTTAGTTCACCCAAGGCATAAATGAGAACATGAAAATATTTTTCCAATAAATTACTTGTAAATTGCAAATGTTTTAAAGAAAATTCATTATTCAAACCTCAATCTTTGTTCCTTTTTGCTTGCATATGCTTTTTAGAGCTTTTGAACATTTAACGCATATGGGTTAAGGTGAATCACCACCTACATTAATACCTTCACCTTAGTATTGGAAACCTTTTAGAACTTATATTGTAATATGGGGGCAATTTCAGCACATGTCTACCAAATAACATAATGAAATTTGAAGATTTCATTACATTTTAAAATATTATTCAATTTCTTTTGCAAAACATATATTAAAAAAAAGGCTGAAAATTTTAGGATTATTCAAAATAATATAATTTGTGTTGAGGTTGCAAAGGTACAACAATATTTAACTTGGGAAATGTTATGTTTGAACTAAAAAAACTTTGATTTAGTTTAAGGATGAGATATTTATAATGGTTAGAAATATCCCAAATGTTTTTGGGGATTTTACTAGTGTTGTGTGATTATTTGAACTTTTAATAAACAACGATTTTAATTTTAATTTTTTTCTTTAATCAAAGAATTTCCAATTTTGGTTATTTCAAAATCATAGAAGAATAGGCAATTTTCATGAAAGAATGGATAAAATATTGAAGGTCATAAAGATCATTTTTTTAGAATTTTCAAAAAAAATGAAAACCATGGTCATATACCAAAATTAGTTTTTTGATTAAGCTATGATGTACAAAGAGCAATTCTTGTTTGGCTTGATAATTGGTAGGGTTTTATTAATTGTAAAAGATTCAAAATTTTCCTTATTTTTATTAATTTCATATGCAAATTCACTTATTTAACGTGAAAGGTCAAAATTTTGTCAATTCGTCATGTGAAATGCTTTTGTTAAAACTACCTATCACATTGAAATGCAAAATGAATATTAATTTGTCATTAAGAAAAGATAATTTCATCAAAATAAACCAC
>Ga0209611_10015042_pt1 | contig 10183 bp, 9 predicted proteins | sample S1TSphgellanicum_3_FD_187693 | JGI IMG/M metagenome (GOLD analysis project Ga0209611, IMG submission 187693) | Host-associated microbial communities from peat moss isolated from Minnesota, USA - S1T2_Fc - Sphagnum magellanicum MG (SPAdes) (version 2) | ecosystem: Host-associated > Plants > Peat... | reverse complement strand
AATCAAGGAACTGCTAGTGCAAGTGAGATTCTGGCCGGCGCTTTACAAGACAACAATCGTGCCAAGCTTGTAGGAGAAACCACCTTTGGCAAAGGCTTAATTCAGTCTTTATTTGAGTTGTCGGATAATTCTGGTTTAGCGGTCACTATTGCTAAATACGAAACCCCCAACCACCGAGATATCAATAAACTAGGCATTCAGCCAGACAAAGTGATTTCCTCTAACTTGACAAATCGCGCACAAATTGCCACAGAAGCTGATAACCAATATCAAGCAGCAGTGGAACTGTTGACAAAAAGCTCGGTAGTGGCGGGGGGTTAATTGGGAGGCAGGGGAGCGGGGGAGCGGCAAGAGAAGAACTTAAAGTCGGGAAAAGCAGATTGAAAAACCTCCCCCTACCCCTCTGCCCCTCTGCCCCTCTGCCAAGCGCTGGTAAGCACGATCTATGAGACGCTTTCCTCTGAGAAAGCCTGTATTGGCACCGGGACAGAGGTACTGAAGAGTTGCTGGTGTGAAGCGTTCCAGAAGAGATTGAAGACTTTTTATTTGTCGGTTCCAGTGAAAGGTTTTGGCTGTCCTTAAAGGTGCTGGTTCACCTTGGAGGTTGGGGACAAGATGACGCCCAGAAAATAGCACGCCTCCAAGGTTATTGTAGTAAAGGCAAGATGATCCAGGAGAGTGACCTGGCGTCCAAATCAATTGGGCTGTCGAATCTAGGCTCAATTCCTGATTAAAGGTAGTTACGCTTAATCCAGGTAATAGATAAGCTTCTTGCTCTTGAATCAAAACTTCACATTTGAAGGAGTGCTGAATTTCCGCTGTTTTGCCAATAGCACCCCGATGAGTGAGAAATAAGCGGTGTACGCCCCCTTGCAAATGCAAAAAGTCTAGATTCGTCTTGTTAAATGCCGGACAGTCGATCAGGATATTGCCTTCGTTTCTTACAATAAAGTAAGCGGTTGCTCCTAATGTGTCTCGATTGGGTGGAAATGCAAAAATTGTATTGAACGCAAAGTCCGAAGGTCGGTTTCCTTCAAGCGGAACTTCGTCAGAGAAGACCGACCGTGGTGGCTTGGTTGTATAACTTGAGTCTTGCGGCAAAGGGCACATGAAAAAAACTGCTTGTTGAGGGACTGCTGAATATTCTCTGACGAAAAAATGGGTGTTTAGGGTTTTGTGCTTGCAACCAGCGTGTTTTAAGCTCTACTCTACAAGCACATGATTCAGATATTTCTAAATAATTAAAGATAGCATGACTATTTGGTTTCTGCTTTTACTGGGACTAGTTACTTACCTAATGGTGCAACGCAGTGTCGCTCAAATGACCCGAACGCCTGTGTGGCTATTGTGGCTGGTATTGATGACACCAGCATTTGTATGGACGGCTTGGGCGGCAATAAATGGATGGAAACAAACTCCACCACGAACGCTCATCATCTGGCCGTTGGTCATCTGTCCTCTGTTATACTGGCTTTTATTTCAGTGGGGGCGTCGGTCGTTGCCTCAGGGGACACAGACTGAACCCCAAACCCCAATATCACAACAATCGACTGTAAACTCTACCGCAGAACCATCGTCAGTGCGTCCCATCGAATCAACAGAAGAAACTCAACTGCGAAATTGTTTTCCCTGGTCTGTGTACTATATTCAAAACATTGAGTATAGACCTCAAGCTGTCGTTTGCCGGGGTCAGTTAAGAACGACACCAACAAATGCCTACCAAAAAATTAAGGAAAATGTTGAAGCGCAGTTTGGCGATCGCTTCTTGCTCATTTTTCAAGAAGGTTTCAACGGCAAACCCTTCTTTGTGATTGTTCCCAATAATCAACTTGCCAAAGCGAAGAATGCCCTCACCCAAAAGCAGTTAACGCGACCAGGGTTAGCGCTGCTGATGTTAGCAGCTACGTTAGCGACTACTACCTGGGTAGGTGCAGAAACTGCTGGTGTTCATCCTACGCTGACGCGAGTGTTCTCTGACCCAGCATCACTGCTGTTGGGATTGCCCTATGCTTTAGCGCTCTTATTCATTTTGGGCATTCATGAACTTGGTCACTATTTAACGGCTCGCTACTACAAAATTCGCTCAACGCTGCCATATTTTATCCCAGTACCCTTTTTCTTGGGAACCTTTGGCGCATTTATTCAAATGCGTAGTCCTGTACCCAACCGCAAAGCTTTATTTGACGTGAGTATCGCTGGACCAATTGCTGGCTTTTTAGCGACATTACCTTTACTAATATGGGGTTTGGCTCATTCTCAAGTCATTCCCATACCTGAAAAAACAGGACTACTGAACCCTGAGGCCCTTAATCCTCAACATTCTATATTACTAGCGGTGCTCTCAAAGTTAGCGTTGGGTAGTCATTTAACGCCAAAATCAGCAATTGACTTGCATCCAGTGGCAGTAGCAGGTTTTTTAGGACTTGTCGTAACTGCATTAAATTTGATGCCGGTCGGACAACTGGATGGGGGTCACATAGTCCATGCGATGTTTGGGCAAAAAAACGCTATTGTCATTGGTCAAATTGCTCGCTTGTTGCTACTGTTACTTTCTTTAGTGCAGCCAGAATTTTTCTTATGGGCAATTATCTTATTATTCATCCCACTCATTGATGAACCAGCGCTGAACGATGTTTCAGAACTAGATAACGGACGTGACATTTGGGGTTTGCTGGCAATGGCTTTGTTGGTGATCATTGTACTGCCACTACCGCAGGCGATCGCTCAGATGTTGCAGATTTGATGTTAGTTCGAGTTGACTTCGATTGCTTCTCATCTTGTGGAAATTGACTTGCTCCGAAGAGGATAAGCAATGCCTATTCTAGGTTATAAGTCAGTCGGCGCAAATATTTCAAGCTATGTTAAGAAATTAAAATGTAGGGTGTGTTAGCAGCAAAGCGTAACGCACCTTGGCTTATTGATGATGCGTTACGCTCCGCTAACAGACTGTGAACTCCACCTTTATTGGTATTTCCCTGCCGTAAGACGACTTCAATCTTGAAAAAAATATACCAGTAATTGCGTAATTTCTCGACTTTTTACGTAAATATACTGTATTTAAAAGATTGCTTCGTCATCCTCCTTAAGACATATTACTATAGTTTTAGTGACAAAATTCTCCAGCAAATTTTCTAGATTATTCCGCTCATCACTTAATTAGACTCAAATGTAGCGATCGCTTAGTTTACCAAAAGGCAAATCCCCTGGAGTAACCATTAACCACTGGAGAACATGACTCTTCCCGGATCGAGGCTCAGAACTGATGATGTAAATGTTTGTCAGCAACTCAGGTCTGAAGACACGCTCGCTTCTAGCTTGCTAGGAGCTTCAGATCCAAAGCCACACTAGCTGACCCGATGCGCGTACTTCGTGTACTACGTTATCGGTAAGTGTTTAAAGATGCGACGCCAGTCTCAAGCCCTAGAACTGGGTAATTAAACAGGTTCATATTGAGTTAACACCAGTGTTACCCAGACAGTACCGACCGATAACTGTCTTCTAGGCGAACATTACCCACGAGGAGGGACTTCATGTCCAAAGTATTAGCAGGGTAAGCGCATCTCAAACCCTATTGACACAGTAGTTTTGGGGTTCACCCAAAGCACAAATAAGTTCAAAATTACTACACTGAGCCAAGGGGTGGGATTGACATTTCCGTCTTTATGTAGTTAAAAACATAAAAAGCTATTTGACCCATGTTTTTTCAATCATTTACGACAATTCGTCCGATTTTGAATAAAAAATTGATATTCAGATGGAGTCTCAAGCTTTTTATCTGTATCAAGTGCTACAAAATTAGATGCGCTTACCCTGGTTACGGTTACCAATAAAACTGAGAGAAAGACCACGGCGGAAGACAGTCGCCCGTGTCGCTTTCCTCTCAGGTCTAAAGACTCGCTCGTTTCCCGCATACCGGATTATTTCTATGACAGTTGTAAAGAGCCTCTTAACAGGCAGAACTTTAGCGTTAAGCACCCTTACACCTTTCCTGCTTCAGGAATTGAGATAACCGTCAAAACGACGGTAAGCATCTTCCTTACCCCTAGGGGGTAAATCTTAACCCAGTAATAGTAGGAAAAATATGATAAAAACTCTAGCGTGTCATAATGAAGCAGCAAGGCTTAAAACTCTGCGCCAGTATCAGATTCTCGATACTCCTCCAGAACAACCATTTGAAGATTTAGTTTTCTTAGCAACCCAGATTTGCGGTACACCGATCACGTCGATTAATCTGATTGATCAAAATCGTCAGTGGTTCAAAGCCAAGGCTGGCTTGAATGTCAATGAAATACCACGAGATATAGGGTTTGCTCCTATTTGTATGCATCTGGGCGAGGTTTTGATTATTCCTGACACCTTAGCTGATGAACAGTTTGCTACGAATCTTGTCGTCACGTCTTATCCCTATGTGAGATTTTATGTTGGTGTACCTTTGAAAACACCAGAGGGAGAGGTGATTGGAGCCCTGTCTATTGCTGATCGTGTACCACGCACAATTACCCCAGAACAGGTGGAAGCATTACGATCTCTCTCGCGCTTAATAGTCAGACAATTAGATATCCGGCGGAATTTAGCTGAACTGGCAAGCATCAAAGCTGAATGCAAGCAAGTAGAAGAGCAATTGTGCAAGAAAGAGAAAAAACAACTAGACAAGCAATTTCTCCGCGCTCAGAGGATGGAGAGTATTGGCACTCTTGCTAGTGGTATTGCTCACGATTTGAACAATGTTCTATCTCCGATTTTGATGTCAGTACATCTGCTAAAAGGTAAATGCCAGGATGAGCGTGCTCATCAGATACTAAAAATAGTAGAAAGTAACGCCAAACGTGGTGCTAATTTGGTGAAACAAGTGCTGTCCTTTGCAAAGGGAATAGAAGGCGATCGCACTGTGCTGCAGTTAAAGCACCTGATTTTAGAAATGAAACAAATTGTCGAACAAACATTTCCCAAATCGATCACAGTCTCTACCGAAATCCAGCCTGATTTATGGCATGTTTGTGGCGACAGCACCCAACTGCATCAAGTCATGATGAATTTGTATCTGAATGCTCGTGATGCCATGCCCGAAGGTGGAAATTTGCAAATTTCTGCTAAGAATATTTTTATTGATGAAAACTATACCAAAATCCATGATGCGGCTCGAGTTGGTTCATACATTGTCCTGACTGTTTCTGATACAGGAGTGGGCATTCCTCATGAACAACTAGAGAGAATTTTTGAGCCCTTCTTCACAACAAAAGAGTTTGATAAGGGTACAGGATTGGGGCTGTCAACAGTCATGGGCATTGTTAAAAGTCATGGTGGTTTTATTACGGTGTCAAGCTTAGTAAACAAAGGCACTCTCTTTCAGGTGTACTTGCCATCTGTTCAGACAGCTACAATCCAATCAGTGGAAGAATTGGAACTCATAACTGGATACGGAGAAGGGATTTTGATTGTCGATGATGAAGCAGCAGTTCGGGATATTACCAAAGCAACTCTGGAAAACAACAATTACAAAGTCATCACTGCTCGTGATGGAATTGAGGCAGTAGAATTGTTTGCACAACATAAAGATGAAATTAGTGCAGCAATCATCGATATGATGATGCCAAATATGAATGGAGAAAAGACCATCCGCGCATTACAAAAGATAAATCCACTACTGCGTATTATTGCTGTCAGCGGACTGGCAATAAGTGAACAAGTCACGCTTGAGCAGGCATCCCAGCAAACAGCATTTTTGCCTAAACCTCACACGGCGCAGGAATTATTAAAAGCTCTGCATACAATTATTAGTAGTCGTTGTTAAAAGCAATTATTGCAAACTATTAGCACCGTTAAGAGTGGAAAATAGTGGGGAGTGGGGAGTGGTTAGCTAATTAGAAAGGGGATTTACCGCTTTTGAAACTTGAATCTTGGATTTATGTATCGCCTCTTTCTCCTGTTCATCGCTTTCGTGCTTTGTGGCAGCCAACAAGAGGGTTAGCGATCGCACAAGCTTCTGTTATTGGTATAGTTGCTGCTTTCTCGGCTGTTTTACTCAAATTTGGCACAGAATTGCTAGGGACATGGCGAGTACACACTACTAACTTGTTACCTGCTTGGCTTGCCTTACCAACAATTGGTTTATGCCTTGGGTTTTTGGCTGGCTTACTAGTAGAAAGGTTAGCCCCAGAAGCTGGTGGTAGTGGTATTCCGCAAGTGAAAGCAAGTCTAGCTAATATACCAATAAGATTATCTTGGCGTGTGGCTGTCGTGAAGTTACTAAGTGCCATCATTGCTTTGGGTTCAGGGATAACTCTCGGAAGGCAAGGTCCTACAGTTCAAGTAGGAGCTGGTTTAGCAGCAGGAATAAGTCGTTTTGTTCCGACATCCCCGGAGCATCGACGACAAATGATAGCTGCTGGTGCGGGTGCTGGTTTGTCAGCAGCTTTCAATGCCCCAATTGCTGGTGTGTTATTTATCGTAGAGGAGTTACTTCAAGATTTATCAGGACTGACTTTAGGAACAGCAATTATCGCCTCGTTTATTGGTGGGGTGGTATCGCGGCTATTAGGTGGTAGCCATCTCCAACATTACCTGCAGTCTACTAGATATTCTAGCAGTTTTTCAGTTCTAGAGATTCCATTTTACCTAGTTTTGGGGATTTTAGCCGGATTGCTGGCTGCATTGTTGAGTAGAGGGCTCATTTATAGTATTAAATTGTACAAAAGATTTTGCACGAGCTTACCTGTACGGGTAGCTGTAGCTGGTATGATATCTGGTATTGTAGTGGCTCTGCTACCGATTCCTTTACGGGATAATACTAAGTGGGGAGACTTTTTCCTTACTGGGTCGGCTAATCCTTCTTGGGCAGCGATCACCTTTTTGGCTGAGTTTATCCTCACCTTGGTTGCTTTTGGTTCAGGAGCGCCTGGGGGATTATTCGCCCCTAGTCTTGTATTGGGTTGTACTCTGGGCTACCTAGTAGGTGTGTGCCAATCATACCTTTTAGGAGCTGCTTCCCCTATTACTTATGCTTTGGTGGGGATGGGAGCATTTTTTAGCGCCGTTTCCAAAGTGCCGATCACAGCAATTGTGATTGTATTCGAGATGACGATGGATTTTACTTTGGTGCTACCGTTGATGATTGGTTCTGTGACATCCTACTTGATTGCTGACAAGATATTACCAGGATCGCTGTATAACAAAATTTTAAACATAAATGGCATCGATATCGACGAACAAATCTCCGTCGAAGGGATATTGACAAAGTTGACAGCACAAGATGTTATGGAACAACGGGTAGAAACTCTAGAGGCAGATATAACTGTAGACGAAGCAGTGCAGGCGTTCTCCTCTTCTCATCATCGAGGTTTCCCGATTGTAGAAGACAACCAATTAGTAGGAATTATTACTCAAAGTGATTTACTGAAAATACGTACTCGTAACTTATCAGGCGATAATCTCGTAAGCGTAATTATGACTAGCAGTCCATTGACTGTTACGCCGATTGATAACCTAAGCAAGGTGCTATATTTATTAGACCGCTATAAAATAAGCAGATTGCCAGTTGTCGAGGGACGGAGGCTAGTCGGGATGATTACTCGTGCAGATATCATTCAGGCAGAAGCAAATTATCTGAATTGTGACAACAAGCAAATTGGACCACGACCAGAACCTTCTTATTTAGTTTATCAAACTCGATCAGCCGAGCTAGGTACAGGTAGGTTATTAGTACCGATAGCTAATCCTGAAACAGATGGAATGCTATTAGAAATGGCAGCAGCTATTGCTCGCGATCGCAATTATGAATTAGAGTGTGTGCAAGTCATGCTTGTCTCCCGCAACACAACTCCAGCAGAAGCACAGGTTAAGACGATAAAGAGTCGGCGGTTGCTACGACAGGCAGAATTTATGGGAGAAAAATGGAAAATTCCTGTTCATACGCAAATCCGAGTTGGTCATGATGTGGCGCAAGCAATTCTGGAGACAATCAAAGAACGGCATATAGACTTGATTTTAATGGGGTGGAAGGGTAACACTTCCACTCCTGGTCGTATTTTTGGCGATGCCGTGGACACTCTAATTGACAAAGCCCCCTGTGATGTTGTGCTGGTGAAGTTAGGTACAGTTAACTTGGCAACAGATGATTTGTCTACAGGACTCACAAATAAATTATCCCTTAAAAAATCTGCTGCAACTCACTCGTTTAACCGTTGGTTAATCCCAACGGCTGGTGGTCCTAATGTATCGGTAGCAATTCAACTCCTTCCTGCATTGGTGACTTTAAGTAATAACCCACAACCAGAAATTCACCTGACTCAGGTATTTAAGCCATCTGAATTAAAGCCAAGTATGACACTTTTAGAACAAACCAGCCGCCAGCTTCATCACCGTAAATTGAATACCACATCAGTCTCCATGTTCGCAGTTAAAGCTGATTCTGTTTCTGATGGAGTGATTAATTTGGTGAAAACTGAAGATTACGATGTTGTCATTTTGGGGGCTTCTCGTGAGGGAATGCTACAACATGCAATTCAAGGTAATATACCAGAGGCGATCGCATCTGGTGTGAAAAGTACAGTGATTTTAGTTAGGGGGGCGATAAATAATCGAGATTAGAAATCCTGAAAACTCCTAACTCCTAACTCCTAACTCCTAACTCCTAAATATGACCCGTTCTGAAGTTTTAGCCACTAATGAAGCTTTTTATCGAGCTTTTGAAAAGAAAGATATTGAGGCAATGAGTGCCGTCTGGTCTCAAGGAACTGGTAGTCTCTGTATTCACCCTGGATGGAATGTGCTGCGAGGTTGGAAGGAGATTCGCAATTCCTGGGTTAAGATATTCCAAAATACTGCTTACGTTGAGATTAATACAGACATAATTTCTACCGAGATTCGCGACAATCTTGCCTATGTCGTGCTTGTAGAAAATGTCCTCCAAGTCGTTAATGGCAGAAGAAGCGAAGCACAATCATTGGCGACAAATGTATTTGAAGTTCTTGGGGGCAAGTGGTACTTAGTTCATCATCATGCCAGTCCAATAATGCGGTGAGAACTAAAATTTCCCCCCTACCCCCCAGGGCTATTTCATTCTGTACCGAAGCCCTGCACTCAAGTGCAGGGCTCAAAGCTCAAGTCCGTTGAAACGGACTAAATTCAGAAAATTCCTAGTCGGCTTCAGCCAACTTTTTTACTATATACAAAGAAAGATAGAAACTTAAATGAGGAGGTTACTGATATGCCTAACTCCCAACTCAGTAAAGAAGAAATTGCAAAGCGTGGCGGAGAAATTTATGAAAAAGTAATCCGTGTTCAAGTCGAGACAGCAGAATATATTGGCAGAATTATCTCAATTAATATCAACACTGGTGATTACGAAATTGATAACGATCTACTTGTAGCATGTCATCGCTTGCAAGCAAAACAACCTGATGCAGTGATTTGGACGGAACGAATTGGCTATGATGCTGTTTATGCTGTAGGTGGTACATTGGTCAGGACAGCACAGTGAGACACGGAATAGTTGTTAGTCTTCAGGCACGTATGAGTGTTGTTCTTCGTTCTATCGAAGGTTCGGAAATAGAAGTTGAGTGTGTGGTTGATACAGGCTTTGAGGTGGTTGGTGGCGGCTTTTTTGGCGGTGCTGGAACTGGCGTTGTCTAGTTGTTGTTGTGCGCGTGCAATTTCACCATCTAGTTTGACTTGCAATTCTAAAACGTAATCAGTGCGGATACGAGCAAGGGTATCTTCGTGGTAGCGGTGCAGGTAAGCTTTTATTCAAAAGGGTAAAAGTGCATATTGGTACATAAGCTGAATCAAAGAAAGCATGATATTCGGGTCTAATCAGGCTTGTTATTGTATTTTCAGTCAATATGTGTTTACGAAGTTTCTCATAAGAACTTAAAAACATCCATGTAAACGGTGTCATTAATCCAATAAAACCGTTCTTAAATGTCATGTCTAGAAAACGTTCAATAAACATGGAAAAAGTATCAGACTTTGAATCAGGATAATGTTGATTTGAAACGCAGGGAATGACACCAGCTGACTGGATTGCATCACGGCTAGCCCTTGATGCAAAACAGCACAACCCTGTTTACTCTTCACTATTAGGGCTAATTGGTGCGATTAACAGTCAGGTTGAACCTCCTCCTACTTAGGGCTTGCTGAAAAAGGCTCTTAATTGAATCTAGGGTCCACAGATGTGGAAAAATTT
>Ga0209611_10015041_pt1 | contig 10184 bp, 7 predicted proteins | sample S1TSphgellanicum_3_FD_187693 | JGI IMG/M metagenome (GOLD analysis project Ga0209611, IMG submission 187693) | Host-associated microbial communities from peat moss isolated from Minnesota, USA - S1T2_Fc - Sphagnum magellanicum MG (SPAdes) (version 2) | ecosystem: Host-associated > Plants > Peat... | reverse complement strand
TGGTCAAGTGGAAAGGTTACCATCCAATAGAGGCATCTTGGGTGAATGAGTCCGACATGGAACATGCCCAAGAAGCCATAGAGGAATTTCACAATAGACCGGCAAAGAAGCAAAAGAAACATAGAGCGTGATGAGGACATCACCTTTCTTTTAGTGGGGCGGAAAGTTACACAAATGTACCACATCAAGTTGTAAGTGAAATAAAGGCTAAGTTTTTTTTAAACTTCCAAAAGATTGCATCACAAACATAGAGAGCATAATAAAAGGGGTTGTCAAGTGGCATGGACAAATGGAACTCTCTCGCGTAAGCCCAAATCAAAATCGGACTCCACTTAGGGGCTAAGAGAAATCTTGGTCCCAAAAGAGGAGGCAAGCAAGGTGAGCTTGCGGGGACGTGCACATGCCCAAAGTGCATCCCGAAGGGTTGGTTAGTAGTGGCGGCCAACGCGGGAAGTCATGACCCCATTCGCGTACTATAATCGCGTAGCTTGGGACTTAGGCCTTTGCAAAGCCTAAACGTTGCTTCTCGTACCTTGATAAGCATACCTTTTCGCGAAGGCTTGGTTGTTGTGACCAAGGCGCGAGATGGGGGAAAGGAGTCATGTCAAGTAGCTTAGGTCAAGAATAGACTTGACTTGAGCTCCTCATGAGGGGAAGGATGAAATAGTTCCTCCCAAATGAGGGACTTCGTCAAATTAGGCTAATTAGTCTTTTTGACGAAGCAATTGGTAGAGGGTTTTTTGAGAGACCCTCTTGGACTTGTCAAGAAAATGTTGGAAGCTTGGGGACGCCTAAGTTAGCTTGAGACAAGGTCCAAGCCGCAAGGAGTCGGCAAATGATGGCCAAGGATCCAAAGTAAAGCAATTGCATTGAGGAAACAATTTCTAAGTGTCAATGAGGACATTGACCTCTTGTTCTAGTGGGGGAGAGTGTCGCAACCCTAGCCTTGGCTCGCGACCAAGGCAAGGGGGTTGCAAGGTTGCGGGCCTATAAGTAGACCCGGGAGTCCGCCAGTTTTGACAACGTCCTCACATTGTAACATTTTTTCATGCATCACAACATAATCTAACATCATTGATTATAGCATCAATAGCGCCAACAACTTTTCAAACATTACCATTTGAAAATTTGCACCTTTAACACCCATAAAACAAAGTAGATCCAACCCAATTTTTTTGCATACCTTGTAGCAGCTCTATCAACATCTGTAACACACCCAAACACACCTTCATTCACCTCTGCATTTTGGATTTGTAATTGAACCAGTTCTTTTTTTTCTTTAAAATTATTCTATTTTGACACCTTTGGATGGTATTCCTTGATATCTGTTTGGACTTTTGCATGGCTTGATGTGTTAAGTGCACTAAACATTCTTTGGGCCCTTGCCTTGAAACTTTCTAACACACCTATTAGCCATGAGATCATAGTTGAATTTTTTTTAAAATGCCACATTAAATCACAAGGCCATAAGGGAGTTCATAGAAAACTAATAGCTAAAAAAAATTTACAACATTTGCAACAACACAAGTTTAAGACTTACTTCATACCTGCACAATGTTGGCAAACACATTTAGCTAGGACTCCATGAAACCCTAACAACAAACCTGGAGCCAAGTAAGTGGAACGCCATAATCAAAGGTCATAAACACGAAATTTTTTATTGGTTTGTAACATTGGCAAGCATCCTACATCTTCACAAACTTTGAAACATCATAATTTCATAAGAACCCAATTAGAAATGGATGATCTACACAAGCAATCGCCATCACCAAGCTCTAAAGCAAGCAAACACGAAAAATGATCAGATGAGAAAGACAAAGTAATCCAATGGTCAAGATTACGAGATTGAAATCAATGGTATACATTCCATCACCATTGAACAACTAAGATGCAATTTTTAAAAAATCATATCAATGGCTTACATTGCACCAAAATTGAATGATTAAAATGTAATCCGGGAAGAAACCAAAATGGCTAGGATTGTATCTAAAAATCAACAATGCATATTTCATCACCAACCAATAGTTTAGATTAAAGAGAAAAAAAATCATGAGTGGCAAAAATGGGTGAGAAACTTGCAAGGGGCAGATTGGATGATTTTTTCATGGACTTTTCATTTTATATCGATAATGTTATTTTGAAAAGTTAAACCTTTTGAGGAGGTGTTGAATGAACACATTCATTTACATTTTTCATCATAAATTCCTACACATGTCACCAACACCTAGGGCTACCATTTCTACACCCAATGAACATAAAGGACTATGGAAAATGTCTAAAATAGGGGTCCTTTTCCTTACAGGCTTCAAAAGGACATTTTTCCCCCCTTTGAAGTCTTGTCAAAAAATTTCATTTCATTTGGTCCATTTAATGAACATGTATAACCATAAATCTAAGCATGTATTTATTGTGAAAAAAATTTGAAGCCCATTGGAGAAGTTACTACATTCCTTTTGAGTCCTTTAAGGAAAAATAAGAAGTTAAGACAAGGACTTTAAATAACTTTAAGGACTCAAAAGGAATCTTATGTAAGATTCAATGTATGATTTCATATTTCTCTTTGGTTAATATTTCAATGCTGTACTTATGAAAACAAAACAACACACCATAATTGTGATATGCTAAATACTATGAATATTCAAAAAAATCATTTAAAGTATTTTTTTGGTTAGACGTTCCTTTTGTGAACTCTGATTGTGAATGAACCTAGGTTTGTGTATGAACATTGAAGGTTTGAGGTTTGAAGTTTGTATAACGTGTTTAAACATCTAAAGTTTAAGGTTTATGTTTAAAGGTTTGAAGTCTGTGTCTAAATATTTGGGGTCTCATGAGGTCTAAGGTTTATGTGTGAGCATCTAAATGTTAGGTTGTCAACATGAATCTCTTGGCTTTGAAACAATGTGGAAAAGAAAAAAATAGGTTGGAATCCATAATTCAAAACCTTAAACTTGGCTCCTTAGTAGTTGTAGCTTTTGAAAAATCATAACTTAACATTTTAATGTTCAAATGTCGGCCCTTTTGTGATAAGAGGTTTTAAAAATCTTTTCTCCAGTTTCTACACAAATTTTCATGTTTTGTGTTGTCATGCAACTTGTCAAAGCTACACTTGTTGTTTAGAGATCATTTTTCATTTCCTTGTAGGTTGAACTTCAATGTTTTGGAACTTAACCATTTATTGGTTGTGTGTAATGCACATAGTTCATGTGCACCATGGCTACAGAAAACAATTGTGTTATTGTTGAAAATGTTAATGGAGTTGATGGACCACTGATATGTGAAGATGTGCTCCTAAACACTTCATTTTCAAACATGGAGAGTGTGTGATTGAAAATTGGAAATTCGTTAGAAAATAAGGTATTGCAAGTTGCATCTATAGAAATTCAAGTTATATTTTGGAAACCACACCGTCAAAATTCCATTTCTTGGGGTTTTTTTATTGTGAATGATGATTTTCCTATGGATCTTGAAAATTCACAAATGTTAAGATGTATTATTTGCAAATATTAAAAAATCCTTGTTAAGGGAGTAATTACTTGTGGTAATCATTAGTTAGTATATTTCTATTTACCTAGTTACTATTTTCAGAATTATTAATTAGATTACATAGTTTTTTATCACCATTTGAATTTGAATAGAACATAGGACAATTTTTTGTTGAGGAATATCTTTCGAAAAGAGGAAGAGATGAGTACCATTGTATCATTGTAGAACATGGAACTTTAATGGAATATGAGAGAAACATACTTTTGATTTTTGGAAAAGCTTTATTTCCATAGTTAGAGTTCGTTGTTTTGATGTTTTTATCATACTTTCATTATTGGATTTAATTTTGAAACTAGTTTTAATTAGATCTGAATGAATAAACTTTGTGAGTACTAGTTTTATTGCATTTTAGTCTAGATTTTAAACCAGAATATAGGATTAAAGATTTTATATTTACCATTTGGCGACCATCCTAGGGTCTAAATTCAAAGTGAATTTCACAATGTTGTTTATGTCTTGTTGTTGAAATTTTGTTACTATAGATAGATAGTGAACTTCAGTTTGGTTTTTTACATTTTTAAAAAAATCTTGATCATAATTTTTTGTTTAGGAAGCAGATTTAAGCGAAGTAGAGGATTTTTTTCAAATGCAAAAGTTTGTCAAATTTGAATTAGGATGCAGAGAAATGGAAAATAAAATTGTAATTAAAAGTTTGAGGATACAATTACATTAGGTTGTATTACATGAACAAGTGGAAAATGGCGTTGCCACTAGCAATAATTGAATGTAAATAAGGTAAATTAACAGTTTGAAACACCTAAAGAGTTTCTTAGACAAAAAAAAGACTTGCAGGCCAAAGAACGCCTTAGGTCAGGAGAATGAAGAGTTTGAACAAAGAGCTCAAAATTTTGAACCTTCAATTCATCATGTCATTGAACAAGAAGTTACAACTCAAGGTATCATATGTCTAGAGGAGTTGAGTCGGTACTTGTAATTAAACAAGAAACTGTAGTCTTACCAAGAACAAAACCAATAATAGTAGAAGGTGTTTTCATGGCTATAAGAATGAGGTACATCAAGATTTAATCAATAGAATGAAAACATAGTTAGAGGAGTTCCAAGGGATTAGAGTAAAGGGATTCATAATGTGAATAGAGTTCCAAGATCAAAGTGTCCACATTGCACATCTTGCCATCAGATTTGACATTAGATCAATGAATGTCCATTTATTGAAGATAATGTGAGGCAAGGATTTGTCGAGCATTTTCAAAATCTAAATCCAAAACTCGTAAGATTAGGGAATCATGGACATATTGAGCTAGAGGATTTGTACCATGAGAAGGTCAGAATTCCAAATTGACTCATATAACAGATTTGGAATGAAAACAAAATGGAAATGAGAGCTCAGATTATGGCAGATGTAATCTTTATTTCCATAGCTTCTATACCAAGTCTACTACATGAAAACAATATTGGAGTTACCTATGCAAGACCTTCAAATTTCAAAATGGAACCAGTAAAATTTGTGTCATTATATTCTATGGCAATGCCCTAGTCTATAATTACAGTTATTGAAGCTCCATTTGTATTAGCACTAGTCCATATTATTGATGGTGTCAGATCTAAACCACAAACTCCAAAGGGAACATAGTTTGTGAGTTGCATGAAGATATACCCAAAGTGGTGAACAAAGTTTTTGTTAATCAGCCATCAAATCTAAGAAAAGGCAACTTAGATCCACTAGGACCACTAAGACCTCCAGGACCTCCAAGATATTTTGGATTACCAATCATAAATCCAAGCAGGCCACCATTACCACCAAACAAACTTTATCATCAACCACTTAACTATCCTGAATATGTCAAGGATTCTAATTTAAATGTTCATGTTAGAGTGTTTAAAGTTATTATTAGAGCAAATATTGAAACAAATGATGTAAAAATAATTAATCTATTTAGTTTTACACTCAAAGATATCGTGTCTAACTAGTGTAACAATTATGTGGGAGATTACATAGATTGTATTTTTATAGAATTGTAGTTGAATTTTTATAAAATATATAGAAAAGTTTAGAATGATGAACAATTTACTTGTAGTTGAAAAACATGAAGTAGGAGAAGAATGAAGGAGTGGAAGTCTATTATGAAAGATTATTGAAGTTGGCCAATAATCTTTAACACAAGACAACATATAGTTTTTTAACTAGTGTTTTTAGATATAGATTACAATCATATTTCCGTGTAACAACAGTAGGTATGAAGAAAGAAACTTTGTAGTAGCACAAGGAAACAACTTTGGTTTGTGAAAAAGGAATTTATGAAATAAAGGCCATAAGCAATTTGTTAATACCACAAAGTAATAAAATAGTATTAACTCAAAACCCAAAGATAGTCCTAGAGAAAACATGAATGTACTTTATAAACTATCACATGACAAATCATAATGTTGAAACGTATAAAGTCAAAAGAAAAGAAGACCTTGTTCTTGCAATCTCTGAAGTTACTATTCAACAAATTAAAATACAAAGGCTTGTGAAGTATTCATGTCATATTTGTGGTGACACTGGACATAAGATCATAGAGTGTCCTAAATCTTTAGGACAATGATATGTAGAATATGTTTAATAACAAAGGAATGGAGCCAATAGAAGAATAAGCTATGGTAGAACCCAAGGTCTCAAATCTTTAAGTCCATATGGTGGATGTGAATATGGCCATCACCAAGAGCAAAGTTATTGAAGAACATGTGTTTGACAAAAAACCAATTGTGAACCATACCGACACAACCATGTGCGGTAGTTTCAATTTTTAAAAGTTACATCAAGGTTATTTGAGTGTGGTAAGCTTATTAGGGGCTTTTAGCAACTTCATAGGGAATGATGAATGCACTTGGTGCTTGTTTTTATGAAATCCGTTATTGGTGAATAAGGTGTTGGGTTAATTCTTTTCTTCAAACAAAAAGCTGGTAAACATAGTTTTAGAAACTCTATTGCATAATTAAGGGTGAGAAATCTCTAGAGGGTTGGGGGTAGAAGTAGACACCAAAATTCGCGGTGTTCAGCACAACATTGGTCTTGTTCTAGTATTTGGTGAATAGTAAGGATGTTAGAAATTCTTGAAGCAGTTGAAGGGATGTTAATGAAAGGTCCAATAGAAATAGAACAATCTTCAAGTCATATGAACATAAAGTTAATTCGAAACAACTTAACGATTAAATAGATAATGTGATAGTGTGCCAATGGCAACAAGAGTTTCATAATGACTAAAACATTCATTTAAAATAGGGATAAGTTCAGCAAGGAGCTACAAGTACATGTGAAATCTTGGGTTATGCCATAGTGATAATTCATAACTGCAAGAAATCTAGGATGCGTCGAATGGTGTAAACTAAGTGGTCTGCCTTGCTATTAAGAGGCAGTTGACAAATTAGACCGTGCAACCAACGATAATGTCCAACGTCGGGAATTGAAGACCACGCGAAGACAGAAGTATCTTCAGTTTTATAACAACCTTCACATATGGTCTTAGATTTGTCACCAAAAGCAAAGTTGACTTGCAACAAGATCACCAGGGTGCGAAAGTTCGGAGAAATATAATAGTACCAGGAAATATCTTCAGTTTTGTAACAACCTTCACAAACGGTCTTAGATTTGTCACTAGAAGCGGGGTTGATTTCACTAGAAGAAAAACCTTTATTTACAACTGGTGTCTACGACTGTTTTTTAGTCGAAAGAAACATTTTACAACTAACTATCTAATAGTCGCCTAAGACAAGTTGCAGACGACAAATAGTCGCAAAACATTACATTAGGATGACGTCATCAAATGGTAGATGAAGCCTACATTTAGTATATACTATTTCATCCGATGGGGCCAGTATATACATAATGTATACAAGGCATCATTTTACGACTATAAATTGCAACTATTTTGGTGGATCCAAACTCCAACCATGTGGAGACACATGGCATTTGATTAGAGGGTTTGATTTTCCCAGATCATGAAATTAGATGATCTAGAATTTTTTTCATCTTATGGCCAAGAAATGGCCACGTCTTTTGTGTTTGGCTAATCGAAATGTGCCACGTGTCTCATTATGAACATTGTGGCATTTAAATATTTATTAAAACCCCTAGATATATCCCATTCATCAGATGTCAAGAATGAGGATCTTGACACGTGTCGCATTATTATTTGAATGGACATTTCAAATCTGCCACATATTCTAAATATCAAATAATAGAAACATGCCACATGGCAATGTTAAATAATTTGTAAAATACATTTTTATTGAAAAGGAATAATGGACCCTAGTTTAGCATTATGAATTGAGGTTAACATTTTAGGGTTTAATTAGCAATGTTCTAGGGTTAGGGTTACAATGGCTCACTAATCACACACAAAATGGACATGGAAAATGCTTTCCATTGAGCTCAAAAATCTATTGACACTAGTACAAGTGAGTGGTCTGCAAGTGCAAAATAGAGCCCAAAATTCATGCATCAACTCATAATGTGGACCAAGTAGGTGTATCCTGGTGTAGCCTTCACTTTGCAAACGTCTGCATAAAATGGATTCAAATGTCCACAGTTTGTTAGTTCAGAGCACATCAATTATACATGTGCCAACAAGCATACATGTGGCTGCCTCTAACAAACTAATTCTCAGAGACACTAACCCATCCAATGCCAACTTTGAAGGAGCATGATGGCTACCCAAATTTCTAGTTGCCCAAATTTCTAGCTGTTGGTAAGCCTTGGCATGTAGAATTCAAACCATAGGTTGTTGGAATATTTGATAACACAACAAGACCATTTGAGCCATTAGTTGCACCTCCTAGTGAACTAGCTCCCTTGACCTTCCCCTTTGAACCCAGAACTCTTGTCAGATGCCCATTCACCTTAGACTTAGCAAGATTGCGAGAAACAAGAACTGTAATTGTTGAAGCCAGGCCTGGTCCGTTCTAAGCCATAGAGCTCCCACTGGTCACTTTTGCTATGCCTCCAAGATGCAAGCAATCTAATTCCTCATACTGTCCTCCCTGCATAGCCCCTTTGTTGCTATTCATCCCCATATCAAGTCCTTGCTGCATTCCAGCTAGCATGGCCTCCTCTATTTGAAGTGACGCACCAACTTGATTTGCACCTTGTCTTGCCACTAGACTCCCTGATTTTGTTGTTCCACTGGCACTTCTTGTAGAATTTTCAGATGTTCCTACAGATTGCACAACTCCAAAAAATGTAGCTCATAAAATAATGTCATAAGATCCACTCTTGACAAGCCCGTACAAAACTGACCCAGAAAAATAGAACTGATTAATTTAAACTAAGGAGTTCTCAACAACCAGCACACTCAAACCCTGTCCTTGCCATGATAAACAATGTGACTTTCTTGAGATTCACATTCGTCTACCTCCACTAACTTATAACAGAAAGTACAAGCGCATTGTATCATGTAAACCATTGGAGATCCCATAAATGCATCATTAATGCACTACTGTGGCGAATGAAGTTGTTCCCAGTTTGCCCTTGCCTTACAAGCTAGCTGGAATAACACTTCAAAACTACATGGAATACCCAGCATAAGAGATACAATGCTCACCTCACTTGAAATAACTGTTTGTCCCTTGACAAAGGCTACTAATGACCACACCAAGGTGTCCATGTTCAGAACTAGGGTATCAAAAATGCCTGTTTCACCATGCCACTCAGATCAAGAACTGAAACGCCACCAAAGAAGTTCATCTACAAACAGAAACTTGCTAAGACCTTAAGGTCGAATGAATCAAATTAGGTCCAAGCACAGACTACTTAAAGTGAAAACCCTAAAACCCTTTCTTTAGAATCAGTTATCTCAGACATGGTGAATGTTGAAGAAATTCAATCCAATCTAAACTAATCCTTGTCTAGGGCAGAACATGAAACCACAAATGGAGAACAAAAAAAGAAGGGAGCTGTTGTAAATGCCACTCTTATTATCTCCACCACCAATAATATAAAAATTGTTACCAATAGTGGCACCAACACGCCCAACATGTGGTGACAGTACAGTGCCTTGAGTCTGTGCTTATGACCACTCCATCTGCCAAAGCTCATCACACCACATTCACCCTCTACCTTCAGAGATTACATACATAGTTATGTGTGGTTGTAAAATTTCTCACACCAAAGAAGAATTGACCTTCATATTTGTACAAGTGAATTGACTATTCCTGGCCACTATGTTAAATTAATTTGGTTTGTGTGCATATGGAAGTCAAACAACCCTCACATAGGGCTTTGTCAATGTTTCCAACTAATATCCATGGTAACGTCCCATTTAGACCAAAATAGAAGACTAGCATCTTATGGCAACAGGTACAAGCTGGACATAAACATTCATGGAGATTGCAATTGAGTGTTACATGAGAATCAAGACACAAGTAAGCTCATATTGAGCCCAATGTCTCAAGCATTCCATGTGGTTTCATGATTGCATAGGATAAGCAAAATGGGGAAACCAAAAACTGCTTTGGCTACTAACAAAATGTGAGGTAAAGAGAACATCATACAATCTCAAGGTCAAGCACATATAGGTCATTGTAGCAGTTAGAACGTGAGCCACCACCAAATAAGAAAAGATAATGGTCTCCATGAATTGCTACAACATGGTCTGCATGTGGAGATGGTCTTGTCCCACTTCATATCCAACACCACAACTATA
>Ga0209611_10015040_pt1 | contig 10184 bp, 4 predicted proteins | sample S1TSphgellanicum_3_FD_187693 | JGI IMG/M metagenome (GOLD analysis project Ga0209611, IMG submission 187693) | Host-associated microbial communities from peat moss isolated from Minnesota, USA - S1T2_Fc - Sphagnum magellanicum MG (SPAdes) (version 2) | ecosystem: Host-associated > Plants > Peat... | reverse complement strand
GAGAATTTTTTTTATAAAAATAAAATAAATAAATAAATATAACATACAAAACATTCCAACATCTTGGCCTCAACAACTTTACATAGGAAATCCTTGAGAAATCATTTGACATTTTGATTTTGTTGAATTTTTTATCGAATTTCCTACATCAGAGATTATTCAAAATTCAATATCTCATGTACCTTATTAGGTCTAAAACTTACAAAATCACTTTCATAAAATGCTATTCATTGAGAATTTTCTAAAGATATCAAAAGTGCAACCTAGTTTTGTTAAAAAACATGTTTTTGATTCTATTGAAATTGCAATGATAAAATTGTTCAATGTTTAATAACTCTTGCACCGTAAGTTTAAACATCATGAAACCACTGTGCTATACCCCTACTAATAAAAGGCTTTCCAATGGTATAAGAGCACGATCAAGGCACAATGATTTGGAAAATCTCAATGTAACAAATTATCTTTCTTAATAGATAGATATAGAAGTAGTGGAATTGTTTTCACATACACTTACATTAACCATGTAAGTAATCTTTGAGTGGATCATTTTGTGAAGTAGTGTAAATAACTAATGCATTCAACTCTAACATCTTCATTGACACTTTGTAATGTGTCAATTCAATATATTTTGTTTAGGGCAAATGAATGTTTGATTGTGTATTTCATTTTTTAATGTGTATTTGCATAGATTGATGAAACATTTGACATAAAAAAAGAAACAACATTTAAATCTTTTGCACTCATTATTTAATTATTCTTAAAGTCATTTTTGATTTGGGTAGGTTAGTTTGTCATTTCATTTTCTTAAGGTCCTTCAAACTAAGGATAATATTCAAAATTAAAGACCTTGAACTATTCCCTTTAATTATAGTAGTTGACTCCTTACATTAGGCACCTCTCACTACAACACAACATTTGAATGAAAACATAACATAGGAACCACAATGTGTGTGGATGTTGTTAAAAAACTATACATTTATATTTTTGAAAATTCATAAGGGGAACACAATAATTTGGATAGTCAATTTGCTTTCAATTTGGAATAGATTTCAATATTAAAAAAATTTCAATGTTCAAAATTTTGATACAAATGTTTGAAGAGTCCTAAATTGAATGACTTAAAATACTCAAAACATTTTTAGGGACATGTGTTTTTTTGTAAGTCAGTTTTTTTTTTACCTTATGAAATATGCTCCAATTAATTAAAAATTTGGTGAAGATTTTGATGTTAATTTCAAAAAAACTAAATGTTTATGCAATTATTTTTTATATATGTGACATAATTTTCTATGGTTACATTTGCTTTAGAAATATTTTTTGCTTTCAAAATCAAGAATTTTGAATGTGTTCTTTCACAAAAGTTATTCATTTCTATGTGAACTTGAGCATGGATGCATAATATAAATGATATAAGATCAAGATGTAAAAATTATATATATATAAATAATTATGAACTACTAGTCAAATAAAGTTCTTAAAAACGACCAAAAAAAATGGTGCAACTAGTTCATTTTATTGTGTTTGGACCCATCCATAACTATCACATATGTGAAGTCTAATATCACACCATCTTGAATAATCCATTTGATTATGAACTATCTTTTCATAGCTTTTCATTTCTTTCTTTTAGTTCAACTCTTCTATTTGTTTTTTTGAAAAAAAATTTGGTTTCATTATATCCGATTTTGTTCCCTTTACTATTGTTTCAATTTTAGTTACAAGTGTAAACTTGGTTGTCAAATGTTGCATTTGTCATGCATTATAATTTTGTTTTGCTCTCCATATGTTTTGTTTTGCATGTGTTTACACCTTGTGTCAATAAACATGCCCCATTGCTACATAATGTGGCATGAGATGTTTTAACTAAAACAAGCACAACATTAAACATAAGTTAATTGCCAATTATCTAATTGGTTGGTTTGATATAGTTAAGATAATTTATAGTTTTATATTGTGAACATGATTTTTTTGGATTTAGTTTTGAGAGGTGAAAAGCTTGATTTTTTTCTTTAACAAATGAATTAGTTTATGAAAGTTCAATTGAGGAAATTATGCCATGCTTTTAAATAATATCTTGTTTGCTTAATTACCTTATTTATGTGATTATCATATGTGCAAGTGATGTACAAATCCCAACCATTTGATTATTTCTATATGCATGCAAATCCATTGTCCTAGCCACTAGATTATTGATATGGATACAAAATACAAGGTATACTTTTCATTATCAAAGTTTTGTAACATTCAAACTGGGATTATTAACCTTTTTTCCTGAAATCAATGCTTATTTGTCATAAAATTGTTGATTGTTAGACATTACCATTGTATAAAGAGATTTCAAGTTTGAAAAAGCTAAAATATAATTTCTATCTACATTTCTTGTTTACTTCAATATAAAAAAGCTTAAGTTTGTTTAATTTTTGAAAAGCTTGTAGAGGAGTTTGAGTCCGAATTGGCTTAACACCAGCTAGATCACATGTCGGAGTACTTTGTTGAACGAAACCATGTCAAAATGGCAAGGTGACACAACACTATAGGTCTTGAACAATGCCACCAGATAGTAGATTCATCATTTTTATGTGACAAAATTTGAATAGATACAGAAGACCTTTAGTGGCACATTTGGAGCATGTTGTGTGACACATTCCTAAGGCCCCCCAAAATGGTGTTGTTCACGACACTAAAGAAATCCTGAAGTGAAATTAGGAAACCAACATCTTGTCCTCACCTTGTTCAAAAATTGCCATAAAAGAGTTCTTTGTTGTTGCAAACCCTGGTCATCAAGTAATGGAAGTTGGGCTTCAGCATGCAAAAGAACAGTCAGGACAATCTCCCTTTGTTCTCATGATTCTGAATCCCTGGAGGTTCCTGGAATACTTGATCTTGCAAGATATTGTGGACATATCTCTTGCAAGTTTATTTCAAGTCCTAAATTGATTGTTTCCTGTGCAATCCTTGACCTAGCAAGATGCAAAATCGCTGGCCAGCAGCCTGAGAACGCGTTCTTAGGGCCAGCGTAAAAAAACTGAAAAAAATTTGGCACTCAACTAAACCCTATTCTAGACCTTGCCTAGACCAATGGCAACCCTAAACTGAAAACCCTAAACCTAATTAAGTACCTAGTGAAGCTGCCATGACTCTTTCAATGAAATAATCTTGAAGAAAACATAGATCTGCAAGAGATTTTAGATCTCTGTTTCCTTCAAGACTATTCCATTGAAAGAGTCATGGCAGCTCATGACTACTACTCATGATGAAGGTAATGATGGTATGACACTTTGTGAGAGACTGACTCATATTAGGTTACTATAAGCTCATTAATTCTTAGTTTTGGAGGAATAGTTATGCTGGAAGTTTTGTTGTTGAGGTTTTTCTCTACTTACAATCTCAGATGAGATAAGCAGTAAAGATGAAGAAGAGAAAAAGAGAAATACCTTAGGAGGGTTTCAGTGACTGATCATTGCTTCCACTAGTGCATTGATCATTGCTTACAATACCTGCACACATTGCACAACAAAACTGTTGTTATCATTCAGCTGTAAATAGATAGATAGACAGATAGATAGAATAGAGCACACGTGCACACACCCCCTGCAAGCTGTCCACAATTCTGTCATAAAATATTGCAGTGGAAGTGAAGCTCAACTTTACTCAAGAAGATTGCTAAGAACAACAAAAAACATAGAAATATTCTATCCTGATGATATGCACGTACTGTGTCCAACTGTGTGAAACCTCAGAGGTGCTCCAGCAGCAGCTACACCACGTATGCCTGCATGCACTGTAGGGGTGCAAATCCTATATATAGTAGTACTAGTGGTCTGAGCATCTGCTGTGCTTACGTAGAGCGAAGATCTAACCTAAATACTCGGCCTAGAAACTGTGAGTGATGGACCTACACCTTCTGTTGCATATATGTAACTGGAACTCGAGGCAAAGTAAAAGTTTCTATACAAACTGCAGGTAGACTAATGGATCAGTAAACTTGCAAACAGACTTGCAAATGATCACAAAGCTCCGTCATCGACTCTAAAAGATGCTTTCCTGCGAGATCTGCACATGGTGAACCTTCACTGCATCGTTGATCCTGTCACATGTTGACATAGCTCTAGGTGACAACCTTGGGAGCTTGAGCGGGAATGTGATAAGAAGCTCCGTATAATTCCATGTACTCGGGATGGCGTTCAAGAACAGCCCACTCGCTTGCACCATATCTCTGGAACATACGGAACAGTTGAGGCAGAGACACGCCGTATTTGTGCCAAACTTTGGCGTCTTTTGCACATTGGGTCAAGATCCCACACTTGTTAGCTCGCACACAGAAATCCACGTCCTCGAATGCTGCCTTGGGGAAGCTCTCGTCAAAGCCCCCAACTTCGGAGATAAGCTTTTTGCAGATACGTATGGAGATGTTGCAGGAAGGTCCGTAAAGAAGTCCCTCCCCGTTGATCTTGATCCTGCCGTTGAGTGTTCCGTAGTGGTCGTGAAATTTATCAACCGCTGTGTTCCCGTAGGCGTATGTGACGCCAGAAAGAATGGCTCCGATCATTGTACCTTCCGCACTCGTCTTCGACTTCACCAGCTCCTTGTAGTGAGCCTTCACCATCGCCTCTACCCAGTGAATATCTGCCTCGCAATCCGAATCTATGAAGTTCACGATCTAGTAAACAAATGGGTCCACTGGATTAGGGATGAGAATGCCAGAGAATTGTGTTCATATGCATCCGAGACAACTAGCAAAGCTTAAGAGAATAATCCAGTGGCAGCTTCGCCAGAAGACCCATCTGATCAGCCAGACAATATCAAGGACACAAGATCATTCCTCGCAGAGCTGCAGTAGACGAACGGCATACCTGAGCCTGGTGCTCAGTCATGGCGAGGCCGAGTCCAAGGCTTCGAGCAGCGGCGGGTCCATGGTTTTTGGGACACTTGATAAGCTTGAATCCTTCCGGAAGCTTGACGGAGGCGACCACCTCTTCAGCCTGTTGTTTCTCTCCTCCACTCTGCGCCGGCATGACTGAAGTTCCAATATTGTACCACTGCAAAGGAGAAGCATCGTCAACAAGCAGCACTTGCGCTGGCTTGTAGGTTTGGTTTGCGAGGCTGCTGACTAGTTCTAGAACCTCCTTGCGTTGCTGCAGTGTCCGCACATACACAGGTATGACCACCACCACCGTAGGCCGAAAATCGCTGTGCAGTTTGACAAGCTCCAAAATGTTAGAAAGCTTTAAAGATCATATGTTTCCTACTCGCATATATAGTTCCCTGTGCTAAAAAGAATGGAAGGTTTCACAAATGTTCTTGAAGCATCTGATCATCTATACATGGATTCTGCAGGGAAAACCAGAGAGAGTTTCTTTTTGATTTATTTCGCTTCATGAAGCATACTGCCGGAGGGACGCTCATGCTGCCGGATGAGGGAGGGAGCTGTCAGCTTCCTGCAAACAAACAGACCAAAAAACAGAGGACACGCACTGCACAGATTCCATGTCCGATCTCATCAGGGACTCATCTGTTTGTGAGATGAATAAATTTCTAGTTAACAACCTTTGTACTACGCAGCAAAAGATTTATGTCCCTCTCTGAGCTAGGAAGGTGGCCAGAAGGCCGTAGATGATGCAGAAAGCACGAGCAAGCGATCACAGGAAGCTGCTGGATCATCAGGAAAATTCTTCTACATATTTCGTAGTTCACAGCAGAACGAAATTTCTTAAAATGATTTTCAATGTGTGCGCGTGTGTCTCTCCCTCACGCTATAAAGATGAGGGGCTTGTGAGAGTGTTCAAAACCTTTGTTCAACAGCTGCGGCGCTCTCGGAAGTCAGTTCGTTGAAGCCAGGAGAATCATGAGCCTTAGAATCACTGCTTTGGACGGCAGACGAGTCAGTTTTTTTTTCAGCTTCGGACGATTTGTCCTCACCCTGCTGGTGGACGGCGCTGTCTGTTGCCCCTTCAAGGACATCATTCTGTAGTGAGGAAAAGGTCGGTATCGGTGGAGGCAGCAGCGGATTTCGGTTCCTCTTCTCCGGATAAGTTCTTCCAAGGTTGAAGCCACAGACACACAAAATCTTGAGAATGGAGAAGGCAATCTTGTAGTAGAGCGAAAGCGTGTCGTCGCGTAGCACAGTCTTCACTTCATACACAATGCTTCTGATGAGGTTCTGCAACTCCATGGTTCCCGTCATCGTGTCGACCGCAACACCTCGACTGGTCGACGACGTTCCTAACTAGACGTACTTCTCTCTAGATCTCTAGTTCCAAAAGTATTGCGACAATTACAAGTCTACCTTCTAAGAGCTATCTACAGAGCTGATTTATATCTCACAACACTTGCAAGCAGTACAAAGAACACAGATCTGTTCAACACAATTGTTCAAAAGCCTTCTTCGCGTACGTCTGCAATAGAACAGTGTACAAAAGAAGAATCCCTTGAGACTCGACTACCACAAACGAGCAGATCCAGTGCTTAAGAACACAAGAAGCTGATCATGAAGCCTCTGGAAAGAAAGCTGGTTAATGCAAATGCTCAGCAATTATTCAGTGCGTTCAGATGCTTGCAAGTTCTTCTTCCAAATGCACACCAACAGCGTCAAGAGTTAGTACAAGAGAGATCCAAAACTTTGCAAGCAACCAGCGCGGTGTAGAAATTGATCACTAATTTGAAGTCCAAATTGCAATCAAAGTACACACAAAGCAAGGCCTGTGCACGCACGCTTCTTACACAAACGCTTTCAAGACAAATCTTTTGAAAGATTTAATACTTTGGAGCAGCATGAAATTGCCACCAGGAAATAGGTCTTTCAGAAGAGTATTATAGATTCCTGCCCGGGCCTTGCCGTTAATGAATCAGAACAAACAGGCCACAGACGGGTGTTTTCAAGAGTCTCTCCTTCACAATACTATGAAAGAGAACACAACAACAAAACAAAACTCAAGCTTACAATTACAGAGAGCTGAAATAATATTCGTCCTCTGGAATAGTTATCAATTGTTCAGTCTTCTTGCAGCTCTTCTTCTACAATAAAATCACAGAAATATTCTCTATTGCCTCACGTCCTAACAGCCCTCGCAAATCCTACGTAATGGAGCTCAGATCGACAGCATTCAACATCAATAGGGACAAGCAACTCAGCAATTCTCCAGCACAGATCGACTTGTCGACTGGAATACGAAAAATGTTAACGGAAACGTTCTCATCAACGGCTAGCTACGTTGTAGAATTGCAAGGCTACATACACAAAACAAGCCTCCTGAGAGCAGCAGGCGCTACAACGTCGTGAAACCAAGCAATGTTTGTTTCTCATAACACAGATCTGAGAAACAAGTCTACTCTGTTTCTTGAATGTCGTAGTACTCAAGCTTTGCGACGAGAGTAGCTGTAACTTTGAGAGATCCTGGAGTAATGGAAGATCGCAACGGCAAGTCCAAATATATCAAGATTCTACTGCATACAACCACCAAAAAAAAAATGCTAAAGAAAAAAGGCAATAGGATCTTCATGAGGCCTACCGTTCGCCAGAGATGCACAGAGGGAACAGTCCGGAATCAATTGTTGGCCGGCCGGCCGGCCAAAAAGATGCTATTACAGGTCCGCTTTACGAAATGGTCTTCAAGAGGCAGCCTCAATTTGCGCACATAAGTATCACTCCCGGAATCTCTGCAATGCGCAATCTGTTATACTTTGCTAAAAACAGGAATATAACAGAATGTGGATCTGCGCAAATTCCTACAAATTCTCAAAGTAATAATATTTTCCATAGAAGATTGGAAAAGAGACTTGCTGCAAGGATAAGAAAAGCACAATTTATTATTATTTCAGATGCGATCTGTCTAACAAAACAGATTTGTTCATGGTTTTCAGATTTTTCTTCTGTTTCTTTTATCGGCCAAATAGAATCGAAAACACCTGGACAATTTTTTAAAAATACTGGCAACAGGATCTGATGGAATTTCAATTTAGCTCGTACGACTAATTCAGCAGAAAAATGTTTTTTGAAGTCATACGGCAAAACTTGGCAGAAAAAAAGAGCCCTTGACAAATTCTTTGACAATACAGCTCATCTCACCTCTTCAAAGTAGACTGACGTACTGTGCTGTTGCACGTTCACAGGGACTGCAGTGTAAATTTCTGGGGAACTGTTGCCTGACTGCTGCATCGTCGGAAAAGTTCAGCTTGCGCGAAGTTCAGGCATGTTCTCTGCAGTACTTGTTTTGCCAAAAAAGAAAAGGTCGTTGAAAGCTCCCTGACTCTTTTACTCCTCTTCTTTGATGAGCCAACCGTAACCGCCCGAAACAAATGGCTTCAAATCTTTCACGATCCGAATTTTCCTGCAATTTCTCTGAAATTATATTCACTTCTGAAATTTTTAGACAGATAATTGCATTATTCACGTAAAAATCGATTGCTCTTCGGAAAGCGACGAAGAACGCTTCAAACTCTCTTCATGCTGCTGCTGCTGCCGCCAAGAGATTCAGTCCAGCTCCTCCACGAAAACACCAGTTTCTGTTACGCTTGTGGGCCCCAAGGGAAAAAATGCCGACGGGAAAACAGCAGACTGACACACACACTCTCTGTCTCTGTCTCTCTCTCCACAGGAGTTCAGAACGTCTGAACGGTGAACTGTTGTTCTAGCCGGGCCGGGTGACCAAATGTCGGAACCGGTCACCCGGGCCGCACCGGAATTTACTCCATTGACCTGAAACGCGCCACGCGGACGACTTCACAGCCGTCCAAAAGACAACCTAGAGGATCGAGGAGAATCCGACGTGGCTTGATTAATCCAACGGTTGGAGATGAGTAAAGCTCATGGATGGACTAAATTTAAAGTAGCCAGGTAACTCTCTAGTGGGAAGTTACTATTGTTGGTAACAAGTAACAACCTGTTCGTAAGAACCTCCAGAGAGAAAAACAACAAATAAAATTTGTTACCTTGTTAGGAAGAGTAGGGGCCAGGGTAAACTAGTACCTACTACATGGGTTACCTTACATGGGTTAAATTTTTGAAGATAAAATGTTTTTGGGAAAAAAAAAAGGTTGGAATTGGACGTTCATCGGATTGCTAGTTTCGGACTGGGTTACCCAAAACCAGAACTGGGTTCAATTTTCAGAATCGTCCAAACCTAAATTTTTCTATTACCTACTAATAACCCACTTGTGGGTTGTTAGTAGGTAGGTTGAAAAAAAAAGAGCAACTGAGCTAACCACCATGGTTAGCTAATGAACTGGAAACCAACGGAAAACTGTTTCCTGACCACTTACCATTCATCCTTCATGGTGCACTGGTGCTGACTCACTGTGGCCATGGTATATCTCTATCTATGAAGGAAGGTAGTTTGTTTGTTTCGTTTTGTTTTGTTTTGTTTGTACTTGTGAGATCCACTGAACCAAGATGCTTCAGATTGTCTTCTTTGTGTCTTTGGAAAGGTCTTGATGAGGAGGGGTGCATGGGCTTGCTTGGTTCTATTCTATGATGTCTGGACTTGTGGTGTAGAAGTTCTTGAATATTGAATGATTTCTTCACTGAAAATTAAATTAAATTAAATCCTAGCTGAAAAATTTCGGAGGAATTGGAATGTGCCTTTGGTGTTGTTGGAAAGATCTTGATGAGCAGGATTTAATGGAATTTATTTGGTAAGATTTGGATCAAGAATGTGTGAGAGATATTGATTTTTAAGTGATTTCTGCCACTGAAAATTTAAATAAATTCGAAAAAACCAGGTTTTGGAAGGAAAAATCAGTTGAGGATGTGGTAACACTTGGGCCAACTGCACATGTCGCACTAGTCTATATTGTTTAGAAGGAACCCAAATTCTTTTGGAGTTTCTACAATGGTACTAGTGTAAGTACTTGTTCACCCAAGGCAGGTAGAGTACATAGAAATGTGCAAAACATTTATCTCTACCATTTCCTTTTTCTATCTCTCCTTTCTTTCTCACAATATTTCCTTTTTCTTCCTCTCCTTTCTTTCTTTTGTCTTTTGATGTCCAAGTCTCAACATCTAAACTAACAAAATTTTAAGACTTGTTCAAGTGGTTTAGGATTGATTTAAAGTTTAGAAAAAGTTATTTGTGTGATTTTAATCTAATAGGTTTAATAGAATTGAGAGTAGTGTTTTCTTTTTTCTTTTTCTTTTTTGAAGTAGAAGTGGGTGGAGAGCATTCCAAGGTAGATTTAGCACTTATTGA